>Ga0157373_10003455_pt1 | contig 11955 bp, 10 predicted proteins | sample C65metaG_FD_113460 | JGI IMG/M metagenome (GOLD analysis project Ga0157373, IMG submission 113460) | Corn rhizosphere microbial communities from Kellogg Biological Station, Michigan, USA - C6-5 metaG | ecosystem: Host-associated > Plants > Roots > Rhizosphere > Soil | place: USA: Michigan...
AACGAGAATGAAGTTGCTTACCACAACGTTATATTCAGCGCCTGCGATAAACCATCCAAAGGCGAAACACCGGATTATGGTATCGTAATCACCAGAGGCATCGGCGAGCAAAAACGGATCATATCAGGCCCGGCTTATCTGGAAATTGAAGGCGTACCTATACCTATAGGTATACCTTTCGGCTTTTTCCCGAAACCGAACACACGCTCGTCAGGTATTATGTTGCCTACCTTTGGTGAGGATGCCACGCTGGGCTTTTTCTTACGTGATTTTGGCTATTATTTAGCTTTAAGTGATTATGCCGATTTGACCAACCTGGGCACTTATTATTCAAACGGATCATACGAAGTAAGCAGTGCGCTTAACTACATGAGTCGCTATAAATATAATGGCAACCTAACGCTGGCTTATAGCTCACACAACTATGGTTTAGCCGGCGACCCGCCGCATAAAGACTTCCATATTAACTGGCAGCATTCGCAAAATCCAAACGCCAGCCCGGGTAGTACTTTTAGCGCATCCGTAAATGCGGGTACCTCAAGCTTTTATCAAAACAACCCGGCATCCACCGGATATAACCTGCAACAGTTAACACAAAACAACTTACGTTCAAGTATATCTTACTCCAGAACATGGGCCGGTACACCGTTTAATTTAACCACCAGTATTGACCATAGCCAGGATTTGACCAACAAAACGGTATCATTAACCCTGCCTAATGTCAATTTCAGTATGTCAAGTATCAACCCTTTTGATTCTAAAGACAGGGTTGATGTACAGAAGTGGTATCAAAAAATCACACTGGCCTATAACATGACGGCCACTAATACCTTAACCAACATTCCGGAGTCAGAGCTATTTAAAAGCAACACGCTTAGTAAGCGTATGCAAAACGGCATTCAGCATCAAATACCTGTTGGGTTGAGCCTTAACGTGTTTAAATATTTCCAGTTTAACATTAATGCCAACTATACTGAACGTTGGTACTTTCAGTCAATTTATAAACACTATGCCAGGGCCGACTCATTGGCTACGGATACGATTCCCGGCTTTAGACGCGCAGGTAACTATAACCTGAGCACCGGTTTATCGACCAAAATATACGGTACCTTAAACTTCAAAAACAGCAAGCTTAAAGCCATACGTCACGTTATTACGCCAAACATTGGTTTCAGTTATTCGCCTGATTATTCAAGTTTAGACAGACCGTATAACCGCATCATTGTGAGTAACGCGACTATACCATACCCCGTAACTTCGCAGCGTTATTCTATATTTTCAAATTCGTCCATCGGATATCCGTCCGGCGGTACACAAGCAGGTTTGAGTTTTAGTGTTGATAATAACGTGGAAGCGAAATTCAGAGCCAAGAGCACAGATACGTCTCAAACCGATAAAAAGGTACAGTTGCTGCAAAGTTTGTCATTCTCGACCTTCTATAACTTTGCAGCCGACTCATTTAAATTACAGCCAATTTCAATGTCTGGCCACACCGCCATTTTTAGCGACAAAGTGAATATAAGTTTCGGTGGTACTTTTGACCCTTACGTTACTAGAGTTTACGATACCATAGCCAGTGGGCGCGTTTTGGCCTACGCACGTAAGTTTAACCGTTATACCTGGTTAGATGGCAAGATACCGAGACTTACTAACTTTAATCTTTCTATCAGCGGCTCGCTTAATCCGGCGTCGTTCCATCCATCGGCGGTTAACAATAATAACATGATGGCAGGGCAGTATAACCCTAATATGCCTAATACATTGAATAACGCCACCGAGGCTCAGCGGCAAAGTCTGGCTTTATTAAATAGTGATCCGTCGGCGTATGTAGACTTTAACATCCCATGGAACTTGTCCCTCAACTATAGTTTCACTTATGGGGATAATTATATCAGTTCGTCGCATGTTAACACACTGATGCTTAGCGGCGACCTTAGCCTTACGCCCAAGTGGAAGATACAGTTTAACACCAACTACGATTTACAGGCCAGGCAGCTAAGCAGTGCTACATCGTTTGCTATTTATCGCGATCTGCATTGTTGGGACCTGTCCATTAACTGGCTGCCGTTTGGCTTCTATAAATCATACAACGTTACCTTGAAGGTTAAATCAGACATTTTGCAGGCTTTGAAGCTGAGCAAACGCAGCGATTACACCAGCAATGCTAACTTCAATAACTACTAACATGCTCGCAGAGATTATAACTATTGGCGACGAGATTTTGATCGGCCAGATTGTCGACACCAATTCGGCATGGATGGCTCAGCAATTAAATAATGCAGGCATCCGCGTAAAACAAATATCATCGGTATCCGACAGCAGGGAGCACATATTAACAGCCCTGAAAGAAGCCGGCGGACGTGCCGATCTGATCTTCATCACCGGCGGCCTCGGCCCTACTAAAGATGACATTACCAAAAATACCCTTGCCGAATATTTCGGTGTTGGTATGGTCGAAAATCAAGAAGCATTAGACAATGTGCTGCGCATTTTTGCCAAGTATAACCGCCCAATGCTTGATATTAATAAAGCGCAGGCAATGGTTCCCGCAAACTGTGAAGTGATCACCAATAAAAATGGTACTGCACCGGGTATGTGGTTTAATGTTGATGGGAAGATCTATGTATCCATGCCGGGCGTACCTTTTGAGATGATGTACATGATGGAGGAGGAAGTGATCCCAAAGATCAAAACCTTATTCAAGCTGCCCATCATTATTCACAAAACCATATTAACTGTTGGCGAAGGAGAATCATTCCTGGCTACGCGTATTGCTGATATTGAAGATTCATTGCCTAAGCATATCAAGCTGGCCTATTTGCCAAAGCTTGGTCAGGTACGCCTGCGTCTGAGCGGCCAGGGCGACGACGAACAAAGCCTGCGCGATGAGATTGAACAATACGCCGCAAAGATTGTTGCACGGGTAAGCGAAAACGTGGCGGCCGAAGAAGACATTGCTCTCGAAAAATCAATACTCGACTTTATGGCGGAACGCGACTTGACACTCTCGGTAGCCGAAAGCTGTACGGGTGGATACATTTCGCATTTGTTTACGCAGCATGCGGGCTCGTCAAGGGTGTTTTTTGGGGGAGCTGTTTCTTACTCGAACGGGTTAAAAGAAAGCATCCTTGGTGTAAAAAAGGCGACCCTGGATAAATACGGCGCGGTAAGCGGAGAAACAGTTGTTGAGATGGTGGAGGGTGCACTGCGTAATTTCAAATCGGATTATGCTATTGCAGTTACCGGCATTGCGGGTCCAGATGGCGGTACGGCGGATAAGCCGGTAGGCACAGTATGGATAGCAGTAGCATCGGCACAGAAAACAGTGCAAAAAAAATTCACATTCGGCAGCAAGAGGTTGCAAAACATTGAAAGAAGCGCCTCCGCAGCATTATTTATGTTGAATACTTTACTTAAGGATGTTAAAAAGTAAACAACAGATTTTCTACTTTTGACCAAAGAACTATATTATACGTATGGCTAAATATCAGCTATTATTGCCAAAAATGGGTGAAAGCGTTGCAGAAGCAACCGTAATTAAATGGATAAAAAATCCAGGCGATTATGTAGAAGCCGACGACGCGGTAATGGAAATTGCCACTGATAAAGTTGACTCTGAAGTGCCATCGCCTGTATCAGGACGGTTGGTTGAACAACGCTATAAAGAAAATGAGGTGGTGCAGGTGGGCTCGGTTATCGCCATTATTGAGACAGGCGAACCTGAAAAACAAGAGCCTGCACCTGTAGCTGCTCCAATACAGACGCCACCACCGGCTCCGGCACCAACCCCAGCGCCTGCTTCGGCTCCACAGCTGCAACAGATTCCGGGCGTAGATCAGCTGGCATCAAGACCGCAAACTGCTCCGAGCCCAGCGCCTGCAGCCGAAGAAGCAAAAGGAGGACTAAGATTCTATTCTCCGTTGGTAAAACACATCGCGCAGCAAGAAAACATTAGCCAGGCTGAATTAGACAGCATCCCGGGCAGTGGCGCCGAGGGCCGTTTAACAAAAGATGACCTCTTAGCGTACGTAAAAAACAGAGTAGGCGCTCCAGTGGCGGCACCTACACCGCAGCAAAGTTATCAGAATGGTGCTCCGGCTGCACAGCAAGCACCGAAGCCTGTTGCGGCACAAGGCCAAACCAAAATTGAGCATGCTAAGCCATTAACGGCCAGCGGTGCCGACGAGATCATAGAGATGGACCGTATGCGCCGCTTAATCGCCGACCATATGGTAATGAGCAAACATACTTCGCCACACGTAACCTCATTTGTTGAAACTGATGTTACCGGCTTGGTGTTATGGCGCGAAAAGATCAAAAACAGCTTTGAAAAACGCGAAGGCGAAAAGATCACTTTCACCCCTATATTTATTGAAGCAGTAGTAAAAGCTATCAAAGACTTCCCGATGATCAATATATCGGTTAACGGTACACAGATCATCAAAAAGGCTTTCATCAATATCAGCATGGCTACAGCTTTGCCAAATGGTAACCTGATTGTTCCGGTTATTAAAAAGGCCGAGGAGCTGAACCTTTTGGGTCTGACCAAAGCAGTGAACAGCCTGGCTGGCAAGGCGCGGACAGGTAAACTACAACCTGATGATGTTAAAGATGGCACCTTCACTATAACCAATGTAGGCGCATTTAACAACCTGTCAGGTACACCGATCATTAATCAGCCGCAGGTGGCCATTTTAGCGGTAGGTACTATCAAGAAAAAGCCTGCCGTTATTGAGACGCCTCAGGGCGATGTGATAGCGATAAGACATATGATGATGATGTCGTTATCGTACGATCATCGCGTGGTTGACGGCGCGCTGGGTGGTTCATTCCTGAGCCGGATAAGCCATTATCTGGAAAACTGGGACGCTGACAGACAGATATAAGTTTTGAGTCCTGAGTATTTAGTCGAGAGTCGTTTAACTCACTATTAAAGACTCAGGACTTTTACTCTAACTCCAGACTCAGGACTCAAGGCTCTCGACTTAAAGACTCCGTAAATTCTTCCGGAAAAATCAAACAAGCATCTGCTATTTGTGGTTAAACAGTAGAGGCAGTCATGCCATTGCCTGTTACTTAAACTGTAAGACCATGGAAAACTATGAAACTTTAGTGGATGCCACTAACGATTTAATGAAAAGAGGATATACCGCCAACCTGAGCATGGAAGGCGACACCGTTGACGATAAGTCACAAAATATACACATGACTGCTGACGATTTTTCTATAGATGAGTTTTACCGCTTTGAAGGCGCCAGCAATCCGGCAGACATGTCGATTGTTTATGCGGTAAGTTCGCCTAAGTATGATCTGAAAGGAATTATTGTGAATGCTTATGGTACCTATGCCAATGATAGTCCGTCGGCCATTGAGGCTAAACTGCATCATTATATGGTGAGCCATAATTTGCATAGCAGCGACAGGCCGCAGGCGTAATTTAATTTTTGTCATTTGCGAGGAGGAACGATGAAGCAATTGCACGCTCTGCAAGGTTCGCGATTGCTACGCCACGATCGCAATGACAAATTTGATTAAATCAGAAAGGTCTTCCCCTCAATAGCCAAACCCGTTTCCCGGAAAACGCCTTGTGCCTCAGCAAGTAATTCGTCAAGTGTTTTATAGCGTGCAGAAAAATGGCCTATCAATAGTTTTTTAGCATTTACTTTAATGGCAATCTCGGCTGCCTGTAAGGCGGTGGTATGATGAGTTTCATTAGCCCTGTCGAGCATATTGTGCATAAAGGTAGCCTCGTGATATAGCAAATCAGCATTTTTGATCTGCTCGAAATAGCTTTCGTTGTATTTGGTGTCAGAGCAGTAGGCATATACTCGTGGCGTAGCCGAATCGGTGGTGAGTGTATCGTTTTTATATACTCTGCCCTGGTTATCGGTATAGTCCACACCTTTTTTAAGAGCGGTAAAGTATTCTATCGGAATACCTATGCGTTCAACCTCTTCTTTTATGAGCTTACGCAACCGTTTCTTTTCCCTGAACAAAAAGCCGGTACATTCAATGCGATGATCAAGCGGGATGGTTTCTACTATAACATCTTCATTCTCTAAAATTACCTGGGGTATATCTGGGTTGGTTGGATAAAACAGGATCTCGTATTGTAATACGGTGTCTGAGTATTTAAACTGCAGGTCAATAACCTCTTTTAAATGTGGCGGACCGAACAGTTTCAATACCTTTTTACGTCCGTTAAGATGTAACGATGAGAGAAAGCCAATAAGTCCTAAATAATGATCGCCGTGAAGGTGGCTAATGAAAATATGATCGATGCGGCTGCCTCTTATATCGAAACGCAGCATTTGCTGCTGGGTGCCCTCGCCGCAATCAACCAAATACAGGCGCTCATTAATATTAAGCACCTGCGATGTGGGATTTCTATTATAAATAGGGGTAGCAGAACTACTGCCTAAAATTGTTACCTCAAATCTCATATCGGGTAAACAATTAAGGTATTATCTTGCTTCTTTTTTTAATTCTTTTTCTATTTCCTCCATGAAAACCAAATCAATGGCTTCTTCAGTTGTAGGAACGATGGTTAACACAGTTTCTAATTGCGAAATAGTCACCAGGCGGGAAACTGCGTCATTCAATCCCGTTAGGATGAAAGAACCCGCAGCATTTTTGCACAAACGATGACCAACCAATAAACTGCTTAATCCTGATGAATCAGCGAATTTTACCTGAGAAAGATCAAGAATAATATTACGCTGTCCTTCAGTGTTGATAAGTATCAACTCAGACTTTAATTGCGGTGTGATCAAAGAGTTTAACTTAGACTCGTTGAGCTTCAGCAATATATATTTCTCGTGTTTGTCTACTGTAAACTTCATTTCTTTAATAATTTCTAAATGCTAATATATGCATTATTCATTAATAAAATTATTACAATGATATTAAAGCATTTTTTATAGCCGTCTCCACCCTATCCAAAACATTTTCGGCAGTTGGTTTAACAAACTTTTCGCCGGTTATCTGCTCATAAAGTTCAATATAACGCTCTGATATGGATTCTACCTTCTCCGGCGTCATTTCAGGCACCACCTGCCCTTCTTTTCCCTGGAAACCATTCTCAATTAACCATTTACGCACAAACTCTTTTGAAAGCTGCTTTTGCGGTTCGCCTTCCATCTGGCGCTCATGATAACCCTCGCTATAAAAATAGCGCGATGAATCTGGTGTGTGTATCTCGTCTATCAGGTAAATCTGGTCGCCTATCTTACCAAACTCGTATTTGGTATCTACCAAAATTAAACCTTGATTGGCAGCAATCTCAGTACCGCGGGCAAATAATTCACGGGTATATTTTTCTAATTTTTCGTAATCTTCAGGAGATATAATACCACGAGCCAGGATATCTTCTTTCGAAATATCTTCATCATGCCCTACCGCAGCTTTTGTGGTTGGGGTGATAATTGGCTCAGGCAGTTTATCGTTTTCACTTAACCCCTCTGGTAAAGCTACCCCACAAACCTGGCGTTTGCCTGCAGCGTACTCACGAGCAGCGTGACCGGCCAGATATCCACGAATCACCATCTCCACCTTAAACGGCTCGCAAATACGACCGATGGTAACGCTCGGATCAGGTACGTTAACTACCCAGTTAGGCACAATGTCAGACGTAGCCTGTAAAAACTTAGCAGCTATCTGGTTCAACACTTGTCCTTTGTACGGGATAGGCTCAGGCAGCACCACGTCGAATGCTGATATCCTGTCGCTCACTACCATTACCAGGTATTTGTTATCTATCGTATAAACATCCCTAACCTTACCCTTGTAAAAGCTGGTCTGGCCCGGAAAATTAAAATTGGTTTCTTTTATTGCATTCATTTTTGAGAGTCAAGAATCAAGAGTCAAGAATCAAGATACCTCGATGGTAACACTTCTAAATTCAAGTACATTAATATTTAAGAGATAGAAGAGTCAAAAATCAAAACACCAATCTTGGCTCTTGATTCTTGACTCTTAAATCTATTGTATATCTCCGTAAGCGGCTAATATCTTTCTTACTAATTTGTGTCGTACAACGTCCTCTCCGCTCAGGTAAACAATGTCTATGCCTTTAATGTCGGTCAGGATGCGCAGTGCGGTATGCAAGCCTGATTGTTGCTTCTTTGGTAAATCTATCTGGGTGACGTCGCCGGTAACAATAAATTTGGCCGATGGCCCCATACGGGTCAGGAACATTTTAAGCTGCATATCGGTAGCGTTCTGCGCCTCGTCCAGAATCACAAAACAATTATCCAGGGTACGGCCACGCATAAAGGCCAGCGGAGCAATCTCTATGGTACGGTTCTCCAAATATACTTTCAGCTTTTCGGCGGGAATCATATCGTCCAGTGCATCATATAAAGGGCGCAGATAAGGGTCGATCTTTTCTTTCAGATCGCCCGGCAAAAAGCCCAGGTTCTCCCCCGCCTCAACAGCCGGACGGGTTAATATGATACGTTTGATCTCTTTATTCTTCAATGCGCGAACGGCCAGCGCTACCGCAGTGTAAGTTTTACCGGTACCTGCAGGGCCAATAGCAAACAAAATATCACTCTTGGCAATGCTTTCAACCATTTTGCGCTGGTTGGCCGTACGTGCCTTAACCATTACGCCGTTAGGGCCAAAAACAATAACCTCGCCGCTGGCAAATTTATCAGCAGATGCATCAGCAGCCGGTGCAGATATATCAACTTTTGAACCCAGAATTCTTTCCAGATCCTGTATGCTGATATTTTCGTACTTTTCGATGTGCTCGATCAGGTGCTTGAACTTTTCTTCAAAAACAATCAGCTCACGCTCATCGCCCAAGACCTTTACTTCGCTGCCGCGGGCTACTATTTTCAGTTTGGGATATTGTTTTTTGATGATCTCGAAATGATCGTTATTCGGCCCCCACAAAACTGCCGGATTTATATTCTCGATTGATAATTTGAGTTCGTTCAAGAGTAATTTTGATTATATTATTACCGATTTTTATGAATTAAAAATTGAATATTTGCAGCGTCTAACGCTTGTACAAGATTAGTAATAAATATTTAAATAATTAATGGCAATAATAACTTTAACTACTGATTTGGGCGATAAAGACATTTATCAGGCTGCCCTTAAAGGAAGCATCTTAAAGCTATTACCCACCGTTAATATTGTTGATATTACCAACAGTGTACCTGCCTACAATGTACAACAAGCGGCCTTCATTTTAAAAAATAGTTTTCACTATTTTCCTGACGGTACGGTACATCTTATCGGTATCGACACCGTATACAGCGACAACACCAAATACTTGGCCCTGAAATACAAGAACCATTACTTTGTAGGCTCAGACAACGGTATTTTCTCGCTGATGTTTAACCAGGAACCGCAAGAAATTGTTGAGATAAACATTATGCAGGATCTGAAGTTTTTACATTTCCCGCTGGCGGATATCTTTGTGAAAGCAGCCTGTCATTTGGCGCAGGGCAAAAAACTTTCAGAGATAGGTATACCGGCAAACGGCGTCGAACAAAAAATGAACCTACAGCCGGTGATTGAGAAAAACGTAATCAAAGGTTCTGTGATTTATATCGACTCTTTTCAAAATGTTATTACTAATATTACCAAAGAGTTTTTTAATAAAGTGCAGCAGGGCCGAAAGTTTACGTTGTACTTTAAACGCAACGAAACCATCAACCACCTGAGCTGGCACTATAGCGAGGTACCTGAGGGCGAAAAGCTGTGTCTATTCGGTATCAGCGACCATCTGGAGATTGCTATCAACAAAGGAAACGCCAGTGGCTTGCTGGGCCTTAATTTAGGCGATAGCGTTATTATTGACTTTGATTATCACAAATGAATAAAGTAATATCGTTTTGTTTACTGTGCTTTTTATCGCTGAATGCATTTGCGCAGTTCAAAACCGACTCAATTGCCTATAACCGCCAGCGCGCCAAGATTAACGCCATGCTGGCCGAGCGTAGCAAAAAGTTTGGCCGATATGATCAAAGCCTAACGCAGCGATCAGGCATTTTTGGCTTTCAAACAAAAAATGATATCCGGCGCAGTAATGATATCCTGATGGATATTGTAAAAACCGACAACGACATTTACCGTGAACTAAAAATATTACTGGATTATCGCACTTTTCAGCAAAACCAGGCTCAGGATCAGTCTAAAGAAACTGAACAGACGGCTACTGAATCTATGTACACCATCTCGAAGTTGCAGGATCAGGTAGTCAAACTCAGAAAGCAAAACGAAGACTACGTAAAGCTCATAGACAAAGAATCGCTTAACTTTAAGATCATCGTTTTTTTACTGGTGATTATTATCCTGTTCCTGCTGAGAAACCAGATACACCGCAAGGAGACTAAGGCTTAATGAAATTAACCATACACGGTGCAGCGCGCCAGGTGACCGGCAGCATGCACTTGCTTGAAGTTGGACCATATAAAATACTGATAGATTGCGGGCTCGACTATGAAAAAGACCGCAGCATACAATCAAACGAAGACTTTCCATTTGACCCAGCTACCATTGATGTGGTGGTGCTTACGCATGCGCATATTGACCACTCGGGTAATATCCCTACGTTGGTACGCCTGGGTTATGAGGGCCAGATACTATGCACCCCGCCTACTGCCGACCTGACTGAATTGTTATTGCTTGACTCGGTCAGCATTTTCATGAACAAGGCCGACAAGGGCCGCAAACACGGCAAGGGTAAAGGTAAGTTTGGCACCGGTGCGCAACCATTATACCTGCAAAAGCATGTGATGGACGCCATGGATCGCTTTGTTACCATCGGTTTCAATAAGCCTTTCCGTATTACCGGCGATATCGAGTTAACGTTTGTTCCGGTGGGACATTTATTAGGTGCGGGCGCGGCAGTATTTAAGATCAACGATGACGGGGTTGAAAAGACGATAGCCTTTACCGGCGATATAGGCCGCAAAAACTACCCGGTGCTGGATGACCCACAACCATTACCCCCTGTTGATTTTCTGGTGACTGAAGCCACCTATGGGGGCCGAATGCATACCAAAGACAAGTCTGTACAAGATACCCTGGTAGAGATCATCGATAAATGCTGCGTAAAAGAGCACGGCCGGCTAATCATTCCGGCTTTTAGTATCGGGCGTACGCAGTCGCTGGTTTATTCGCTGAACAAGATATTCAGCAGCGGTTTATTGCCACCTGTTAAGGTTTTTGTGGATAGCCCGATGGCTACCCGGGCTACGGAGATCTTCCGCAAACATCATCAGCTGGTAAATGCTGAGGCACAGGATTTTTATAGGTTAAAGGGCGATGAGTTTGAGTTTGATAACCTGACTTACGTTGAGACCTTGCAAGATAGCCGGCAGGTATCTAACTACTATGAGCCTTGCATCATCATCTCTTCGGCAGGTATGCTGGAGGGCGGGCGTATACAGGATCACTTGTTTTATAACATCCAGAACTTTTATTGTACTATCCTATTCATTGGCTATTGCGCTAAGGGCACGCTGGGTTATCACCTGCTGCGTGGCGACTCCATCGTCCACATTAAGGACCGCGACCTGGCCGTTTATGCCACCATTAAACAAACTGATGTATTAAGCGCTCATGGCGATCATGATGATTTGATGAATAACGTCCGCTTGCTGGATAAGAGCCGGTTAAAGAAGGTTTTCCTGGTACACGGCGAGGAAAGCAGTATGCAGGCACTGGCTGATAGTTTAGAGAGCGAAGGATATACGGTTACTATGCCGGAGAAGGGATTGAGTTATATCATTTAATTAGCCTTATTCCCCCTTGCCCCGCCACCACGTCATTGCTGTAAAGGTCAGATAATTCGAGGACAAGAATAGCTTTACAAAAAAGTAAAGTTATGCGCATCAACACGAATGACCTGACCCTGAAACGGAATTATCTACAGACGTATCGATTTCTGATAAAGGATTACGAATTAGTAAAACAAGGCTTACATCCCAGCTTTAA
>Ga0157373_10003457_pt1 | contig 11949 bp, 8 predicted proteins | sample C65metaG_FD_113460 | JGI IMG/M metagenome (GOLD analysis project Ga0157373, IMG submission 113460) | Corn rhizosphere microbial communities from Kellogg Biological Station, Michigan, USA - C6-5 metaG | ecosystem: Host-associated > Plants > Roots > Rhizosphere > Soil | place: USA: Michigan...
TATACGTCGCTCTCACTTCCTTATCACATCGGCAACGGAGTCTTCGGCGGCTTGCTTCCCGTAATCGGCCTCACCATCGTCGAACGCACGGGAAACATCTACGCCGGTCTGTATTACCCAATCGTCATCGCCAGCCTGACCTTCATCGTCGGCTCGTTACTGCTGAAAGAAACGAAGCACACGCTGATCTGGGATGAGGTTAAATGAGACTAGCTGGTACTGCGCAAGTTTGAATTTGGAAACGATACGGCGAAGGCGTTACGGCTCAGATTAACGAAGGCGTTGGCTAATTTCAGCCCAGCGGTTCGAGCTTGCGAGAACCCTGGGATCAAAACATATAACCATGACCAAACGCTGAAAGCGTTAGGCATGTGCCGTGCTAACCCTTTCAGGGTTTGAACGGGAATGCTTCTCTATACCCAGGGTTGTCGCTGCGCTCCAACCGCTGGGCTGAAATTAGCCAACGCCTTCGGCGTTAATCTGAGATAGCCTCACTCGTGAAGACTTACGTATCCCCTTCGCTGCCATCCTCAACGCAAGCTTATGACTGTTCCCGCTACATGAAGACTTATTCGACCAGAGTCTCGTCTGCTTCAGTTTTTGTAAATCAGGCCGTTCTTCATCACGAACACGACCTTCTGAACATCCTCGATGTTCTTCGATGGATCGCCGGAAACGGCGACGATGTCGGCCCACTTGCCCGCCGTTAACGAGCCAACTTTCTTTTCCCAGCCCAACAGCTTCGCGCCGTTCGATGTGCCTGCGACGATCGCGTCCATGTTGCTCATTCCACCCCACTCCACCATCAGCACGAACTCGTGAGCGTTGCTCCCGTGAGGCACAACGCCGGCATCCGTTCCCAACGCGATGAGAACCTTGTTGGTCACAGCCAGCTTGATGGCATGACGAACAGCCGCCGCCGCAGCAAGCGCCTTCTCTGCTCGCAATCCTTTCAAAACGCCCGACTTCGCGGCCCGTTCAACTGCCTCGGCCGCCGATAACGTCGGTACCAAAAACGTTCCGTGCTCTTTCATCAACCGCGCGCCTTCTTCGTCGAGAAACGAGCCGTGTTCGATCGACGATACGCCAGCGCGCGTGGCGATCTTGATCCCTTCCGTCCCATGCGCATGCGCCGCGACTTTTCGTTCGAGTTTATGTGCCTCATCAACCATCGCTTTCAACTCTTCGAAAGTATATTGAGTCGCACCAACAGCATCTCCTTCCGACAATACGCCACCCGTTGCACACGTCTTAATTACGTCCGCTCCGTATTTCACCTGGTAACGAACAGCCGCACGAATCTGATCTGGTCCATCCGCAATTCCTTCCTCGATCCCAGGGTCAAGGAGTCCCGGTCGAAAACCATTTTCATCACAGTGTCCACCACGAATGCCAAGCGCATGACCGGCAGTCATCATTCGTGGACCGGGTATCCAGCCCTCGTCGATCGCTTTGCGCAACGCCATGTCGTCGAAGCGCCCGGATGCGCCGACGTTTCGCACACTTGTAAATCCGGCCATCAGCGTCGCGCGAGCATGTTGCACACTGAGAATGGCTCCGAACGATTCGAAGTCGCGGACCGCGGCTGCATCGCCGGCAGGATCGCCGAGCACACGTCCGATGAGATGTGTGTGCGCATCAATGAATCCCGGCATCAGCGTGACGTCGCCGAGATCGATCATCCTCGCGTTCGCCGGAACTCTGACAGAAGCTGCCGTTCCGACGCCCGTGATCAGGTTGTCAGTTACGACTACTACGGCATTGCTGATGGGAGCGGCGCCAGTCCCGTCGATAAGGCGGGCCGCCTTGAGTACAACTGTTCCCTTTCCGATTGGGGCTTCAGGTGTAACGCGACCCGGCGGAACTTGCGAGACAACTGCTGCGCTAACGGAATAGACCAGGACCAACGCGACGACAAATCGTTTGAAGTTTCTCACTGTTTAGCCTCTGACTTGAGTGTTGACACGCGAGCCGAGGCATTTTAGTAAACATTTGAGCGACCGCAAACAGCCGCCGTTTAGCACGAGATCGGAATGCTCGTTCCAAACGCGGCATTCACGTACGCGAGAAATCCCTGCGCTGAAACCGTGTCGAGCCGGTAGTCAACGTTCGTTGAGCGGCAGACGGAGTCGCCCGTGATTGTGATCGCGACGATCAACTGCCGGCCGTTCACTGTAAGAAAGTTCGGTCCACCGGAGTCACCAAAACACGTCCCGCCATTCCCGGTCGTCTGATTCTGAGAGAGACGGAGGTAGCCTCCGTTCAGCGAGTTGAAGCTCGAGAACGAGAACATTCGCGGGATCGGATTCAGATCCTGGAAGAACGGGACGCCGCCGCCGACCACGCGATTCTGTAGTCCATAGCCGGCGTTCGTAAACGTCGCAGTCTTCAATCCGTTTTGAGCGACGAGTTGGTCCAGGAGCGCGCAGGCCGGCAACGTCGCAGGCGTAACGCCGCGCACGTTCCTATCCAGAATCAGTACGCCGATGTCTCCGGAGTCACTCTGCGACTGGTTGAAATTGGGGTTGGTAACAACGTGGGCCACTGCCAGCAGCTCGGTCTTGTTGCTCGTGAGAGATCCGAAGGGGATCGACTGGTCAAGACTGACGTACGCAACGTACCCCTCAGGCGCGAGGTCCTGGGTGTAGAACGCGGTGCAGTGGCTCGCGGTGAGAAATACGTTCGCAGTGATCATCGTGCCCGAGCAGATCGGAAAGTTCTCGCCTGTCGTCGGCGACTTGACGATGAACGCGCCGACGTTCCGGAACGTGTTATTTGAATCTACGAAGCCGTAAGTGATGGCGGAGGTCTTCGGCGAAAAGAGGAACAAAGACCCGAGGACTAAACTCGAAACGAGCGCACAAAAACCTATTAGGCGTTTCATTGGGAATCTCCTGATGTACGATTTTGGAGGGGGATCGATAAGACGCCGAGATCCTACATCGCTGGCGAGCGTTTCTCAAGGACAACAAGGTTGCCTCGACTCACGATCTTGCGATAGGCTCCCGGCCACTTAACCTTATGAAAATCAACCGTCGCCACTTCAATCATGGATTGGTTCTTAGTCTGGGAGCGTTCGCGTTTCCGCGTTTCGCGTCTCAGCCTCAACTGCGCGTCAACGGCAAGCGCATCATGGACCACATTCACGCCCTCGCGGAATTTGGCAAGAACCCGCAAGGCGGAGTCAGTCGCGTCGCTTACAGCGAAGCAGACAAGCAAGGTCGCGAGTACGTGCTCGGTCTGATGCGCGATGCGAAGCTCGACGTCAAGATCGACGCTGCCGGAAACCTTATTGGCAAGCGCGCCGGCAGCGCGAGTGGCCTTAAGCCTTTGCTGATCGGATCGCACGTCGACAGCGTTCCGGAAGGTGGAATCTACGATGGCGTCGTGGGATCGATGGGCGCGATCGAAGTCGCGCATACGCTGGCTGAGAACAACATCACCACGCGTCATCCACTCGAAGTCGTCATTTTTCAAAACGAAGAAGGCGGACTGATTGGCAGCCGCGCGATGGATGGCGAGTTGACGGAGAAAGAACTCGACCTGGTAAGTCGTAGTGGAAAGACCATTCGCGACGGAATCACGTTTATCGGTGGAGACCCGGCGAAGCTCGCGGAAGTGCGTCGTCAGAAAGGCGACATTGCCGCGTATCTCGAGCTGCACATCGAACAAGGCAACACGCTTGATACAGAGAAGATCAAGATCGGAATAGTTGAAGGAATCGTCGGCATCAACTGGTGGGACGTGACGATCGAGGGCTTCGCAAATCACGCCGGCACAACGGCGATGAACAATCGTCAGGACGCGCTGCTCGCGGGAGCGAAGTTTATCCAGGCAGTAAACCGCATCGTCACGAGCGTGCCCGGAAGACAGGTGGGCACGGTTGGTCGAATCAACGCGCTACCTGGCGCGCCAAACGTGATTCCGGGAAAGGTTGTGCTGAGTTTGGAACTGCGCGATCTCGATGCCGCGAAGATCAAGATGCTATTCGACAAGATCCACGCCGAAGCACAGCAGATCGCAGCGGACAGCAAGACGAAGTTTGACTTCAAAGAGATCAACGTCAACATACCGGCGCCTACCGATCCGCGCATTCGATCGTTGATCTCGGATGCAGCGCGTGAGCTTGGTCTGTCGACGAAGCTGATGCCTTCAGGCGCCGGACACGATGCACAGGACATGGCGCGGCTTGGTCCAGTCGGAATGATCTTCGTCCCGAGTGTCGGTGGCATCAGCCACTCGCCACGCGAATTCTCACATCCGGAAGACATTGCGAACGGCGCGAACGTCTTGCTTCACACGCTGCTGAAGCTCGACGGTTAACTTTGTGTCTGGTGTGGTCCTATTCGTACCGTAAAGCGATCATCGGATCCACTTTCGTCGCCCGCCGCGCCGGAACGTAACTCGCAATCGCAGCAACGCAAATGAGCAACGCTGAGATTAGCGTAAAGGTTGCGGGATCAGTCGCAGTGACGCCGAACAGCAGCGTCGACATCAATCGAGTCAACGCAAATGCAGCAATGAGGCCAATAACCAAGCCCGCGATTACGAGCTTCATGCCGTACCCGACTGCCAGCTTGAGCACCGCAGGCGTTTGCGCGCCGAGCGCCATGCGAATCCCGATTTCGTGTGTTCGTTGGGCCACCGAGTAACTCATCACGCCATAGATTCCAACTGCCGCAAGAACCAACGCGACGCCTGCAAAGATCGTTAGCAGCAACATGCTGAACCGCTGTCGCGCGAGCGAATCCGCAAAGATCGCTTCCATCGTTTGAATGTTCGAAACGGGCTGGTCCTTGTCGATCTCCCACACGGCATTGCGCACACTCGTCGCAAGGCTCGTCGGTTCCACGTCAGTCTTGACGACGAGGTCGCGTGGAGCGAATAACGCGTACTGGCGGTAACTGAGGTACATCTGTGGTCTCGACTCAGTAGCCAGTTCGAATTGCCGCACGTCTTTGACGACGCCGATAACCTGAATCCAATCCTCATCGGATTTTAACGGTAAGAAACCGAACGCGATGCGTTTGCCAATCGGATCTTCATTGGGCCAATAACGACGCGCCATGGTTTCGCTGATCACGACTGATCCATTCCGAGCGGTTACTAAGTCTTGATCGGTAAAGTTTCTTCCGCTCAGCAAGGGGATGCTCATCGTTTCGAAATAACCGGGACTGATCACTCTGGTAGCCACGACGGGCGCCTGTCCCGGCGGAGGCTCAGGTGTCCCCTCAATGCGAATTGAGTTCGTATTACCCTGACGATAAAGAGGAAGGTTCGTAATTACTGCTGCCGACCGAACGCCTGGCAGCGATTGCACGCGCTGGATTACATCAGTGTAGAAAGCGGACCAGGGCTCAAACTCCGTGTACTTGGATTCGGGCACCACGATCTTCATCGTCAACAAATTGTCTGTGCGGAAACCAGGATCTACGTTACGCAGACGCAGGAAACTGTTGATGAGTAGGCCCGCACCAATCAAGAGCACCAGCGATATCGCAACTTCGGCCACCACCAGCACACTGCGCAAACGCTTGCCACTCCCACCGGTAGCCGCATCACGCCCGCCTTCTTTCAGCGTTTCGATCTGATTGAAGCGAACCGCCTGAATCGCCGGCGCCAGCCCGAAGATGACGCCGGTCGCGACGGAAACGAAAAGAGTGAATCCCAGGACCTTAAGATCGATCGCAATCTCACGTGCCTGCGAAATGTTTTCAGGAATGAAGGATTTGAGTAAAAGTAATCCTAAGAAAGCAATCGCGAGACCTACCAGCCCTCCGAGAGTCGATAACAAAACACTCTCCGTCAGAAATTGACGGATCAAACGCAATCGCCTCGCGCCGAGTGCCACGCGCACGGCGATCTCTTTTTGTCGAGCAGCCGCACGTGCGAGGAGCAGATTCGCGACATTCGCGCAGGCAATTAGCAGCACCAGTCCAACAGCGCCCAGAAGAATCAACAGCGCCGGCTTGATGTCTCCGACGAGGTGCTCGTGTAGTGATATGACAGCGGCGCCGAGATCTGCATTTGATTCCGGATACTGTTGTTGCAGACGCGCCGCAATCGTGCTCATCTCCGCCTGCGCCTGTTGCAACGTGACACCGGGTTTGAGTTTCGCAATGACTTGAAGATAGTGAGCGTCACGGTTACCCGTTTGCTCAGTCGTAAACGCGATCGGCACCCATGCTTGATCATCACTCGACGGAAACTGGAATCGCGCCGGCATGACGCCCACTACGGTGTAGCTGTCGCCGTTCAGAGTTAAAGATTTCCCGATAATGCTCGTCTCACCGCCGAATCTGCGTTGCCACAAACCGTAACTCAATACCACTACACGCTGCGCGCCCGGTTGGTCCTCAGTCGCATTGAAAACGCGACCAATCTGTGGCTCAACTCCCAGCATCGGAAACAAGTTTGCTGAAACACTCCTGCCCTCGAGCCGTTCCGGATCGCCTGCGCCAGTTAAGTTGAAACCCGCATCCGCGATTGCAGCCATACCGTCGAAGACCCGGTTCTGATCGCACCAGTCGACGTAGTTAGCAGCAGCGGGAGTCTCGCGAGGGAAGCCGCGCCTGCTGTCGTCTTCCCAAACCGTCACGAGTCGATCGGCATCTCTGTAAGGGAGAGGACGTAACAACACAGTGTTCACGACACTGAAGATCGCGGTATTGGCGCCAATACCCAGAGCTAATGCAATTACGGCGACGATGGTGAAGCTCGGATTCTTCAAGAGCATTCGTAGCGCGTAACGCAAGTCGTGTAACAAATCCGTTGGCAAGTTTGGCCTCCCTGATGTTTCGGGAAATGGTGCCTCGCTGACTCGTTTCTGAGAGCGTTGAATTTCTTTAAGCAGATCGTCGCCTGCGACTTCACGGAGCGCCGTTTGTTTGGCTTGAGTCTCTGTCGCGCCACTTTTGAGCGAACGCTCGTAGACTTCTTCCAGGTGCTGCGCCAGCTCTTCTACAATCTCAGCCTCGCGCGGCGGAGCGAGCTCGAGGCCTGACAGTCGATGTCTGACTTCTTCTTTCCAATCAGGCATTTTCGATTCCTGTGATGCGATTGATCGCCTCAACAAATTCGCGCCAACTGTGACGCTGCGCCGCCAGGACCTTTTTGCCCTCGGCAGTCAAACGGTAGTAACGACGCCGTCGTTGTCCAGCTTTCTCGACCCAGCGCCCCTGAATCCAACCGCGCTTCTCGAGTCGATACAGCAGCGGATACAGCGACGCGACGTTGAACTTCAGGGTTCCTTTCGAACGCCGCTCGATCAAGTTACCAATGTCATACCCGTGCCGCGGCTGATCCTCGACGAGTGACAGTATCAGCAACTCAGCACTTCCCTTCTTCAGCTCCCTATCGAGCACCGGCGAAGTCTTATATGGCATAGCGATATATTATTCAGACGGATATGCGGCGTCAACTGAAGATTCGTTTCAGCCACGCTGATTTCGCCATCATGGATGGAGCCCTACTTCTGCCAACTGCTTGCGAGTCTTAACGCGACTTCGGAGGTTGAGTCTCAAGAGCTGTTCTGTCACGCGACCAGTGGGCGTGAGTGGAATGATTTTGCCGCCCACCAGGCGGAAATGTGCAGACCACCTTTGCGTGCGTGGATTGAACAAACGCACAAGCTTGCCCGTAACGCGATCGATGGACGCGATATCGGAACCTTTGAACCGGTTACAGTCAGAACAGGCCAGTGCGAGATTCGCAGCCGTGCTCCGGCCACCGTGTTTTAGCGCGATAAGGTGATCGGGTTCGTGAGGAAAGAGGGATTGTGATTCAGCTATTAAACAATATTCACAACGCTGCTTTGCTCTGGCCCGCACCTCTCGCCGTAAGGAAGCGAGGATACGGGCTTCGTTCATGTTTTCCTTTGGAGATAATACTGAGCCCGAGCTTTGACGAGTTGCATGAAATGTTCAAGTTCACCGAAACGGTCGAGCTCTGCCGCTTCCTCTTCAGTGAGTTCGCCGGCGGAATTGCGTTCAAGAAGAAAACACAGTCGCTCCTGCACCTCTTCCGAAGGATGAAACGCCACAACTTCAGCAGGTGAGGCACCTCGGGCAAAGAGATCAATAATTTCGTCGTAACACTTTTGCTCAGCCAGCAAACCAATGTCAGAGGTAAAACCAATGAATGGTTGGCCAAGTGCTTTTGTAAGGGATTCACGTTTCATAAACGAAGGCAATCCTAACACAAAAGGCCGACCGTGAAGGGCCGGCCCTGGCAGGGGAACTTCCACGAGGCGATTTACTTACACTTGCTGTAACCGCAGTCACGGCAAAAATCGCAGCCGCTCGCGTGCTCGAGTTGGCCGTGGCACTCGGGGCAAATGCCGATCATGTTGGACATGATGGCGCCGGTGACCGGTTTTTGTTGGGGATGGAGTTGGGCTTGCTGTTTACTCACGGCGCGTGCCGAGTCGGGAAGATCCTGAACGCGTCGAACAGTGATCATGATGCACTCCGCGACTGCCTGTTCAGGCGAAGTGAGCAAGCGCTCGTTGAACCACACGGCGTGCGTGCCTGTAACCTTGTTCAGGCTGTAAGCAACTTCCGCCGCATCGAAACCACCGCGCAGCATCTTCGAAGCAAGCAGGCCCACGCCGCCACTGATTGGACCAGTCGCAAACACTTCCTGGATCATCTGGCCATCGTGGTTCACAGTCACGTACAGGTTCTGACCGTCGAACGGAATCTGCCACGTCGCGCCACGGAGCTCACGCGGACGCTCGATTCGAATCGCAGTGACCGCGGGCACCTTGATCGTCTCGGTGTGTTCGCGCGCAATTGCTTCCTGTCGAGCTGAGGCGTCATCTGCGGCTATTGCTTCAGCGGCGCTCACTCCTTCGTCGAGCGGCTCAACAACCGCTTCCGGATTGCACGCAATTTCACCCTTCGGCTCTTCAGCCTTCATTGAATTCAACACCTGATTCTCACGTGAGCCATCTCGATAATAACTCACCGCCTTGCAACCAAGCTGACGACCAAGACGATAAAGCGCATCGACTGACTGCACCGTATCGTCAACCGCACCATTGCAAGTCTTCGACACACTGTTGTCGACGTTGCGCTGAGCAGCCGCGAGCACATGAACGTGCTGCTCAGCGCTTATGTTCATCGCCGAGATAAAATGCGGCGGCAGTTCACGTTCGTGTTCCACGACGTAAGCGGCAGCCGCATCTATCGATTCCTGATCACTTTGGTCCACGTTAATGCCGAGAGCTTGCGCTGCAAGCGTGTGCACGTAAGTGCGCGTGCCGAGCGTGTCTTTGCGAACGTACGCCCACGAGAAGTTCGGCTCGATGCCTGAAGACGTCTCCGCCACGAGCGAGATCGTTCCAGTGGGCGCAATCGTTGTCACTTCGTAATTGCGCGGCGAGAGCGGAATGTCTTTCGGAATGCCAATCTGGTTGTAGAGGAAATCCGTGTATGCCTCACGATTCGGTTCAAACTCCGGGAACGCGCCCTTCTCCGCTCCGAGTCGATTGCTTTCCATCCACGATTCGCGGCGTACAAATCCCATCACCTCGTCCATCAAGTCGATCGACGCGGGCGAGCCATAAGTAACGTTCAGATTCAGACAGAGATCGGCGAAACCCATGATGCCAAGACCAACAGGCCGCGTGCGATGGACCACGTCGTTGATTTCGGGCAACGGCCACGCACAGGTATCGATCACGTTGTCGAGAAAACGGGTGCAGAGATGTGTCACGTCACGCAGACGATCCCAGTCGATCCGCTTCTCAGGATCGTAGAACTTCGCGAGATCGATCGAACCTAGATTGCACGAATTCGAGAAGTGCAGAAACTGCTCGCCACATGGATTGCACGAATAAATCGGCCCCATCGACTTCATCATGTGGTTATGACGATTCACTTCGTCGATGAACGCGATACCAGGCTCAGCGTACTTGTGCGCACTCGCGACAATCCGGTTCCAGACATCGGGCGCGAAGATCATTCCGGGTCGTGGTGGTTTCTCCATCGTGTAGCCCGAAAGGTCAGTGGCTAAAAATGCCTGGTGATCGCAAAACGTCACCGTCGATCCATCGGCCTTGCGATAGACCACATAATCTCCGTCGCGCACGGGATCGTAGATCCACTCGTTCCACGGCTGCCCGTTGAACTCCAACTGAAACCACTCGTTGTTATCGACTGCTTTCAAAAACTTGTCAGTGACGTTGACGGAGATATTGAAATTCGTCAGCGAATGCTGATCGTTCTTGGCGTGAATAAACCGAAGTACATCGGGATGCGTAACGCGCATCATTCCCATGTTCGCGCCACGTCGCACACCGCCCTGCTTCACAACGTCAGTCACCTGGTTGACGATGTTCATGAACGATACTGGACCAGACGCGACACCAGTCGCCGAACTCACCATCGCGCCGTGCGGTCGCAGGAACTCGTAAGTCATCCCGGTGCCGCCGCCGGTCTGGTGAATTGTGGCAGCAGCCTTCGCGTGTTCCATGATTCCCTGTAGTGAATCGGGAACGTCCAACACGAAGCACGCCGCGAGCTGCCCATTTGCCTTGCCGGCGTTGACCAGACACGGAGTGTTCGGGATGAACTCGCGCGCCAGCATAACCTCGCTCATCGCGGCAAAAAACTTGTCTCGCTTCTCGCCCGTTTCCGCGAATGAAACGTGCCCGACGACGCGCCGGACGATATCTGCCCACTCTTCGAGCGGGTGCCCCTTCATGTCTTTCAGCGAATAACGTTTACTAACGACTTTTCTGGCATTGATTCCGAGCTCCTGCGACTTTCGACGCGGGGAAACTGCCGGGGAGCTGACGCTCGTGTTTCCGACTTTTTTGCCGATAGCTGGGCTACTCATGAATGTTTGCCTTTCCACGGGGAGACCCGAAATAACTGAGATCCAAAAACGGGTTTGCCAGGCGTATTTCTACGCAGGCCTTTATCTTAGAGTGTGTACTGGATACTCCGGTTGGCTCTTTCGAAGCGACAAAACCCGCCTGGCAATGGCTCAAAAAGGGGGCGGCCCTGCCAGTTACCCACTTCGTCTCAAGCGCAGCGGAATATACTCCTTTGGACAGGAGGTGTCAACAGGATATTGTGGTGCTCCGCGTTTTAGGTGCTATAGAGTGTATTTTGCCGCGGATAAACGCAGATTTTTGGCGGATTATTTGGAGCCGCCGGTGCCCGTATTCGAAAGCAGCAACTCGTAGTTGCCGATGTCGCGGTTGTGGCTGTCGAGGGCGGCAAACGTGTCGGAGGTTTCTTCGAGCATTTGTTTGGTCATCGCAATCGAGTCGCTCAACTGCTCGAAGTCCAGCGAAGAAACACGTTCCGGAGTCGGCAGTGTCACTACCTGATCGTTGACCAGTCCGAAGAAGTTTTCGATTGACTGCAACTGCCCTTCAACCAGCTTCACTGAACGTTCGATATCGTTGAATGCAGCCACGCGGCGTTTGAGTATCTCGACGTTCGCTTGCTGAATGCGTCTCTCGCGATCGTCTTTCGCAGCTTCGACGGAACGCTCGGCCTGGACCAACTGGTTCTGCACTGCCTGACGATTGATCGAGCGCAGGTGATGCTTGCGCCGGCGATAAACGTCGAGCAGATCGACGAAGTCTTCCCAGCGCTGATCGAGACTCTGAATGTTGTGAGGAATCTGCTTGGTGCCGGTGAACTTTTTGTAGTTCGAGTAGATCTGGTTCTTCATCCAGCGCAAGTACTCAACTGCCTCACGCTCGCGTGGATCGAAAAGCTTGATCTGAGCTTCGCGCTGTTGGTCGCGTAACTTCAGAAGACGTTGCTTCTCTCTGCGATCGACGAGTCGTCGATAAATTGAACTCGCAGGCACAGTCGCGAGGTAAAGCGTCTCGGTCGCGAGTGCGGCAACCAGCGGTGTAACGTCTTGTACGTATGCGGCCGCGACCGCAAACCCTGCCATCCCCCAGAAATTTATGGGTTCCTTGAA
>Ga0157373_10003459_pt1 | contig 11943 bp, 12 predicted proteins | sample C65metaG_FD_113460 | JGI IMG/M metagenome (GOLD analysis project Ga0157373, IMG submission 113460) | Corn rhizosphere microbial communities from Kellogg Biological Station, Michigan, USA - C6-5 metaG | ecosystem: Host-associated > Plants > Roots > Rhizosphere > Soil | place: USA: Michigan...
ACGGTGCCGCTCGACAGCGCTTCGTCTAGCATCGCGGATTCGACGTTTTCGACGCGTGCGTTTCCGTGGACGCCCGACGCACGCAGCAGCTGCCAGCCCATGAAGCTACGCGCATTCAATCCCATGTTCTGCAGGGTCATCGCGAGAAGCCCGGCCGTGACTTGCTCCCCGCTTGCGACGACAACGTCATATTCGGTCGGATTGTGCAGTGCGGCGGCTTCGCGGCACAGCTGGACGAGACGGTCGGTCTCGCCGGCCATTGCCGAAACGACGACGAGCACCTGGTCGCCATCCTCGGCTTCACGCCGGACGCGTTCCGCGACGTGGCGGATGCGCTCGATGCCCGCCATCGACGTGCCGCCGAATTTCATCACGATCCGCGCCATTGCGGCGCGGCTTTAGCTGCTGCTTGGCCCGGCGCAACCGGCGAGCCAATCGGGCATCCCGCCCGCAGCCATCAGCTGATCCACGTCGATGCGCGGCCTGACCACCGCCCAGCGACCGCCGTCGACGAGCACTTCGGGCGTCAGCGGGCGTGAATTGTAGGTGCCCGACATCGCGGCGCCGTAGGCCCCGGCAGTCCGGAACACGACGAGATCACCAGGTTCGACACGATCCATTTCGCGAGCGGTGGCAAACGTGTCTCCGGTCTCGCAAAGCGGCCCCACGACATTGGCGATCCAGCGCTGGCCAGAGGGCCGCACCGCGTCGATCGCATGCCAGGCATCATAGAGCGCGGGGCGAATGAGATCGTTCATTCCGGCATTGAGAATGACGAACGGATGCGTCGCGCCGGGCTTCACGCGAATGACGCGCGACAGCAGCACTCCGGCGTTGCCGACGATCAGCCGTCCCGGCTCGAACACCAAGCGAACGTTCCAGCCGTCGGTGACTCGGCGAACCATGTCGCCATATTCCGCCGGACTTGGAGGCGGCGGCTCGCCGAGGTCGTAAGGAACGCCGAGTCCGCCGCCCAAATCCGCGACGCGAATGTCGTGGCCGGCATCGCGCAACACTCCAACCAATTCGCCCACGCGCCCGAAGGCGCGCTCCAGCGGGTCGAGGCTGGTGAGCTGACTTCCGATGTGAACGGCGATGCCCTGGAGCTGCAGGCCGGGGAGCCGCGCCGCGCTCTCATAAGCATCCAGTGCTTCGCCGATGGCGATGCCGAACTTGTTCTCCGCGGATCCGGTGGTGATCTTGGCGTGCCCGCCCGCGGCAACGTCGGGGTTCAGTCTGAAGCCAACGGGCGCGAGGCGGCCGATCGACGTCGCGATCGCGGACAGCATTTCCGCTTCGGACAGCGACTCGAGGTTGAACTGGTAGAGGCTGCCGGCCAGCGCCAGCCGCATCTCTGCTTCGGTCTTGCCGACACCAGAGAAGACGATCTTCTCGCTGGGGACGCCCGCCGCTTCGGCACAGCGATATTCTCCGCCCGAGACGACATCGGCTCCCAGGCCCGCGCGGGCAAGCGTCGCGATCACCGCGCTGTTGGGATTGGCTTTCACCGCATAAGCGATCAGCGGATCGGCGAGCGGCGCCAGCGCCTTGCGAAATGCGGCGGCCTGCCCGCACATGGTTGCGGTTGAATAGACATAGACCGGCGTGCCGACGCGTTCGGCGATGTCGGAAAGGCGAACGTCCTCGCAATGAAGCTCGCCGTCCTTGAGGTGGAAATCGTCCATTGCCCTTCCAACGCACAGCTCCCTTCCTCTTTGCAAGCCGAGGGAGCATGGAGACGCGCATGGCGAAGAGCAGCATCGTCCCCGAAGAAGCCGAACGCTTCGGCGAGCTCGCCAGCGACTGGTGGGACCCGAACGGGCGGTCCGCGATGCTGCACAAGCTCAACCCGGCCCGCCTCAAATACATTCGCGACCAGATCGACCAGCATTGGCAGTGGGATGAGTGCAGCCGCACGCCGCTGGAGGGAAAAACTGCGCTCGATGTGGGATGCGGAGCGGGGCTGCTGACCGAACCGCTCGCGCGGCTTGGCGCGAACGTCACGGGCATCGACGCTTCGCCACAGATGATCGCGGTTGCGCGGGACCATGCGGCGGCGAGCGGACTCCAGATCGACTATCGCGCTGGAGACGTGCAGGAGCTCGGCGGCCGCTTCGACCTCATCACGGCCATGGAAGTGATCGAGCATGTCGCGGAGCCGGCGGCGTTCGTGAGAGGGCTGGCGAAGCGGCTCGCCGCCAACGGCCTCCTCATCCTGTCGACGCCCAACGCGACCGGATGGTCGCGGCTGATGATGATCACGATCGGCGAAGGGCTGGGGCGCATTCCGAAGGGCACCCACGACTTCGACAAGTTCATCACGCCCGAGCGGATGAAGCAGCTCCTCGGCGAGGCCGGTCTCAAGTGTCTCGACGTCGACGGCATCGCCTGGTCGCCGACCCGCGGACTGCATCTTAGCGACGACGTGCGGCTCAATTATCTGCTCGCGGCTACCGCCGTTTAGCGGAGTCCATTCGCCGCAAGTTCCGAACGGCCCATGCTTAACATGGTTAACGCCACTGGCCGCGCCGAACGGCTGGTCTAAGCCTCTGAAGCGGATTTCATTTTCCGCGACTCCTGGGGTGGGGACCAGCCATGCGATCACCGTTCAATTTCTCGTCGCGCGATGTCGCGATCGACCTCGGCACCGCGAACACCGTGGTCTATGTCTGCGGTTCGGGAATCGTGACAAGCGAACCCTCGGTCGTGTCGATGGAAGTGGTCAACGGCGTTCGGAAGGTCCGCGCCGTCGGCGACGACGCCAAGCTGATGATGGGCAAGACCCCGGGCAACATCCAGACCATCCGGCCGCTTCGCGCGGGAGTCATCGCCGACCTCGAAGTAGCCGAGGAGATGATCAAGCATTTCATCCGCAAGGCGCATGGCGGTCCGAGCCGCTTTTCGCGCGGACCCGAGGTCGTCATCTGCGTGCCGTCAGGCGCGACCTCGGTCGAGCGGCGCGCGATCCGCGACGCGGTGACCAACGCCGGCGCGGATCGCGTGTCGCTCATCGAAGAGCCGATGGCCGCCGCGATCGGCGCCGGGCTTCCCGTCGCCGAGCCGATCGGGTCCATGGTCGTCGACATCGGCGGCGGAACGACCGAGGTCGGCGTGATCTCGCTCAACGGCCTCGCCTTCTGCCGCTCGGCCCGCGTCGGCGGCGACCGGATGGACGATGCCATCGCGTCATACGTTCGCCGCAACTTCAATCTGCTGATCGGCGAAGGCACGGCCGAGCGCGTGAAGCTGGAGATCGGCGCCGCGGTCCGTCCCGGCGATGGAGTAGGCATGACGACCTATGTGCGCGGGCGCGACGTTAGCCGCGGCGTCCCGAGCGAGATCACGCTTAGTCAGGCGCAGGTCGCCGACGCCCTCGCCGAGCCAGTGAGCCAGATCGTTGAGGTGGTGCGCACCGCGCTCGAGCAAACCCATCCGGAGATCGCGGCCGACGTCATCGACCAGGGCATCACGATGACCGGGGGCGGATCGCTGCTGAGGGATCTGACCATCGTCATTCAGGACTCGACCGGGCTGGCAGTCCGCCTTGCCGACGATCCGATGAGCTGTGTCGCGCTCGGTGCGGGACAGACGCTCGAAGACCGGGTGCTTCGAGGAGCGCTGCTCGCGGCCTAGAAGTCCACTTTGTCGTAATGGCCGGGCGGGACGATGACCTCCATCCGCTCGCCGAGCAAAGGCCGGAAGCAGGGCCGCGACTTCATCACCGCATACCAGTCCTTCGTCTGCTTGTGCCCGCGCCAGTCGAGCGCGCCGAGATAGTCGATGACGCTCAAGTGCGCCGCGGCCGTGAAGTCGGCGAGGCTCAGCCCGGGCCCCGCCAGCCAGCGGCGGTGGTCGAGCAGGTAATCCACATAATCGAGATGCTCGGATGCGACGCGCATCGCCTCGCGCAGCACGCGCGTGTCGGGGCTCTCGCGGCTGACCAGTCGTTTGCGCATCCGCTCGTTCATCAGCGGCTCGACCGCCTCGCGGAAGAGCTTGAGGTCGAACCATTCGGTCATCCGCCGGATCTCCGCGCGCAGCGGCGCATTGCCGTGGATCATCGGCATCCGGTCGACCGTCTCATCGAAATATTCGACGATCGGCTGCGATCCGATCAGGCTGACGCCCTGGTCGGGCTCGACCATGACCGGAGTTTCGCCGGCCGGGTTCAGGTCGATGAACTCGTCGCGCTTTTCCCACGGGTTCTCGCGCACCAGCTCATGGCCGATGCCCTTCTCGGCGAGAACGAGCCGGACCTTGCGGGAAAAGGGGCAGAGCGGGAACTGGAAGAGCTGCCACATGGCGGGGCAGCTTTAGCGTTTGAGCGAGGCCCGTCTACCGCTTCGGATAATTCGGATCGGGCATGTTGGCGATCGCCCGCTCGAGAGACTTGCGAACATCCTTCAGGTCGCGCGAGATTTCAGGGAGCGCCCTGTTCATCGCCTTGATGCTCCGCTGCATCGTCGGCCCGACGCTCGCGATCTGGTCATGGAAATGGCGGTCGAAATCGGGATCGTCGCGGCGCGCGAGATCGCCGACTGTGAGATTGCGCTCTTCGGGTGTCGCCGGGCGGCCTTCGAGCGCGGCGGCGACTTCGCCGACCCTCATGTTGAGGAGAGCGCTTGAAAGCGCCTGCATCGAATTGGTCAGCCTCTGAGCCGTCGCCGGATCGGTCAGGTCGGGCGGGAGCTGGGGAACGGCTTGCGCGAACGCGGGGCTCGAGGTCAGCAGGAACGGCAGGATGATCAAACTCTTACGCATGTTCGTCACCATCTAAGTACCTGAATTATCAGGCCTTGGGCCGGGCGGTGCAAGTGAAAATTCAGCGCAGCAGAAGCCAGGCGAGCGCGACCGCTCCCGCGACGATCCGGTACCAGGCGAACGGAGCGAAGCCGTGGCGCGAGATGTAATGGACGAACGCGCGTACCACGACGATCGCGACGATGAAGCTGACGACGAAGCCGACGGCAACCGTTCCCATGCCTACGCCATGCGCTCCCGCGAGCATTTCGTGACGATGCTTCAGGAACTCGAGCGTCGTGGCTCCCAGCATCGTCGGGATCGCGAGGAAGAAGCTGAACTCCGCGGCCGTCCGCCGTTCCACTCCGAGCGAGAGCGCGCCCATGATGGTCGCGCCGGAACGGCTCACGCCAGGAATCATCGCGAGGCACTGGACGATCCCGATGCCGAGCGCGGTCTTGGCGGGCATTTCGGCAACGCCGACCGTTGGCGTGTTCTTGACCAGCCGCTCGATCGCGATGATCGCGATGCCGCCGAGGATGAACATCACGGCGACGACCTTCGGGTCGCCGAGCAGCGCCTCGATATATTTGATCAGCACGAAGCCAAGGATCGCCGACGGCAGGAAGCCGATTAGGATATTGCGGACGAACCGCCACGATATCGCCTGTTTCTTGAACAGCCCTTCGATCACCGCCCAGAACGTTCGCCAGTAGAGCACGACGATCGCCAGGATCGCGCCGAGCTGGATGATGACGTTGAACGCCGCCCATTTGTCGGCGTCGAAGCCCAGCAGCTCGGTCGCGAGGATCAGATGTCCGGTCGAGGAGACCGGGAGGAATTCGGTGACGCCTTCGACGATGCCAAGGATGATGGCGATGAGCAGGATCGGCATCGGCTAGGGCTCGCGGCTCAGTTGGTGCCGGTCAAATGAATTCGCCGGCCGGTGAACTTGCCGCCGGGCTGGAACCGGCCGAGCCATTCGTAACCGACGGCAGCGAGCGGCGTCGGAGCGATTCCGAACGCCTCCAACCCGGGCAACTCGCCGGACGGGACGTTGTCGCGCTGGAGCATCATCCATTGGTCGCGGGTCAGCGGCGCGCCCGGCAGCCAGCCGAGGTAGGACAGCGCCGTGCCGAACAGATCAGGCATCGGCATGACCTCCGGGTCCTGTCCGGTGATCGCGAGGATCGCATGGTGAAGCTCGACCATGCTCATCACCTCCGGACCAGCGATTTCATAAGTCTTGCCGCCGTATTTCTGCGGATCGAGCGCGGCCATCGCAATCGCCTTCGCAACATCGCGAACATAGACTGGCTGGAAATTGCGCTTGGCGGCAATCACCGGGAGGAACGGCAACCGCGCCATCGCTGCGAAGCGGTTGGTGAATTCGTCTTCCGGGCCAAACACGAGCGAAGGACGGATGATCGTCGCCTTCGGAAAAGCCTTGCGGATTGCCTCCTCACCCTCGCCCTTCGTCCTTCCGTACGCGGATTGAGATTGCAGGCTGGCGCCAATCGCCGAGACATGCACGACCGCTCCGGCGCCTGCGGCCTTCGATTCCTCGGCGATATTGCGCGCACCATCGACATGGACCGCATGCATCGCCCGGCCGAACACTCCGACGAGGTTGATCACCGCCGTGGCGCTCTTGACGGCATTCCGGACGCTGTCGCGGTTGGTGATGTCGGCCTGTTCGAAGCCGAACTGGCCCACCTGCGCGAGCGGCTGGAGGAAATAATCGTTGCGCGGATCGCGCGTAGCGACGCGGACGCGAACGCCGCTCCTGAACAGGAATTCGCAGACGTAGCGGCCGATGAAGCCGGCTCCGCCGAAGACGGTGACGAGCTGCTCGTTTCTGTCGATCATGCGCGTGGCGCGATAGCCGCCGGCTTCCTAGATTGACAAGGCAGGGCGGCCCCTTTTAAGCGCCGCGGCCTGCCAAAAGCTTGCAACGTGCCCAGGTGGCGGAATTGGTAGACGCACCAGCTTCAGGTGCTGGCGCTCGCAAGGGCGTGGAGGTTCGAGTCCTCTCCTGGGCACCATCGGCAATCGCGACCCTAGGCTAATCGCGACCTTCACTTGACACGCGCCCGGCCCAGTGTCCCATTGCGCCCCCGGGGGGCAGCATGCACGATCAGGCAAGTGCATCCGACAAGACCGTAACGCTGTTCCTCAGCTATGCGCGGGCGGACGGCGCCTATGCCCACCGCCTCGCGACCGCCCTCGAACATGCGGGCTTCACGATCTGGTGGGATGCGCTGATCGAGGGCGGCGAAGCTTATTCGCGGTCCATCGCGGAAGCGCTGGAGCAGGCGGACGTGGTCGTCGTGCTGTGGTCGGCGAATTCGGTCGAATCCGACTGGGTGAGGGATGAAGCCTCGCAGGGACGCGAGCGGCACCGGCTGGTTCCCTTGTCCATCGACGGAACCCGGCCACCGTTGGGTTTCCGCCAATACCAGGTCATCGATGTCAGCCATTGGCGCGGCCGCAAGAATGCGCCGGAGATCGGAGCGATCGAACGGGCGATCGATTCGGTCCTCCACCACCGGCACGCGCCCCACGCGCCTGCGCCGGTTCGAGTGTCGCGGCGGACGGCGCTGATCGGCGGTTCGGCCGCCGCGGGAGTTGCGGTTGTGGCGGGCGGAGCGTGGTTCGCCTGGGATGGCGGTTTCGGCGGCGGCGCTGCCCCGCTCAGCATCGCGGTCCTGCCGTTCCGCAATCTCAGCGGAGACAAAACACAGGACTATTTCGCCGACGGCCTGACCGAAGAGATCCGGAGCGCCCTCACGCGCATCGAACCGCTGCGGGTTCTCGCCGGAACTTCGTCCGAAAAGGCGAACAAGGAAGGCGATGACGTGAAAGCCATCGCCGCCGACCTCGGCGTCAGCTACCTGCTATCCGGGTCGGTCCAGCGATCCGGCGACATTGCCCGGATCTCGACCGATCTCGTCGACGGCCACACCGGCTTTTCGCGCTGGTCTCAAAGCATCGACCGCAAGCTCACTGATATCTTCGCAGTCCAGAGCGACATCGCCCGAACGGTCGCTCAGGCGATGTCCGTCCAGGTCGCCACCACCGAGCCCGCGCCCGGCGGGACGACGAACGTCAATGCGTACGAAAATTATCTGCAAGGCCGAGCTCTCTTCAACCTCGCCAAGGACGAGGCAAGCGACCGCGCGTCGCTGACCCATTTCGAAATGGCGATCGCCGAAGATCCAAAGTTCGCCCTCGCCCACGCGGCGCGGTCGCGGTCTCTTTCGGTGATTGCGGGCGAACACGCCACGGCCGAGCAGCTTAAACCGCTCTACTCGGAAGCGATTGCTGCTGCCCAACGTGCAGTGGCTCTCGCGCCGAACCTTGCCGAGGGGCACCTTGCGCTCGCCTATGCGATCTTCGCCGGAAAGCTCGATATTCAGGGCGCCTGGCCTTCGTACCAGCGCGCTTACAGGCTCGGATACGGCAACGCCGACATTGCCTTGCTCTACGCGCTTTATTGTTCCCGCGCGGGCCGTCCGGCCGAGGCGAAGGCCGCGGTCGACCGGGCAGTGCTGCTCGATCCGCTCAATCCGAGGGCTTTCCGTGCGCAGGGGTCAGTCGCCTACGCCGCGCGCCGCTACGCCGATGCGTTGCCGCCGCTGCGGCGGGCACTGCAGCTCAACCCGAAAATGACCTTCGCGCACTCGCTCGTGGGAAATTCGCTTCTCGGTCTCGGTCGGACGAACGAAGCGCTCAAGGAGTTCGAGGCCGAGCCCGGACCTGAGTTTCGCCTGACCGGCATCGCCATCGCCCAAAACCGGCTTGGCAATCATGCAGCGGCTCAGAAGGCATTCGCGGACCTCCAGTCGCAGGTCGGCGACGCCGCCGTGTACCAGCAGGCGGAGGTGCTGGCCCAATGGGGCCGCGCCGACGAATCACTGCAAAAGCTCGCTCGCGCGCTTCAAGTGGGGGACTCCGGCCTCACCTATGCGGCAACCGACGTGATGCTCGATCCGCTTCGGCGCGATCAGCGATTCACCCGCTTTCTCAGGGCATTGAACGCAGCGTAAGTCGAAGCCTATCGCGCCGGGCGATTCCATGAGATTATCCGCGACGATTGCTCGGAAGGAGAAATCCAATGATCACCGGGGGAAAGCCCGTCACTGACGAGTCCGACGAAGCCTTGGGCAAAGATGACCTGGCCGAACTGAAGGATAAGCTCGGTCGCGCCACGGGACGCAGCGGCGGCGGTGGCCGAAGCAGCGGCGACGGCCGAAGCAGTGGTGATGGCCGCAGTAGCGGCGACGGCCGGAGCAGCGGTGATGGCCGGAGCAGCGGTGATGGCCGAAGCAGCGGTGACGGCCGCAGCAGCGGCGACGGTCGCAGCAGCGGCGACGGTCGCTAGTTCACCTTCGGGACGAAGAATCCGCCGCAATCGTGCGGTTGATCCAGCCGAGATAATGGTCACGGTCGATCCGGACGTATACGCCCGGATGCTCTCCGCAACTGACGCCCCAGCTCACGATCCCAACGAGCACCGGGCTTCCACCAGCGCGGATTAACGGACCGCCGCTGTCCCCCTGACAAGCGTCCTTGCCTTTGCCGAAGGCGCACAGATTGCCCCCGTTCGTCTTCCCTTTGTAGACCGGGTCCCAGTCACATCCGACCGTATGCATGGTAACCGAATCCAGCTCCGGGTTGGTGGGCGCATCCTCCGAGTTCCTGGTCCTGCCCCAGCCGCTCGCGCTGACAGGCTGGCCGAAGCCAAGAGGTGGTCCGTCGTTCAGGGCGATTGGGGCGACATGCCAGGCGTGATCGTTGCCCGTCCGATCATCGGCGACGAAGTGCGCGAGCGCCACGTCATTGGCAAACGTCGCGTGAACGAAGCCAGGATGAATGACGACCCGATCGATGAGAAAGGTGACTCCCTCCCTTGATGGCAGGTCGCGGGCGCCGAGGCGGATGCGCCAGCCATTCTCCTTCCACGGAACAAGCTTCTCCGGGTCCCCGTTCGACCTGTCGTGGTAGAAGCAGTGCGCGGCCGTGAGCACCCAGTGCGGCGCGATGTACGAGCCGCCGCAACGGTGCGCCATGTCCCACTGCGGCCGGCCGTGACGCTCCTGATCCGAATAGACGTAACCGCTGTAGATTTCCGCCTGCCACGGCGCACCGTGGCTGAGAGCTGAGGGATCCAAGCGCGGTGTCTTTGCCGGCGCGCCAACCGCGAGTGCACTGAAGGCGAGAATTCCGATTACCAAACGCATGGGAGGCCCTCCCCGACCGCCTGCCGAAGACACGCAGCATATCTCGTCGGTGGGCCAATCGATAGATTTGGCAACAATCGCTGCTCTGTGGCGGTTGTGCCCCGCAATGGCGGAGCATTCCTCCCGAACCGCCGTCATCGCGGAGAGGCAAGCCATCGTTCATCGAGGTTTGGACCGGTAACGATCGTGTCGATATCCAGGTGGGCGATGGCGCTCATGATTTCATCGAGCGTGACAAGATCGAGGCATGGCCGGGCGCCGGGGGGAAGATCCTCGCCGGCGGCGATCCGCTTGGCGAGCAGGATCGCCGGGACACAGGGGATGAAGGGACCGTGCACCTGACGGGCGACCATGAAGATGCGGATTTGAAGGGCGCGACCATGATGGTCGACGCCGGCGAGGAACATATGAAATCCGCTTTTGTCGGAACCGAGCGGATCGAACAGAAAGGAGAGCCCCAGCAGCTGCTCCGCGTAAGGCGACAGCGATCGAACGATGCCGAGGCGAACGGCCCAGCTGAGCAGCCAGGTTCCGATGTGCAACAGCTTGACCTCGTGGCCGGCGACAAAGCGAAGCTCTTGCAGGTCGGGATAGCGCCGCGGGAAGAGGTCCAGGTCCGGAATATCGCAGAAACCGAACAGCCGCGTGCCGAGCTCGGGATAGCGGACGGCATGCAAGCCCTGCCAGCCGAACACGCGTTTCCGCTTGCCGTTCGAAAGGATGGCGAAAGACTTGCCGACATAGCTGAGGATCGCCGCCGCAGTCCCGAGCCCACGGTTCGTCGCCTGCGCCGCGGCGATGCCGTAGACCGCCCTTTCGAGCCGGGCGAAACGCGGCTTGTAGCGATCGACCAAAGCGGCGGTCAGGCACGGCACCGAGCTTGCGCCCGCAATCACCGCAACTCCGGCCGCTTTCGCGTCTTCATCCAGCTCGCCGATCGTCGCGACAAAATGCCGCGCGTCGGCGAGGTCGAGGTAGTGCGCCCCCGCCGCGATTGCGGCGCGCGCGACGCGATGGTTCTGGGATTGGAACGGCCCGCTAGTGTGGATGACGATGTCCGGCCTGATTTCCCGAAGCCGTTTCTCGATGTCGCCATCAATGTCGAGCGCGCACCCGCCCGCGAGATTCACTGCATCGAGACTGGCCGCGAACGCATCGCCTTTGCTCTTGGAACGGCCGCCGATGAGCAGCGCGATGTTCGGATGGGTGGCAAGCTCGCGAGCGATGTAGCTTCCGAAATTGCCGTAGCCCCCGATGATCAGGACGCGCTTCATTCCCTCAGCCGATATGCCTTGCAAACGGCTCCGTCCGAATGGCGGTAGGCCCTGAAGCCCAAGGCCTCATAATAGTCCAAGGCAGCGCTGTTCGCCTCGCCGATATATGCCTCGATCGCCGGCAGCTTTGCTTGCCGCGCACCCGCCACCGTTGCCGAGAACAGCCGCGATCCGATGCCCATTCGGGCAGCCGATGGCCTGACGTGCGTGCCGATGATTCCCCAGCCCGTCGGCGTGCCGTAGGCATTGCCCTCGCGCGCGAGCTTTAGCGACTGCAGGCCGAGAATCCTGCCATTCTCGCCGACCGCGACGAAGCAATGCAGCCGATCGGGATGTCGAATGTAATGCGAGAGCGCGAAATCGGCGTGGCCTGGCTTCGTCCGTCGCCCCGCAGCGATGAGTTCTTCCAAGACATCGCTGATCGCTTCGGCATCGGATACGCGCGCCTCGCGAATTTCCACCCGGTCAGTACACCCGCTTCTTGGGCTCGATGTACTGGATGTCGTCGGTGAGCGTGAAGTCGTGGACGGGGCGGTAGTCGATTTTCACGCCGCCGCCCTTGCCGCCCCAGCCGTCGAGCCAGGCGATGGTGTGCTTCATCCAGTTCTTGTCGTCGCGCTCGGGATAATCCTCCTGCATGTGCGCGCCGCGGCTTTCCTTGCGGTTGTCAGCGCAACGCATCGTCA
>Ga0157373_10003462_pt1 | contig 11936 bp, 9 predicted proteins | sample C65metaG_FD_113460 | JGI IMG/M metagenome (GOLD analysis project Ga0157373, IMG submission 113460) | Corn rhizosphere microbial communities from Kellogg Biological Station, Michigan, USA - C6-5 metaG | ecosystem: Host-associated > Plants > Roots > Rhizosphere > Soil | place: USA: Michigan...
GATGGTAGCTGGGGGCGGGATCGAACCGCCGACCTGTGGGTTATGAATCCACCGCTCTAACCATCTGAGCTACCCAGCCGAGGCTGTAGCCATCCGAGCGAGAGGCCGGGGTTATAGGGGCTGACCCCCTCCCCTTCAAGCCGCCCTATTCACAGCTTGGGAAAGCGCTCCGGCGCCGCTAGGTTCGCCGGCCATGAGCGTGCTCCACCTCCTGGGATCGGCGGCCGACGGCGGGGCCGAGACCTACTTCGCAAGCCTGGTGGGCGCGCTGGCCCGGGCCGGGGTGGATCAGGCCTGCGCCATCCGCCGCCACCCGGCCCGCGAACGCGCCGTTGAGCGCGCGGGCGTGCCGGTGCGCACCTTCCGCTTCGGAGGCCTGCCCGACCTGTTCACCCGACCGCGCGTGGCAGCCTACGCCCGGCAGGAGAAGGCGAAGGTGCTGCTGGCCTGGATGAACCGCGCGGCGGCAAAGACGCCGACGGGTGACTGGGCGCGGATCGGGCGGCTGGGAGGCTACTACAGCCTGAAATACTACAAGGGCTTCGACGCCCTGGTCGCCAACACCTCCGACATTCGCCGCTGGGTGATCGAGCAGGGCTGGCCCGAGCAGCGGGTGCTCTACATCCCCAACTTCGCCACCGCCCGAGACAGCGCGCCGGAAGACCGCGCCGCGCTGGATACGCCAGAGGATGCGCCCCTGCTGCTGGCCATGGGCCGTCTGCACGCCAACAAGGCCCACGACGTGAGCCTAAGAGCACTGGCGAAGGTCCCGGGCGCGTACCTCTGGATCGCGGGGGCGGGGCCGCTGGACGGCAAGCTGAAAGCGCTGGCGAAGGAGCTGGGCGTGGCCGACCGGGTGCGCTTCCTGGGCTGGCGGGAGGACGCCTCGGCGCTCTATCGCGCGGCCGACATCTGCGTGTTCCCCTCGCGGTTTGAACCGCTCGGCAACGTGGTGATCCAGTGCTGGGCGCACGGAATTCCCATCGTCGCGGCGGCGAGCCAGGGGCCGGGCGCGCTGATCCGCCACGGCGAGGACGGACTGCTGGTCCCGGTCGATGACGCCGAGGCGCTGGCGGCGGGCGTGCGGCGGCTGCTGGACGACCCCATGCTGCCCATCAAGCTGATCCAGAATGGCCACGCGCGTGTAGAAGGCGAGTACAGCGAGGCCGCCGTCGTCGCCCAGTGGAAGGCGCTCTTCGCTCGCTACGGAGAGGCCTGAATGTGCGGCATCGCCGGCATCATCGGGAAGGGCTCGGCGCGGCCGCTGATCGAGACCATCATCCATCGGGGTCCCGATGGCGTGCGGGTGGAAGACGGCGACGGCTACTCGCTGGCCCACGCGCGGCTCTCGATCATCGACCTGGAAGGCGGCTGGCAACCGCTGCACGCGGCGGGTTCGACCGTCATCGGCAACGGCGAAATCTACAACTACCTCGAACTGATCGAGGAGTTCGGGCTGAAGGACCGGCTGGCGACGGGTTCCGACTTCGAGCCGATGCTGCACCTGTATGCCCAGAGGGGCCCGGCGGTGTTCGAGCGGCTGCGGGGGATGTACGCGTTTTGCCTGATGGGGTGCGATGGGCGGACCTGGCTGGTGCGAGACCCGTTCGGGATCAAGCCGCTGTATTACACGCGCCATCCGGACGGGCTGGCGTTCGCGTCGGAGCCTCGGGCGTTTGGGAAACTGGCGGCCAAGTCCCAACAAACGGCCGAGCTGCTGGCCCTCAACTACGCGCTGGAAAGCCCGTTCGAAGGCATCACGCGGGTCGAGCCGGGGGAGGTACTCGAAATTTCTTCTACCGCTCATCCCGACGAAAGTGGGGACCCAGTTCTGTCCAGTGAGCACTCCGCTGGAAAGCCCTGGGCCCCGGCTTCCGCCGGGGTGAGCGGGGAAGAGGAACTGATCAAGCGATTGGACGCGGTGTTGGAAGACAGCGTCCGCGTTCACCAGCGTTCCGACGTTCCCTACGGCCTGTTCCTCTCCGGCGGCATCGACAGCGCCTCTATCGCCACGCTGATGGCGCGGCTGAACGAACGGCCGGTCACCGCCTTCACCTGCGGCTTTGACGTGCCCTCCGCGCGGGACGAACGGGCGCAGGCGGAGCGGGTGGCGACCGCGCTCAAGCTGGACTGGCGGGAGACCACCTTCGGCGAGGAGGACTTCTGGCGGATCCTGCCGCAGGTCGCCTGGACGCTGGACGATCCGACCGCCGACTACGCGACGCTGCCGACCTACAAGCTGGCGGAAGCGGCCAAGGGGACGCTGACCGTCGTGCTCACCGGCGAGGGCGGCGATGAGCTGTTCGGGGGCTATGGGCGCTATCGGCGGGCGCTGCGGCCCGCGCTGTTCGGCGGGCGTCCCGCAGAGCCCCAGATCGATGCGCCTTTCCTGCGGGACACGGGCGCAGGCGCGCAGGCGCGGTGGCGCGCACGCACGTACGCGCACGCGGGGGGTACGCGCCTGCAACAGGCACAGGCGGCCGACATCGCGACGTGGCTGCCGAACGACCTGCTGCTCAAGCTCGATCGCTGCCTGATGGCGCATGGGTTGGAGGGGCGGACACCCTTCCTCGACAAGGAGGTGGCGGCGTTCGCCTTCAATCTGCCGGACCGGATGAAGGTGCAAGGGCGGTATGGGAAGTGGCTCCTGCGAAAGTGGCTGGAGCGAGTATGTCCCCAGGCGGACCCGTGGGGGAAAAAGAAGGGATTCACCGTCCCGGTCGCCACCTGGATCGCGCCTCGGGCCGCAGACCTCGGGCCGAAGATCGCCGCGCTGAAGGCGGTGCGGGAGGTCTGCGATACCAACGCCGTGCTGGCCGTCTTCTCCGACGAGACACAGGCGAAGAACCGCTGGCCGCTGCTGTTCTTCGCCGTCTGGTCACTGATCCACCTGGAAGGCGCGGCGCCGGATGAGGCGCTGGCCTCGCTGCTCTAGGCGACGGCCTCCCACTCGGCCCAGAGCTTTTCCTCTTCCACCTTCGCCTCCTCGACGGCCTTGTCCTTGATGAAGCCGTAGCCGCGGATGGATTGCGGGATGGCGGCGATCTTGATGGCGATGGGCAGGCGCTTGTCGGTGAGGCCGGAAAGCAGGCGCTCGACGGTTGCTTCGAAGTCCTTGATCAGCCGCCGCTCCATCTTGCGCTCGGCCGAGTAGCCGAACGGGTCGAGCGGCGTTCCGCGCAGGACCTTCATCTTCGCTAGTGTCGGGAAGGCGCCGTTCAGCATCCAGCCCCCGAAGGCCATCTTGCCGGGACGCCCGTCCCTGCCCTTCAGCTTCAGGATCGGCGGCGACATCCAGACCTTGGCCTTGCCGCCCTTGAAGGTGTCGGCCAGCGAGGCCGTAAAGCGCGGGTCGGTGTAGAGGCGGGCGACTTCGTACTCGTCCTTGTACGCCATCAACCGATAGAGGCTGATCGCCACGGCGCGGCTCAGCGCATCGCTGCGGGCATGGCTGACCTTGTCGACGACCTTCAGATATCGCGCGGCGTAGCGCTTGCTCTGGTAGGCGGTGAGTTCGCGGACGCGGTGGGCAATGAGGTCCTGAAGCTCCATCGTCTCCGGGGTCGGCACATCGGCTTCCGGCTTGCCGCGGAAGGCCACGTCCGCCGCCGCCCGGCGGCCGATCTCAAACGCCTGCAGATTGGCCTCGGCATCGACGCCGTTGAGGTTGATGGCGCGGTAGAGACCGCGGCTGGAGACCGGGATCGCGCCCTTCTGCCAGGCAAAGCCCAGCATCATCATATTGGCGTAGATGGCGTCGCCCAGGTGATGCTCGGCGAGGTTCTGCGCCGGGCACTCGTCGTAGTCCTTCACCGCCGCCTTGATGCGTCGGCCCATGGAGTTAGCGTCGAAGCGCACGTCGCGGCTGGTGATGAAGTCGGCCGTGGGCGCGAAGTCCGCGTTGCCGAAGGCGTGCGTCGTGTCCTTGGCGTAGAGGGCCAGCGCTTCAGGTCCGGCGGCCACCAGGAGGTCGCAGGCGATCAGCACGTCGGCGCTGGCCGCGGGCACGCGGCCGCCCACCACTGTCTCCTCGGTCTCGCCGATCTTCACGTGCGAGAAGACGGCCCCGCCCTTTTGGGCGAGGCCCGTCATGTCGACCACCGAGGCCGCGTGGCCGTCGATGTGGGCGGCCATGGCGAGGATCGAGGCCACGGTCGTCACACCCGTGCCGCCGATGCCGGTGAAGACGATCTTGCGCACGCCGTGCAGCGCCTCGAATTCCGGCAACGGCGTGGAGTCGGCGGTCAGCGCCGGCAGGCTGCGGGCGTGGGCGTTCTCGGCCCCCGTCAGGGTGATGAAGGACGGGCAGAAACCGTCGAGGCAGCTGTAGTCCTGGTTGCAGGTCGACTGGTTGATCCGGCGCTTGCGGCCGAACTCTGTGTTCAGCGGCTCCACCGAGACGCAGTTGGAGGTCTTCGAGCAGTCGCCGCAACCTTCGCAGACAAGGTGGTTGATGAAGACGCGCTGCTCGGCCTTTGGCATCTCGCCCCGCTTGCGGCGGCGGCGCTTTTCGGTGGCGCAGGTCTGGTCGTAGAGGAGGACCGTGGTCCCGGGCGTCTCGCGCAGCTCGCGCTGGACCGCCATCAGCTCCGAGCGCGGACGAATGGCGACGCCGGGAGCGAGGTCAGTCACGCCCTTGTAGCGCTCCACCTCATCCACCACGATCACGGTCTTCGCCACGCCTTCGGCGGCCAGCTGGCGGGTGATCTGAGCGGGGGTGAAGCCGCTTTCGGTCGCTTGGCCGCCGGTCATGGCGACGGCGTCGTTATAGAGCAGCTTGTAGGTGATGTTGGACTTGGCCGCGACCGAGGCGCGGATCGCCAGTGAGCCCGAGTGGCTGTAGGTGCCGTCGCCCAGATTGACGAAGATGTGCTTCTCGTCGGTGAAGGGCGCCGAGCCCACCCACGACAGTCCTTCGCCGCCCATGTGGCTGGTCATGTCGGTGTTCGGGTCGCTGAAGCTGGCCATGTAGTGACAGCCGATCCCGGCCAGCGCACGCGAGCCTTCCGGCAGGCGGGTCGAGGTGTTGTGCGGGCAGCCCGAGCAGAAGAAGGGCTTGCGCTGCTGTTCCGACGCCAGGCTGACGGCGGCGACACCGGCAGCCGAGACGCGGTCCAGGTAGGCGCGGGCGCGCTCGCGATGTGGGCCGTCGGGTAGGCGGTCGTAGATGGCGAGCGCGATTTCCGCGACCGACAGCGAGCCGAGCTCGGAGAGCAGCGGATGGCCGTGCTCGTCGGTCTTGCCGATGATTTTCGGCCGGGCGTGGGCGGGCAGGTCGTAGAGGGCGGCGCGGGCTTGGGTTTCGATGAGCGGGCGCTTGTGCTCGATGACCATCAGGGTCTCAAGCCCGCCGGCGAAGGCGCGGATGCCGGTCGGCTCCAGCGGCCAGGGCATGCCGACCTTGTAGATGGAGATGCCCAGCGAGGCGGCTTCCGGCAGGGTGATGCCCATGGCCTGGAAGGCTTCGAGCACGTCCTTGAAGGCCTGCCCCTGGCAGACGATGCCGAGGCGCTGGCGGCTGGCGGCCAACACCACGCGGTCGATGCCGTTGGCCTTGGCGAAGGCGAGCGCGGCGGGGAGCTTGTAGGCCCGTAGCCGCCGCTCCTTGTCCATCGGCTGGTCCTTGGTGCGGATGCCAAGGCCGCCCGCGGGCATGGCGAACGTCTCGGGCGTGACATGCTGGTGGCGGTTCAGCGAGACATCTATGGTCACGCCCGAGTCCATCGTGTCGGCCAGCGCGATCATCCCGACCCATAGGCCGGAGAAGCGTGACAGCGAAAAACCGAGCAGGCCGTAGTCCAGCACCTCCTGCACGTCGGCCGGCGAGAGCACCGGCATCTCGAAGTCCTGGAAGGCGAACTCCGACTGCGAGGGCAGGGTCGAGGACTTGCAGCCGTGGTCGTCGCCGGCCACCGCCAACACGCCGCCCTTGGGCCAGGTCCCGGCGAAGTTGGCGTGGCGGAAGGCGTCGCCGGTGCGGTCCACGCCCGGCGCCTTGCCGTACCACATGCCGAAGACGCCATCGTAGCGGGCGCCGGGGAAGAGGTTGACCTGCTGGCTGCCCCAGACGGCGGTGGCGGCGAGGTCCTCGTTGAGGCCTTCCTTGAAGACGACGTTGTGCTCGGCCAGCAGCTGGCCGGCGCGATGCGCCTGCTGGTCGAGGCCGCCGAGGGGGGATCCCCGGTAGCCGGAAACGAAGCCGGCGGTGTTCAGGCCAAGCCTCGCGTCGAGACGGCGGCGGTCGAGAAGGACGCGGATCAGGGCCTGGACACCGGTGATGTAAGCCCGGCAGTCCTGGAGCACATATTTGTCGTCCAGCGTCACGTCGGAGTGCCGCATTGGAAAATCTATCCTTCCTGACTACCGTCCCTCGTTGGAAGATCATATAAGGAGGCGGGAAATGCTTGCCAAAGGCTTGCCCGCGTTTCCTTAATGGGCAGCACAAACGGGGCGTAAAGAGCCATTATGGGGGAACAAAGTTTGTCCGAGCAGTTGGATGCGGTTGACGCCAAGATTCTCGACCTGATCCAGCACGACGCGGGGCTCTCGGTTGCCGAGATCGCCGAACGCGTGGGGCTTTCTTCCAGCCCCTGCTGGCGGCGGATCAAGCGCCTGGAGGACTCCGGCGTCATCCAGCGACGCGTGACCATCCTCGACCGCGAGAAACTGGGCCTGGGCTTCGAGGTCTATTGCACCGTCAAGCTCTCCCTTCCCACCAAGGAAAACCTCGACCAGTTCGAACAGGCCGTTGTCCGCTGGCCCGAGGTCGTGCAGTGCGCCACCGTAACCGGCGCGGCCGACTACGAGCTGCGCATCGTCACCCGCGACATGCACGCCTTCGACGACTTCCTGCGCGACAAGATCCTGTCGCTGGGGCTGGTCTCGAACATCGAGAGCCGCATCGTGATCCGGGGGGTAAAGAACTCCACGGCGGTGCCGCTGGGCCTCGTGAGCCCTTATGTGAGCCCGCACACCTAAGGAGGGCTCCCTATGATCGACCTCGTCATTGACCAGCGCCGCAAGGATCTGGGTGGCTTCGAGGTCGGACGGGTTCTCCCCTTCCCCGCCCACCGCAGCGTGGGGCCTTTCGTCTTCTTCGACCACATGGGCCCGGCGACCTTTGAGCCCGGCTTCCCGCGCACCGTCGATGTGCGCCCGCATCCGCATATCGGGTTGTCGACGCTGAGCTACCTGTTCCAGGGTGAGATGACCCACCGCGACAGCCTGGCGACGGAGATCGTCATCCGGCCCGGCGAGGTGAACTGGATGACGGCCGGCAGCGGCATCACCCACTCCGAGCGGTTCGAAGGTCTGCGCGCCCACGGCGGCGTCATGGACGGCATCCAGACCTGGCTCGCCCTGCCGACCGAGGACGAGGAGACGGCGCCCGCCTTCTCGCACCATGAGGGCGATGACCTGCCGGCCTACGAGAGCGGTGGGCTGAGGGCGCGGCTGGTGGCGGGTAAGGCGTTTGGCGCGCAGGCCAACGTGCCGGTGTTCTCGCCCCTCTTCTATGTGCACTGGGAACTCGCGGCTGGAACGAAGGCCGGGCTGCCGGCGGAATATCCCGAGCGGGGGGCGTATGTGGCCAAGGGCTCCGTCGAAGCGGACGGCCAGACGCTGCACGCCGGCCAGATGGCGGTGTTCGCGCCCGGCGAGACGATCGTTTTCACGGCGCTGGAGCCCTCGACCGTCATGCTGCTGGGCGGCGATCCCCTGGGCGAGCGGTTCATCGAGTGGAATTTCGTCTCCTCTTCGAAGGAGCGGATCGAGCAGGCCAAGGCCGACTGGCGGGCTGGGCGGATGAAGCTGCCGGACCTCGACCACGACGAGTTCATCCCGCTGCCCGGCGACCCGCCGCCCCCTCCCAATCCGATGTCCTGAAGGTGGGGAATAGAGAGCGCTAACCTAACCGTGTTATCTCTGTGGCGGGCATGTCGCCCCATGAGGGAGGTAGTCATGGGTAAGGCAGTTGCTTTCGCTTCCTTGATCATCGCCGCGCCGCTGTTGCTGGCCGCCTGTAACAAGCCGGCTTCCAACACCGCGACGAACGAAACGTCCACCAGCACGACGACGACAACGACGCCCGCTGCCAACGAGGCGGCCGCCGCGACCAACACCGGCATGGCCATGGCCGTTCCGGCTAACGCGACCGACGACGACCTCATCCGGAGCGCCGAGACCGCGGCCCCCGCTGCTGTCGGCAAGGACGCCACGGTCATCGCCGTCAGCGCCGACGGCGCCATGCGGGTCGTCCGCAAGGGGACCAACGGCTTCACCTGCATGGCCGACGCGCCGGATACGCCCGGGCCTGACCCCATGTGCGCGGACGCCAACGCAACCGAGTGGATCAACGCCTGGGTCGGCCACAAGACGCCGCCGGACAAGGCGGGCTTCATGTACATGCTGGCCGGGGGAACGGACGCTTCCAATACCGATCCCTACGCCAAGGCGCCGACCGATGCGAACCACTGGATCAAGACCGGACCGCACGTGATGATCGTCGGCTCCAAGGCGGCGCTGGCCGGGTATCCCACCGACGCCAATCCGGACACCAGCAAGCCATACGTCATGTGGTCGGGCACGCCTTACGCCCACCTGATGGTGCCGGTCAGCTAGTCTTCGGTCAGGGCTTTCCGCGCCGCTTCCCAGTACTGCGCGCCGGTCCAGATGGTGACGATGGCGGCAAGCCACAGGAGGCCGTGCGCGAACACCGTGAACGGCCCCTGCACCGCTGGATCGGCGGGCAGGTCGAAGGCGGCCCAGCAGGCGACCAGCAGCTCGGCGGTCAGCGCCGTCAGCTGCAGCGTCGTCTTCCACTTGGCCAGCATGGTCACCGGCAGGCGCACGCCCTTGCCGGCCGCGACCTCGCGCAAGGCGCTGACCGTGAATTCGCGGAAGAGGATCAGCGCCGCGGGCAGCGCCACCTGTGGCTGGGCGTTCAACGCCATCAGGCCGAGCACCGCGCCGCAGACCAGCACCTTGTCCCCGATCGGATCGAGGATGGCGCCCCATAGGCTTTCGGCGTCCAGCTTGCGCGCCAGCCAGCCGTCGAAGAAGTCGGTCACCGCCGCCACCACGAAGGCCCAGAAGGCCCATCGTTCGAGGCTGAACTGCATGTCGGGCGTCAGCTGGTCAGAGACCCATGGCACCCCGCCGGCGACGGCGGCCAGGGCCAGGAACATGAACAGCGTCAGGACCAGGCGTCCGGCGGTCAGGATGTTGGGCAGGTGCTTCATGGCTGTTCCTAACGCTTCAGGCTGAGCTTCGTTACAGCTTAAGCTTACGCCTTGCGGAAGTAGTCGTGGATACGCTGGGCGAGCGGCAGGCTGACGCCCTCCACTTTCGCCAGGTCCGCGACCGAGGCTCGACTCACCCCGCGAGCCGAGCCGAAGGCGTGCAGCAGGGCGCGCTTGCGGCCCGGGCCCACCCCGTCGATCTCGTCGAGCGGGTTCTTCTTCATCTCCATCGTGCGGCGCACCCGGTGCGAGCCGATGGCGAAGCGGTGGGCTTCGTCGCGCAGGCGCTGGAGGTAGTAGAGGACCGGCGACTTCGGCTCGAGCATCATCGGCGCCTTGCCGGGGATGAAGAAGCGCTCCAGCCCGGCGTCGCGGTCCGGCCCCTTGGCGACGCCGACGACGGGGATGTCGTCGACGCCGAGATCGGCCATCACCTCGGTCGCCGCCGCCAGCTGCCCTGCCCCGCCGTCGATCAGGACGAGGTCGGGGCGGACCACCGGCTCTCCGGCTTCCTCCTCCTTCACGAGACGCGAAAAGCGGCGCCGCAGGACCTCGCGCATCATGCCGTAGTCGTCGCCGGGGGTGAGCTCAGTGCTCTTGATGTTGAACTTTCGGTACTGGTTCTTCTGGAAGCCCTCGGGCCCCGCCACGATCATGGCGCCGACGGCGTTCGTGCCCATGATGTGGCTGTTGTCATAGACCTCGATCCGTTCCGGCTGGCCGTCCAGGCCGAAGGCTTCGCAGACGCCGGCCAGCAGCTTCGACTGGGCCGAGCTCTCGGCCATCTTGCGGCCCAGCGCCTCGCGGGCGTTGGTCAGCGCGTGCGCCACCAGCTGCTTCTTCTCGCCGCGCTTGGGGAGGCAGATTTCGACCTTGCGGCCGGACTTGATGCAGAACGCCTCCGAGAGCAGCTGACAGTCGGTGGGTTCGACGTTCACCAGCACCAGGCGGGGGATCGGCTTGTCCTCGTAGAACTGGCCGAGGAAGGCCGACATGATCTCCGCGTTCTCGTCCTTCCCCTCCTCCACCAGCGTCGAGACGCGGGGGAAGTAGGCGCGGTTGCCCCAGTTCTGGCCGGCGCGGAAGAAGAAGACCTGGACACAGGCCTGTCCCCCCTCGGCGTGCAGGGCGAAGACATCGGCCTCGTCCACCGTCTCCGGATTGACCTGCGTCTCCTGAGCCACCGAGGACAGGGCCCGGATGCGGTCGCGCAACCTCGCGGCGCGCTCGAACTCCATCTCGTCGGAGGCGGCCTGCATCTCCGCCGCCATCCGCGCCATCACAGCCCGGCTCTTGCCCTTCAGGAAGGCTTCGGCCTCGTCCACCAGCTTGCGGTAATCCTCCACGTCGATCAGCCCGGTGCAGGGCGCCGAGCAGCGGCGGATCTGGTGGAGCATGCAGGGCCGCGTGCGGGTCTCGTAAACGCTGTCCGAGCACGAGCGCAGCAGGAAGGCCTTCTGCAAGGTGTTCAGCGTGCGGTTCACCGCCCAGGCCGACGCGAAAGGCCCGAAGTAGTCGCCCTTGATGGTGTGGGCGCCCCGGTGCTTGCGAAGCTGCGGCGCTTCGTGGTCGCGGCGGATGACGATCTCCGGGAAGGACTTGTCGTCGCGCAGCAGGACGTTGAAGCGGGGCTTCAGCTGCTTGATCAGGTTGATCTCGAGCAGCAGGGCGTCGGTTTCGGTGCGGGTGGTGATGAACTCCATCGACCGCGTCGCCGCCACCATGTGGGCGATGCGGTTGGTGTGGAAGCGGCCCTGCGCGTACTGCACGACCCGCTTCTTCAGCGAGCGCGCCTTGCCGACGTAGAGCGCCTCGCCGTCCTCGCCGATCATGCGATAGACGCCGGGCGCATCGGGCAGGCGCCGCACCTCGTCGCGGATCAGCTCGGCGCCCTTCAGCCTGTTTTCGACCTCTGTCTCCACCCTCCCGATATAGGCCGCTTCGGCCCGCCGCGGCATCCCCCCGCAACCCGGCGCGCGGAGAGGGTTAAGCTGACTAAACCATTCAACTTCGGTTCAGGTCGGGCGGAGCACGCTGCGCGTGAAGGAGTCCTCCACCATGCGTAAACTACTCACCCTGTCCCTTGCCGCCACGACCGCCATCAGCGCCGTGGCGTTTTCGACAGCCGCCTCGGCCTACGACTTTCGCGACTACTACTATCGCAACCACGACAACAACGACGTGGCGGGCGCGGCCATCGTCGCCGGCGTAATCGGCCTGGCCATCGGCGCGGCGCTGGCGAGCAGCAGCCACAACAATGGCTATTACGACAACGGCTACTACGGCCGCGGCTACAACAACTACGGCGGGGGCTACGGCTCGTACGGCTACTCGCAGCCCTATTACGGCGGCGGATACGGCGGATACGGGAGTTACGGCGGGTACGGCTATGGCCAGCCCTACTACGGCGGCGGCTACAGCTATCAGCGCTGCTACACGACCCGCAGCTGGGATCCCTACTACGGCGGCTACGTCAGCCGGCGCGTCTGCCGCTAGCGGGCGAGTTCGACCAGGTCGAGGTCGCTTTCGACCCTCGGCCACGGCAAGGCGAGGCGCCAGCGCGTCTCGCCGATCCGCTCCAGCACGCCGATCTGATCGCGCTCAGGCGCCGCGCCATAGGCCGGCGCCCTTTTTTCGTCCGCGCCCCAGGCCTGTCCGCCCAGATAGACGAGCCGCGTGTCGGTCATGGGGTAGAAC
>Ga0157373_10003464_pt1 | contig 11932 bp, 4 predicted proteins | sample C65metaG_FD_113460 | JGI IMG/M metagenome (GOLD analysis project Ga0157373, IMG submission 113460) | Corn rhizosphere microbial communities from Kellogg Biological Station, Michigan, USA - C6-5 metaG | ecosystem: Host-associated > Plants > Roots > Rhizosphere > Soil | place: USA: Michigan...
CTTTTCATTCGTTGTCATATCCACTTTTCTGCTTCCTTTAAGGTGTCCGACTGTACTGCCGCCCCCTTAAAAAGCAAAACGGCCGGGAAGCCCGACCGTTGGATACACCTTTAGCCATAAACCGCCCTCCGCCCTTGAAGGCAAAAGACTATCGATTTAGCGTTCGGACCATACACGTCCATTTCGAAAATAGCAAGGGCAGTGAATCAAGTGGATCACCTCCGTCAAAGAGGCGCCGGCATCAAGCCGGCGCCTCTTCACATCACAACGCCGCTAATGAATACAGCAGTTGCGCAGAGTGAGTGGACGACGGAGTGGAGGTAAACGCCTGTCCCGGGGAATCAGCGGCCCGGGCTAAGCTCTGCACCAGCAGCGCGCCCTCACTTCCAGGCAACGGACCACCAGCAGCGATTGCCTCCATGCCGTCTGCACTCCACTCGTTTCCGTCGCGGTCAGTGAACCAATCCACGCGATTGTTACTGTCGGAGTACCAATCCTGGATCCTCACACTGCCGGTGCCATCGGCGGTCGCCACAACCAAGTCATCGTCGGCTCGACTGACCCGCATTTCGGACAGGGTCAGGTCACTGAACGCGACCGCGTCCTCCCCCCACGCATCGGTGTTGATGATGACGTCGTGACCGTCGCCGACACGCCATTCATACCTGTCGTAGCCATCGCCGCCGTTGAGCATATCACCCCCTGCTCCACCAATCAGCCAATCGTCGCCATCTCCGCCCTCAAGTACATCGTCTCCACCGCCGCCCTGCAGCGAATCCTCGCCGTCATGCCCATACAATCGATTACTCAGTTCATTGCCGAATAGTTCGTTGTTCAGCGCGTTGCCATTGCCGACAACAGCACCTCCTCGCAGAACGAGATCCTCGATGCCCGAGCCTAGAGCATAGTCAATTGTGGATACCACGGTGTCTTCATTGCGCGCCGGGTGCACACCCACCACAGAACTCACCCACGCGTCTTCGACGCTGGCCTGTACGCCTGCTACGCCCATCTCCATGCGCACGGCTGCAAACGATAGCCCCCCGTCACCATCAGATTCGACCACGATGTCACCAATGCTGTCCACGTAGTAGAGATCGGCACCGCCGCCGCCTTCCATATAGTCGTCGCCCAGCCCCCCCAGCAACGTGTCGCTGCCCCAGCCGCCGTACAGAAAGTCATTGCCCGCGCCACCATCAAGCCAGTCATCGGCCGAAGACCAAACATCAAGCGCGGTACCACGGAGTATGTTTGCGCCGGCATTGCCGACCAGAACATTGGGACCCTCACCACCAGTGGCGTTCAGGTCCGCACTTCCCTGAAGGAAGACGCGTTCGATGTTCTTGTGCGCGATGTAGTCAATGCTGGTTAACACGGTATCAACGCTACCCTCCCCGTCACCCTCCTGACGGTCGGCCGGCTCGATCACCTCATCTGCAGCATTATCAATGACATAAGTATCATCGCCAGCACCGCCTAGCATCCGATCCGCGCCCACGCCACCATCCAGCAGATCGTCTCCCGCCCCTCCAACCAGGACGTCGTCACCCGCTCCGCCTCGAAGCGTGTCGTTACCTATATCTCCCTGCAGCTCGTCTCGGTCGTCACCGCCGGTTACGGTCCTGTCCAAAAGCACCGCATGCGCGAGCAGCCATGCGGCGTCCCACCGGGTACCGTCGCCGAATATGACCGACTCCATACCTACTGCGCCGTCGAAATGGCCATGCACCCGCAGGACGCTATTCGCGTCAAGGCGGAGCAGCAGATCATCACCGATGCGCTCGATACTCACATCATCCGCAACGATACCGTGGGCAAAGCGAACCTGATCCACACCGCCAGCGTCGTAGACATCCTGCTTTCCATATCCACGGCCGAAGACATACGTATCACCCGCATGCCCCCCTTCGATGCGCCTCTCGGTGGGATCCATAGGAAGGCTGCCTGCCGGACCGAGATCGAACCAGGTCCCGGCATTGAGTCCGCCTATTGAAGAGCCCCCCCCTTGCTGAATGCCCAGTACGTAGCCGCCGTCACCTTGGTTTCCGGTCAACCACTGGTCGTCGATCTGGACTGCGAGTACGGGCAGTGCATCGCCAAGGCGCGTCAGAAACTCCACCGCGGCCCACTCGGTTCCATCAGCAAACCTCAACGCATCCACCGCTCCGCCCGGGTACGTATCGGTTGCCGGACGGAAGTGATCAATCACCACGATCCGATCATCAGTGCCGCGGATATCGATCACCAGGGAATCACCGGAGCGCCGCAAGATAACGTCATCAGCGCTGACTCCGGACTGCAAGGCGATCACATCGTAGCCTTCGATCGCACCATCGCCGTTGTTGATGAAGTCCACGCCAGACCCTCGACCGAAGCGGTACACGTCGTTTCCGGACTCGCCACGCAAGTAGTCCATTCCACTGCCACCATCCAAAACATCATTACCGGCCCCGCCAGCGAGCGCATCGTTGCCACTCCCGCCCAAGAGAGTGTCATCGTGGTCCAGTGCCAGCACGTAGTCGTTACCGCCCCTGCCGTCATACACGTCTCCCGGCACGTGCAGACCACGCAGGATGTCATTGCGTTCGGTGCCCTGCATCGACATCGCGGCCAGATCCCAGATGGACCAGAACGTACCATCAGCGAAACGAACGCCATCGATACCTGTCAGGCGCGCCTCGCCTTCGGGCAGCAAATCCTGATAGAACTTTGAAATGGTGATCGAATCTCCAGTGGCGAGTAGATCAAGGACGAGGTCATCACCAGTGAGACTACTGCGACGTACGCTGATCTCATCCGGGGAAATGGTGCTGTCGTACACAATGATGTTCAGATCAAGCAGACCGACTCCCAGTTCTTGCACGCGATCCTGACCGTGGCCTCGACTGAATCGGTAGGTGTCCGAACCTGTGTTTCCTTCCAGGTAGTCATTGCCAGTACCGCCAATGAGCAGGTCATCATCCTGACCGCCGTGCAGCCTGTCATTGCCGCTTCCGCCCAGAAGGATATCGGCCCCTGAGCTTCCTCGAAGATAGTCGTCGCCCGCCCCACCATCCAGATAGTCCGCCCCTCCGCCTCCCCACCAGTCCGGCGTATATTCGCCGTCTCCGTAGAGAGTGTCATTACCGTCTTCACCGTACAGCCGGTCGGTACCATAGTTCCCATCGAGCTTGTCGTCGCCAGTGCCCCCATACAAAGTGTCATCGCCCCCTCGACCATCGATCCGGTCATTCCCTCCGTACCCATAGAGGACATCCTCCTCATAGAGATCACCACCAACAATATGGTTATCCCCGGACCACAGATCCGTGGGCTGCATGGGCGTCCCATCTTCGAAGGCGAGACGCGTCGAAGGCAGGCTCGGATCGAAGTACCCCTTGATGGTCAGCGTTTCGCCGGTATCCGTGAAGGCCAACCGCAAGTCGTAGCCCTCGCGGGTGAACCCCAGGTCCTGCGGAGAACCCAGCCCCTGCAGACGGACATCACGCTGGGATAGGTTGTCGCCAGACACAATGATGTCGCTGCCCTGGCCACGCCCCCACCGGAACGTATCGTTACCGCTCCCGCCATCGAGCGTGTCATTGCCGGCACCTCCATCCAACTCATCATTGCCGGCACCTCCGTATAGCTGGTCATTGCCCGCACCGCCCTGCAGTCGATCATTGCCATCGGCACCTCGTACAACGTCATCACCAGCACCACCGTCGATCTGGTCGTTGCCGGCGCCACCGTCCAGAATGTCATTCCCGAGACCGCCGCGCAGTATGTCGTCTCCGTCTCCCGCCCCGTCCGACGGCTGCCCGGGCAGCCCGATCACCGGACCGCCACCGAAGTCACTGGCACGCAGGATGCTGCCGTCTGCGAATTCGATCACGTGGCTGCCATTGCCAGCTGCCAGGAATCCTTCCAACTCCAGCGCGTTCCAGCCATCCGGACTCGAGAAACCCAAGGTCAGCGAATCACCGACGCGGGTAATGCTCGCCGCCGCGCGGGTATAGCCGGAGCCGGACGTAAAACGGATGATATCGCTGCCAGCAGTAGCCAACTCGAGTCCGGTGATGCGATCGAAGCCAAAGCCAATACCAAACTCGTAAACGTCGTTGCCCGCCCCCCCCCCCAGGATGTCGTCACCGCTTCCGCCAACCCGCCGGTCGTTGCCGCCGAGGCCTTGAAGCGCGTCGTCACCACCGCCACCCAGCAACACATCGTTGCCCTCCCCGCCAGTCAATACGTCACCGTCTTCACCGCCGTTGATCGGGCCGCCCGCGCCATTGCCGCCCCCATTACCCCCCTCCGTCAGCGCCGCGACCTCCTCGGCAGTCAAGGTGGAACCGTCACCGAACTCAAAGGTGTCGGTGCCATCAGCCTTGAAGAAGTTCTGGATCAGCACGCTGTCGTCGGTTCCCTCGATCCTCACTATCAGATCAAAGCCCTGCCCCTTGATGAAGCGGACACGGTCACGATCAATGTCACCGGAAAAAGCGTACACATGCCCGGCGCCATCCGCAGCTTTGGCCTCGATGATGTCTTCGCCAAAATCTGCAGCGAATTCGAACCGATTCTGGCCAAGGCCGCCGTCCATCACGTCGTTGCCGGAACCACCCACCAACACATCATCGCCCGCACCACCGACGAGCGTATCGTCACCCCCCCCCCCTCTCAGATCATCATTGCCGGCACCACCATCGAGGTAATCGTTGCCAGTGCCACCATCAAGCCGATCATTGCCGACAAGGTCTGTCCCGGGTAGATCACCGAACAGATAGTCATCGCCGACATCACCTGCCAGCAGGTCGTTGCCGCCGCCACCCACCAGCGTGTCATTGCCGCGACCACCGTCGAGCACATCGTCGCCCTGCGCTCCCCCTGCATCAAGGCCATCGCCAGCCAGATAGTCATGGCCATCACTTCCGTAAAGCGTGTCAGCACCCTCGCCGCCGAACAGTTTGTCATCACCGGCGCCACCGTCCAGGAAATCCCTGCCGGTGCCGCCCAGCAGTTCATCGTGGCCGTCGCCGCCGCGCGCGCTATCGTTTCCGTCCCCCGCCTGCAGGATATCGTTGCCAACACCGCCATCAAGGACATCGTCACCAGCCTCCCCCCACAGTCGGTCGTCACCGGCCCCGGCGTCCAACGTATCGTTGCCCGCGTCGCCGATCAGCTGGTCGTTTCCGCGCCCGCCGAGCAGCACATCGTTGCCTTCCCCGCCCCACAGGCTGTCATCGTCGTCGCCGCCATCGAGCAGATCGTTGCCACCGTTGCCAATCAACTTGTCTAGGCCGGCGCCACCGTACAGACGATCATCCCCGTGGTACACGCTGGACACATTGGCATCCGCACCGTCGCCCACCAGCTCGTCGTCGCCATCGCCGCCATACAGCTCGTCACTGCCGCCCATGCCGAAAAGCACGTCGTTACCATCTCCCCCATCGAGCATGTCGCGACCATGGTCGGCTCCATGGTTGGCCACAGAGTCACCCAGCAGGTAATCATCTCCAGTGCCGCCGAACAATGTATCGTGGCCGCCGTCGCCGTAGATTTTGTCATTACCGGCGCCGCCATCAATAAAATCATTGCCAGCGATGGTATTCAACTCATACGAGGCATTGAACGCATAGTCAAACCGGTCGCCCTGCAGGATATCGTTGCCGTCCCCACCGGTAATGGTATCGGCACCGCCGAGTCCAAAGATGCGATCGTCGCCGTAACCACCATGGATGACGTCGTTGCCGTCGGCACGCGCATGGCTGGAAAGAAGCGTAGCCATTGTGGCGAACATGTTATCGCCCACGGTTAGTTCGTCGCCCAAAATCAGGTCATTGCCATCGTCACCATAGATTGTGTCGTCGTCAGCGCCACCAACGAGAAGGTCGTTGCCGGTGCCTCCTTCGAGGACATCGTCGCCCTCTCCGCCATATACCACGTCATGCCCGTCACCACCCAACAGGTCGTCGGCTTGACCGGCGTATACATTCGGCGAAAGGTATCTCACCCAGTTATTCAGCGGCCTGCCAGGGGTTACGCTGTATGTCGCCCATGGCCTGAAGGCCAGCAGAAGTGATCCGGCATCACTACGATCAAGATTCTCATCGCCCCGAACCTCCCAACCCCGGCCGGAACTGAAAAGGTGCGGATCGTCATGGTCTATCGCATCAAGGCCGAAATCGTTCGACCATTTGACCACCATAGGCGCAGACAGCAAGACGTCATTGCCACCACCGCCGCGCAGGCGATTGACGCCGGGGCCGCCCAGCACCAGGTCGTTGCCAACGCCCCCATCGATCCAGTCGTCGCCGAATCCACCGTCGATCGCGTCGTTACCACCCATGCCATTGAAATAGTCATTGCCGCTGAAGGGCGGCGCCTCGAACTGGCCGTCTGACCCAACCAGGTCATCACCGTTGGTGAAGGTAATAGGATTCTCTGGCTGCCCTGGCTGGCCCAGATCGGGCAGCGTGATACCAAAGTCGCCCTCCTTCCAGTTGCTGATGATGATGCGCGCCCCGGTATCGGCATGCCGCAGTATCAGGTTGCCACTGGAGAAGATTATGCGCAGCTTCCCATCCGCCGTATCCCAAGTGGCCGGCCCCAACGCGCGGTGTAGTGAACCGGTTGCGATGGCATAATGGTCGATGTAGATCACGCCGCGGCCATCGCTGTCGACAATGATGTCTTCACCGCCCTTGGTCAGCTCGGCGCTGAAGAACCTGTATGTATCCATGCCCTCGCCCCCCTCCAGCGTGTCTCGGCCCAGACCACCTTCCAGAAAGTCGTCGCCGATTCCGCCACGCAGACGATCATCACCGCCTTCGCCCCGCAGGAGATCGTTGCCACTACCGCCACTTATATAGTCATCCAGCTTTCCACCATAGAGTGTATCGTCCCCTCCCCCCCCCGTCATGGAGTTCTGCTGGTCCTGCGCACCGTTTAGGTAATCGTCCTCCATACTGCCGAAATGCAAGGTGTATCCTAAGTTCGGTGCGTTGACCTGGCCGAATTTAACGATAGATTCGCGCAGCGCGGCCTGCACATCCTGCGGTGATTCTCCAAAAATGGTCTCGAACAACTGGTCGACGAGTTCGTCCCCTCCCAGCGCCATGACCGAGAAACTGACGGCAAGTACGCTAATCACAAGGAGAGAGGAGCCCACCAGCGCAGCACCTGCCATCAGCCCCTTGGCAGCGGTGCCGATCAATGCACCAACCGCCACCTTGGTAAATATCTCGGCAAGTTCGCGTCCGTCACCCTCTGACGCAGCAACGATCACATCATTCACTGTGATCACCTTTCCGACGTTACCGAAAAGCTTGCCCAGCCCTTCCGCGCCCTTCACGCCGAGTTCCTCGCCGATGCCGGTCAGCTCAGTGCCATATGTCAATGCTGTCTTACCGAGCTCAACCTTGTCACCGAGTTCGATCGCAGCCCTCATACGCTCGAGACGCGCGCGCTCGTCGGTGGCCCACTGCGCGGCTAAAGCAGCTTCCGCAGTCTTGCCTTGCGAGCGGAAGCGTTGCTCGAACATCGTGGCCAAGTCGGCGTTCTGCTCTGCAACGTCCGCATAAACTTGAGCCGTTGTTAACTCGTCGAGCGTTCCCGCGTCGCGCAGCTCTTTGATGCGCTCAACTTGTCTCATCAGGTTGCCGGAAAGCGCGCCGGCGAGTTCGGCCAATTGCAGCCCCATGTCGGGCGTGCTTCCATACCACATCTCTGCCATCTCGCTTCACTCCTTGATGCTACGTCGATGAGAACGCAGGGCACACTGGTGGGCCGCAGCGCCGATTAGGGTTGTTACGATAGAAAAAGTGCATGCGCCGACTTCACGCCCGGTTCAACGCTCGCGTAGTGACTCATCCACGTGCTGCTGCAACGGGCTCAGCAGGTAATCCAGCACCCTTCGCTTGCCAGTTTTGATCTCGGCACTCAATGTCATACCCGCCGACAGGTTCACCTGCACCCCGTCGATCTTCATGGTGCGCTGCTGCAGATGGATGCGAGCAGGAAACACAAGACCCAGCTTCTCGTCTTGTGCAGCATCGTGAGAAATACTAGTAACCGTGCCGGTCAGATAGCCATAACGTGTATACGGGAAGCTCTCCAGTTTCACCGTAACAATCTGGCCAGGCCGAACAAAACCGATGTCTTTATTTAGGACACTCGCCTCGATCTCCAGCGCCTCCTCGCTGGGAACCACCGCCAGCAGCGATTGCGCCGAGGTAACTACACCACCTACGGTATGGATGGCCAACTGTTGCACGGTTCCAGCCACGGGCGCACGCAGCGTCATCAATCGATCTCGCTGCCCTGCTTTGGCTAATTCGGGCGCAGCTTGGCCAATCTGCTCCTCGGCAGCGCGCAGTCCATCGAGCGTCTGCTGTCGGAAGGTGGTGACAAGCACGCGCAACTCTTCCCGCGCCGCCAATAGCGCCGAGCGGATCTCTTCCGCTCGATTACGCTGCATAGCCAGATCGCGCTCGGCAGCAATACGCTCCTGCTCTCGCATTAGATAGTCATGTCGGCCCACGTAGTTCCCCTCTACTAGCCGCCCATAGTCTTCGGCACGAAGGGTAGTGATTCGCGCCGACTCGACCATCGGCGCGATGGATGCCTGGGTGGTATGCAATTCGGCCTGGCGCTGCTCGATGGCGGCCAGCAGGCTCTGCCGGCGCGCCTGTAGCGCGTCGTATTGACTTCGCGCCAGTGCTAACTCCGACCGGACGCGCGCCGCCGGCAACCCAGCCGCAGTGTCGAAGACCGGCGCCCGGCCCTCCTCCACCGCGCGTGAAACGGCCCGCAAGCGCAGTGCTGCAAAGCGAGCATTGAGCAACGCATCACCGGCCTTGCTATGGTCGGCTGCAGTGCTGGTGGCATCCAACTCCACCAGCGGCTGGCCTGCGGCGACTAACTGCCCGTCACGTACGAGAATCCGATGAACAACCGCTGTTTCGCTTGATTGCACGATCTTGGTTCGCGAATCCACTACGGTTCGCCCAGCTGCAACGGCTACGATGTCCACATGCCCCAGGAACGACCACAACAAGGCAATGCAGAAGAAGGCGATGATTACTGTCATGGTCCATCGCACAGTAGGGGACACCGGCCGTTCCACAAGCTCCAGATGCGCCGGTAGAAACTCGAGCGCGTGCGAATCGCGCGTAGGGTTCTGCAGCCGATGCCGCTCCCGCCAGGCGTGCCGGGTAGCCGAAATATAACGACGCGCGAACACGGCCAAACCCTGAATGACGTGCTTCATGGTGCCCCCTGTTGCAAGCGGCTGAGGCGCGCGTAATGACCGTCTGAACGATCGATAAGCTCGGCGTGGGAGCCGCTCTCAACAATACGACCCTGCTCAAGCACTACGATCCGGTCCGCCCTCCTTACCGTCGAGAGCCGATGGGCGATGATAAGAACAGTACGACCAGCGCAGATACCGCGCATATTGGCCATCACCGCATGTTCGGACTCGTAATCCAATGCACTGGTGGCCTCATCAAAGATAAGGATACGCGGGTCGCCAACCAATGCACGGGCGATGGCCACTCGTTGGCGCTGCCCACCCGACAGACCAGCCCCTTGCTCTCCCACTTGGGTATCGTACCCTTCCGGCAATGCCGAGATGAACTCATGGGCGCCGGCCAAGGTGGCGGCATGGATAACTCGTTCCAACGGCATGCCTGGGTCGCTCAAGGCGATGTTATCGCGAACGGACCGATTGAAGAGAAAATTCTCCTGCAACACCACGCCCAGCTGACGACGCAACCAAGCCGGGTCCGCCAGCGCAAGATCCTGCCCATCGATAAGTACGCGTCCCCGCTCGGGAACATACAGTCGCTGCACCAGCTTGGTGAGCGTACTCTTGCCAGATCCGGATCGACCAACGATGCCGATTACTTCCCCTGCACGGATATCCAGATCTATACCGGCCAAGACCTCAGGCGCGTCCGGGCGGTAGCGGAACACAGTGCGCTCAAATCGAACCGCACCACGGATGGCCGGCAGCGTGATACGACTGCCCGGCAATTCGGTCCGCGTGTTGAGGATGTCGCCCAGTCGGTCAACGGAAATACCGACCTGCTGAAAATCTTGCCACAGTTGCGCAAGGCGGATGATGGGTGCCGCAACCTGTCCAGACAGCATGTTGAAAGCGATCAACTGGCCCAGGCTTAGCTTTCCGTCGATGACAAGGCGCGCCCCGAAAAACAGAATGGCGATCGCCACCAGCTTCTGCACCAACTGCACACCTTGCTGGCCCAGCGTTGCAACTCGAGTTACCGAAAACCCTGCATCTACGTACCCAGCAAGCTGGCTGTCCCAAGTACGGGTTACCCGCGGATCCACTGCCATGGCCTTGACGGTTCCTATACCGGTAACTGTCTCAACCAAGAAGGCCTGATTGTCCGCGCTCCTTGCAAACTTTTCATTCAGGCGCCGCCGCAACACCGGCGTGATGCCCGCAGAAATCAGCGCATACAGTGGCAAAGAGATCACAACGATCAGAGTCAGCCAGCCGCTGTAATGAAACATCACCGCCAGGAAAACCACGGTAAACAATAGATCGAGCGCGGACGTCAACGCCTGACCAGTCAGAAAGGTGCGGATATTCTCCAGTTCACGGACGCGCGCAATGGTGTCACCAACCCGACGTGATTCAAAGTAGGCCAACGGCAATGCCAGAACATGCCGGAACAGGCGTGCGCCCAGTTCAACATCGATCTTGCTGGTTGTGTGGGACAGCACGTACGTTCGCAGACCGCTGAGAATCACCTCGAACATCGCCATGCAAACCAGACCGATGGCGATCACATCAAGCGTGGTCCAGCCACGATGCACGAGCACCTTATCCATCACGACCTGATAGAAAAGTGGCGTGACCAGCGCGAACATCTGGATGAAGAAGGAGACGATCAGCACCTCGATCAGCAGCCGTCGATACTTGATGACGGCGGGAATGAACCAGCTGAAGTCGAATCGGGCCAACTCGCCCAGCACTGATGCCCTCGACGCTACCAGCAACACGCGCCCTGTGTAGCGAGTCGCCAATGCTTCATATGTGACCGTCTTCGGCCGCCGCTCGCACAGATCGTGGATCATGACCTTGCCTTCGGCTATGCGACCGATGATGAACGCATCACCACCTTCGCCGATTGCCATTGCCGGCAACGCAAGCTGACCCAGTCGTTCCAATGGCACGTCGACCGTCTTTGCTTTCAGTCCGAGCCCGCGTGCCGCCAATACCAACGCGGCATCATCCACTTCTCCGGCCACCAGCCCACTCTGATGCAGTAACTGCGCAGCATCTGCCGCGATACCATGAAACTGCGCAAGCACCACCAATCCGCGCAGCCGCAGATCGTCGACCACCGTTCGACTTACTGCATCCAACTTTGATGCAGCCACGCCCCCCTGAATCATGCTCATCCCTAAGCGTCTTCCCCTGCGGCGGATTCTGAAATCACTCAGGACCCGTGTCAACAGATTGCTGATCCAAGCCAATCTACTGACTTTTCCCAACCGGCTAGATCGACGAATTTCGTGGTTGGTGCGACTGAACATTCCATCGCCAATTGTAGGCTTAGCCGGTGCACCAGGCTTAGTCGCCGAAACAACCCCACCACTTGCTCCACGAGGCGGTGAACTGCGAGATGCGGGCCTCGTCCGTTCCGTTGATCAGATGAAGGGTGCTATAGGCGGTATTACAACAGAAGCGGGCATCATTGTTGGTCCAAGCGTTTGCGTGCAACTGGCTGAGGATGCATGACTGCATAACTGCTTTCACCATGCCATATGCCCTCCCTGCAACGGGGATTCCCCGCAAAAGAAAAACGGCCGGGTTTCCCCGGCCGTTTCCGTGCACAGCTGTTGCTACGTCAGTTCATCAGAACTGGTAGCGGAAGCCCAGCTGCAGCGACCACTGCGACACACCCACGTCGAAGCC
>Ga0157373_10003470_pt1 | contig 11921 bp, 17 predicted proteins | sample C65metaG_FD_113460 | JGI IMG/M metagenome (GOLD analysis project Ga0157373, IMG submission 113460) | Corn rhizosphere microbial communities from Kellogg Biological Station, Michigan, USA - C6-5 metaG | ecosystem: Host-associated > Plants > Roots > Rhizosphere > Soil | place: USA: Michigan...
GTTCAGCTGCCATCCGTCGAGAAGCAATTCAAGCCCATGGTCTTCAAGAAAATGAATAGCGTCGCTTTTAGACATCGCACGAGTCAAAGGGTACCCAAAGTTCGTACACGCCACCCATAGGTCATCTGCGTCGAGTACAACCTTGCCCATTAGCTCATGGTCTGATTGACGATATACGGCTTGACTAACTTGTTTGACTGACATAAAAGTTAGTATATTTCAAAAAATATTTTATATCAACACCGACCGAGTGTTCTACTTCGTATTCAGGTAGGTATAGCCCCATTCGGCCATGAGCACGATTAGGGGCCTCAGAGACGCCCCTAGTGGTGTAAGAGAATATTCGACTCTTGGCGGCACTTGCTTGAAAACCTCTCGATGTATAATGCCATCTTCTTCAAGTTCTCGCAGCTGTAGTGTGAGTATGCGTTTGCTAGCATTGGGGATGTGACGGCTTAACTCGCCAAAACGATAAGGTCTTTCTAATAGATAAGAAAGAATAATCGTCTTCCATTTCCCGCCAATTAGAACAGCCACAACTTCCGTAGGGCAGTTAGTATCAGTAAAAATACGCTTTCTTACCTGCATGGAGTCTCCTAATAGTTATATTTATGTTACTATATAACATTTTTGTGACTAATTGCAATTTATGAACCTTGATTTACACTGATAAAGAAGTAAGATGAAAGGTTTTATATATGAGTAATAGCTTTGTGACTACAGGAGATGGCAGGAGGTTGGCTTACCGACTAGAAGGTGCGGAGGGCATGCCCGTCATTCTCTTTATAAATTCAATAGCAACCACAATGCAAATGTGGGAGGAGAATCTACCCGATTTTACTAATAAATATAGAGTTCTGCTGTACGATCTCCGTGGACACGGTGCCTCGGATGCACCTGCCGAGCCGTATTCTATTGATCGCCTCGGGTATGATGTATTAGAGATGCTTGATGAACTCTCTATAGGGAAGGTGCATGTAGTTGGACTTTCGCTTGGTGGTTTGGTAGCGCAATGGCTAGGGATATACGCACCAAGCAGAGTAAGTAAGCTAGTGATAGCGAATAGTTTCGCTTACTTAGCGCCACGAGAAGAGCGGGATGAGTTAATTAAAAAGCTGCACTCTTCAGCTGACATGTCGGAATTTGCAACAATGTTCATACGAAATTGGTTTTCCCCAGAGGCGCTAGAAGAACGAGGCCCACGGATTACAGCGTTTGAAAACGACATACTAACTATGCAACCGCACGGCTTGGCGGGAGCGCTTGCAGCAGTGCGTGATACTGATTTTCGGAGGCCGATTACACTTATCGAAAACCCTACGCTTCTCATTGGTGGAGAACACGACAAAGTAACGACACTTTCTCTTAGTCGGGATATCGCCGCTACCATTCCTAATGCTCGCCTCGTAACGATGCCAACATTCCATCTTTCTAATGTGCAGTTCCCGAGAGATTTTTTCAGCGTAGTAGATGATTTCCTAAGTCATGGAAGTCAAACAAGATGAAAACACTGGCACTGTGAGTACATCGGACAGCTCTTGAATGCAGCAAACTAGAACTATGCTATTGAGTGAAAACAACGAAGCAATACTGCAAACGATGAGTACGTTATAATGATAAATTAGCATGCGATCACTTGAACTAACAGATTATATAGCCGTCGTCTCTGATTTCGACGATACAATACTTGATAATAAAGCGGCCATTCCAGGCCAAGGACTGCACCAGCGTTCACGTCTCGATGCTATCCGTGCCGTTGGGAAGGCCTGGAATCTAGAGGCGCTTTCCAGTTTGCCGTCGCATATGAGCGCTGTCGCCTTTCAAAATGCTCCGATACATAGCGCTGAAGGTGCTTTTCATTGGCTTCTCTTGCAACAAGGCGTTATTCGCAAAGAAGAATTCAATCCACAACATCCATTGATACAAGCCCTAGTTGCGGCAAAAGCCAGCTCATATCGAGCATTACTAGCCACCGAGGCCCAGGAAGTGCGGGGCGCGCGCAATTTTTTTCGCACGCTGCACGAAGATGGCTTTAAAGATAAACTAGCTATTGCGAGCACGGGACAAAGAGCGGATATATTAGAATTCTTGAAGACGCATGGGTTCGGGGATTATTTTTCACCTGAACATATATACGCTAGCGAGGATACTAAAAGGCCAAAACCAGACCCCGAGTCGTTTCGGCTCGCAATTGGTTCGCTAGGTATTCAGCTTAGTGAGGCCCCTAGAGTCCTTGCTTTCGAAGATGACCCACGCGGCATCGAAGCAGCAAAAGCGCTCGGTATGTTCGTCTGCGCAGTAACGACACGATTTAATGAAGATAGCCTCATGAACCTCCCAACGCCACCGGACATCGTGGCAGCGGATTTTAGCGAATATGCTAAGGTGTTCGGTTTATAAAACTAAACTTACACAACCCCAATGCATTCCCTTCGGGTGTCACGCGAAAGGAGCGCCTCTATGTACCTGGCATACACAGCTGAGACCGCCTCTAACGTTCGCACCCTTTCATTCATAAGACTCTTATTTATAGAGGCTAAAAAGCCTCTTCCCCTGGCCAAAAATGTACTCGACATAGGTTTGCGTGCGCATAGGACGTTTGCGGTATCGCAAGCTTCGATGGAGTATGGTAGAATAGAGTAAGTTATGATTAGTAGACAAGGCCAGTATAGTTATTCGTATATACCACTCGTACGTGGCGGCCTTTTCTGTGAGTTTGAATAAAATTCGATCTCAATCAAAAGTCCACCACATTGGTGGACTTTTGATTTATTAGACCTAAGGAGACTACATGCGTATATCAACTAACCCTGACCTCATTGAAGAACTACTTTCTCGTTCAATTGATACAATTTATCCTTCGACGGACGCATTGCGTCAAAGGCTTCTTGAAGGTAGACAGTTGCAAGTTTACATGGGCATCGACCCGACCGCAGACTACATTCACATAGGGCACTCTACTAACTACATTATATTGCGACGCCTTCACGATTTAGGCCATAAGATTACGGTGCTCGTTGGAGACTTTACGGCTATGATTGGCGACCCCAGCGATAAATCTTCCATGCGAATACAACTTACAAAGCAAGAGGTGCAAAAGAATCTTGCTTCATTCAAGTCGCAAATTTCTAAAATTCTCAGTTTCGATTCGGTCGACAATCCTATTGAATTTCGTTTTAATTCAGAATGGCTTTCTAAGCTTACGTTTGTCGATGCCACAGAACTAGCAGCTAATTTTACTGTCCAACAAATGATCGACCGTGATGCGTTCCAAAAACGCCTTCAGGCAAATAAGCCATTATTTGTTCATGAATTCTTCTACCCATTAATGCAAGGTTATGATTCGGTTGCACTGGATGCCGATCTGGAGATAGGTGGTACTGACCAAACTTTCAATATGCTTGCAGGGCGCACCCTAGTCAAAAGATATAAGGGTAAGGAAAAGCTCGTCATGACTACCACCCTACTCACTAATCCTGTAACCGGAGAAAAGCTCATGAGTAAGAGCCTCGGGACTGGCGTGAGCATAAAGGCTGAATCGAAAGATATGTTTGGTAAAGTTATGGCTCTGCCTGATGAAGGCGTTATACAATGTTTTATTGACTGTACTTACTTATCTATGGATGAAATCTCAACTATCAAACGGGAGCTTGAAAACGGGACTAACCCGCGCGACATAAAAATGCGTTTAGCACACGAGCTTGTAGCTATGTATCATACGGATGAAAAGGCTCACAATGCTCAACGAGCCTGGATTGAACAATTCACGAATGGCAATCTCCCCGAAAACATTAGCAGCCTAGCTATTAGTGGGGCGACGAGCTGGCCAGACCTTCTGCTAAACGGAGGTTTTGCGGCAACAAAATCCGATGCAAGGAGACTGATTAAGCAGGGAGCCGTAAAGATTCAACACAATAAAATAAACCTCGAAACTCCTTTTACCCCAGCTCATGGCGACATACTACAAGTGGGGAAGCGGGGTATTGCAAGAATTGAGACGATTTAGTCATTACTTCGCATTGGGCCATGATCATGTAGGCTCCTCGATCGCTCCGACTATATGTCAACTCCTTATACCTCAGCACGACAAGACAGTGTTCGATAACAGATAACGACGCAATGCACTTCGGTTTACATATTCACGAAGGTTATTGTGTGATGTAGCCCGGCCTTTAAGAATACCACCTCATTCTAAACTCAATAGTTATTCTTCCAAAATAAAAACAGCTCCACAGGAGCTGTTTTTATTTTGGCTAGATCGCCTACTCCTCTACGAGCAGAAGCTTGCTACCATCCGGGTCACTGAAGGTGATGAATTTTACGCCAGATCCAGAACCATAGAGGTCGTCCTGCACTTTGCTTACCTCAACACCCTTGCTCTCGAGTTCTTTATAAGCCGCAGTCACATCTGACGTTGAGAAATACATGTTCATAGTGCCCGGCTTCATATGCGCATGATTTGTAGAAAGGGTAACTGTGGGACCTCCTTGTGAGGAAGTTAGAGTTACCCACCAGTTATCGTCATCCTGTCGATAATCCTGAGTTACCTCCAGGCCGAGTTTATCTGCGTAGAACTCCCTTGCCTTTGGCATGTTGTTCACCGCCATAGTGATCATTATAACTTTATCGACTGTCTGCATGTAAATATCCTCTCCATTGCATCTTTTGGGTTATTGTTCTATAATCAAGATACTTTATAATAAAGCTAAAGTCAAGGATTTTTATATGAACTCGAAAGACAATTTACAAACACAAGTCATGATTGCCGCCCGCAACAATGGGATAAGTTCCGTTTTATTTCGTAATGCCGTAGGAAGGAGACTTGGCCTCAGCGTCACAGAGTCGGAGTGTCTCAGTTTGCTCACAATAAAGAGCGAGGCAGCACCGACAGAAATCGCACGCTATACCAGTCTCACTACTGGCGCTACGACGACAATGCTCGACCGACTTGAAAAAATGAATCTTATCATACGAACACCAAACCCAAGCGACCGCCGTGGTGTGCTTGTCAAAATCAGCGAACTCTATGCGAAGAGGGCTATGCCGATCATCATGCATCTACAAAAGTCCCATACACAGCTACTCGCCCCATACACAGACACCGAACTCGAGACTATAAAAGACTTTCTTATTCGATTTTCGGACAATGTCACCGCGCAGACGCGGATAATAGAAGAAAATACAACTGAGTAACCCTCATGAGTACATATACTGTTACACTTACCAAAAAAGAGTTGGTCGCACAGAATACGTTAGCTCTCCATTTCAATAAGCCTGAAGGTTTTACCTACATTGCAGGACAGTACGCAGATTTCACGCTGACCAATCCGCCTGAGACTGACGAGGAAGGAAACAAGCGCACCTTTTCGTTTACAAGCGCACCATATGAGTCCGACCTTGTCATCACAACACGTCTTCGCGACACGGCATTTAAGCGAACACTAAAAGACCTCACGGAGGGAAGCACGATACAACTCGATGGACCATTCGGTAGCCTCGTTCTTCCTAAAAACGTGGAAAAAACTGCAGTCTTCCTTAGTGGCGGTATCGGATGTACTTTAGTACGGAGCATGGTTACCCAAGCGACACATGATCACCTACCGCATAAGATAGCCTTTTTCTATCTCAATCCGTCACCTGAACGCACGACCTATTTGGATGAATTTACGGCGCTCGCTACGGAAAACAAGAGCTTCTTATTCGTACCCATAATCACTGATGACAGTAAAGAGTGGACGAGGGAGCGCGGTACGATAGATAAAGCCATGTTAGAAAAGTACATCGCGCATACTGCAGATCCCATCTACTACCTCTCCGGTCCGGGTAGTATGGTAGGGGATATGCGTAAACTATTACTCAGTATCGGTGTCGATAGAACAAATATTCGAGCAGATCAATTCATCGGCTACTAAGTGATACACTTTGAAACTCTCTAATTTGGGTTCAAGCACCCCTCGTTTATCGCTTCTAAATTACGCGACAAGTTAACACCTTAGTAGCACTGCGATTTAGCATGTCGGCTCAGACGTAAGAATAGGCAATCGAGGGATGAGCTAAAACAAGCTGTAATGATATCGGAGACCTAGGGCTAGTTAGCATACTGCAGTCGACCTGCAGTTGCAATGGCACATCGAGCAACGCCATACTTTTATCGTAATGTGATAATCAAAGATGAAATGCGACTTTTTATCAGAGCCCGTGCTTATGAGTATTGACGTGAGTAATACATACTGTTATAATACTGCTCTGTCATCGTACAACCCCGGCAGTTTGGAGTAGATAGTGACTTCTGAAGCGAACGCTATGTTCGCTGCTGCTCAGTCAGCAATGTGCAAGATGCGCCATAGGGCCGCCGTCCAGCAGCGAAGGCCGAACCCTGCAATCGACATCACACCCGAGCGTACTGCGGCCGCCCTCTTTCTGTGGGCGGGTCAGGTCGCCAAGCTTCCACAGGCCTATCGGGACAGGGGGGCGCTCCTCATCCCTCAGGCAGGACAGCCCCAGCTCTACTGCACGGAGACGGGTGTTCTAGAGCACCCGATCGATCTGTCGCTCGAGCCGACGGGAAGCATCATCTGGACGGTCGTGAACAGCACCGTCCAGGGCAGAGAGCTCACGATGTTTCTGGGTGCCGTACGCCTAAATAACGGCGACTGGTCCCTATTCCGCCAGGTGGGAAAGAAGCGCGGCAGCGAGATCGTCTTCGAGACGGACCCCACTTGGTACAACAACCGGGTCAAGCGTGCCAAGCAGCACGCCAGGCAGAGGTGACCCTGACCTCCGCTTGTTCGTAGTCCGATGGCAGCCCCACGTCCACCCGACGTGGGGATGCTCATATCTAGATCTAGTTTACCGCCACACATCTTTAGTATTGATTTGACACTTGGTGATAGGTGAGAACGAATGCCAATGGCGCCGTTATTGACAAGGGACCTCATGGCATTTCGACGTGACGCGTAAGCTCAAAGCTCTTATAAGGCAATGGAAGATCGAGATCTAATACTAACCATTAGTAATAGATATTTGACTGGATTTTTATTCGTGAATAAAGTTTTTCGGGTCTAGGCTAGACACCGTGACCTTGATCGACTATCTATTGTCTAAAGAAAGGGACGTGCAATCGCGTGAAGGTCGTGAGATGGCTCTATTGGAGGCGAAGTCTCTCCAGATGCAACTTGGAACCGCTGTTTATAATCTATACCGACACCACAAGCCGAAGGGTGGGAGTAGCATACCTCATTCTAACGAAGATGACTATATAAAGTACCTATACTCCTATCTAAGCGAAGAGGACTTCAAGGATTCTAGTTTCAGATTTCACGCAAAGGATATTACATTTTTTGAAACTGAAATCACGAACGCTATTGGCTCTATGCTTCTTGAGTAGCATTATAAAATAAGTAGTGATAAATCTAGAATAGCCGTGTAGATGTCTCATTCGTCTCATTTCAAGAGTACAATAGAGCTAATAGCAAACCATGTGAGAAAGAGGGTGTTCAGTGGGCAACAAAGCTATATTTTTCAAAAAGGACGATAAGGTTTACGAAGCACGGATCGGTGCCACTATGCTAAATAGAACCGATAATACTCCCGCAGGAGTAGTCGTGAAAGACATGGTAGATCGAGGTGATGGCAGGTACGGCATACTGCTTTTGAATGCCAATTTAGAATGGGATAGAGAATTCGAGGTTGAGAGCCTCGAGGACCTTGAATTCTAACCCGTTCCAGACCTAGACGCTCAGCCATGAGATTATTACAGATCAAAAAGTGTTCCAAAATTTGGAGCACTTTTTTGTTTTACAAGGCCCCCTATCTGTAAAATGGAGTTCAAATCCTTTGTGGCGCCCAGCTACGATTCTTATGTTGTTTATTAGTTAGGCGTGTATGGCCGCAATGTGAGAGTAACGTAGCGGCGAATACATTCATCAATAGTGAACTCGCCCGTCATTGCCCAGACGTGACCCGCACCGTGTGCAATCATCTCAAGCTGCCTAGCAAGCTCATTAATGTTACCGATTCCCGCAAGCAATCCCTCCTGCTGGGCTTTCATAAGCAGTTGTGCAATTTGCAGGTGACGACGTTCGAATGATAGCCGGTAATTGTCGTACAGTTCTTTATCGCGAAAATCGTGCAGAAGAAACTCCTGCCCATTAGCGAACCGCTCAACGGTTGTTGCATAGTTCATTTCAGCAACAAACTGTGCAACGATTGCCTCAATTGGCGATTGCGTGTTTCTGACAGCTTCAAAAACAGCCTTGTTTGTAAGCTCCAGAGCATACCGATCCACTGCCAACAGTAACCCTCGCTTACTGTTAAATCGCCGGATTAATGCTGTCTGCACCAACCCTACTTTGGCTGCAAGGCGTTCAAAGGTAAATTTGGCAGGACCGACTTCCATGAGGAGTTCGTAAGCTTCTGCCAAAATATCTTGATCGGGTATTGACTGCGGACGTGCCATGGATTATTCTCGAATTAATGAGTATTCACTCACTAATATAATACAGGCCGCAAAAAATTTCAATTTTACAAGGAGACGACATAAAACATGGGGAAAGTTATCATACATGCGGTTATAACACTGGACGGTTTTATGGCCGATACAAACGGAAGTATTGACTGGATGTTTGACTTTCCGGCATCGAACGAAGACGAGCCGGTCGTTAAAGAAGTCTGGAAAGAATTAGGTGCTGTAGTGGGCGGCGCCAACAAGACACAGACCATCGAAGATGGTGAAGAGCCCTATGGCGGCTCGTTGAAAATTCCGGTATTTGAAATGACCCATGCCGCGCATGAGCCAATCGTTAAAGACGGCACCACCTACACATTCGTCGTTGACGATATCGCCAAAGCCGTCACTATGGCAAAAAAAGCGGCCGGCGATAAAAGCGTTGCACTGCTAGGCGGCACTATTTCCCGACAGTGCCTCCAGCTCGGCCTGGTGGACGAAATTGTTCTAACCGTAGTGCCCCTGCTTTTAGGAGATGGTATTTCATTGTTCGGTGGTCTGGGGAAGCGCATTAAGTTAGAGCGACTAGAGACATCCGCTTTTGCACATGAGACGCACATGCGGTTCCGTGTTGTTGTCAATAAATAGACGTAAAGAAAGGAATATTATGCTAAAGCAAGTAACAGAAGGTATATGGGTTCACGAGAGCGAATGCATGCAGAGCAATGCAACCGTCGTACAAGGTAAAGACGGCGTGCTGCTGGTTGACGCAGGACTCACCAGCAGTGAAATGGTCTCGATTGCCGACGACCTGAAAAAAATGGAGTTAATAGTTTCGGTGGGTTTTTCAACGCATCCGCACTGGGACCACGTGCTCTGGCACGCTAAATTTGGCACAGTGCCACGCTATGGTACGACTGCTGCAGTCACGCAAATGCAAGAGACGTTGTCGAATCCGAACTGGAAAGAAGAAGAGGCCGCAGAGCTACCTGAAGAAATCGCTGGCCAAGTACCGCTGGACGACCTATTTGGCCAAATCACCGCACTGCCCAACGGGTCTACCTACGTACCATGGGATGGACCAAAGGTTAGAGTTATTGAGCATAGCGGTCATGCACCCGGTCACGCCGCATTGCTAGTTGAAGGAGGCAAAGTCCTTATCGCAGGTGACATGCTGTCTGATGTCTTTATACCGATGCTTAATCTCGCTGCCGCTGACCCGGTCAAAGACTATTCAGCAGCGCTAGATCTCCTCAAGGATGTTGCGAGCGACGTCGAATTTGTTATTCCCGGCCACGGCTCCGTGGGCAAAAGTACTCAGGTACAGGCTCGAATTAACCAGGACCGCGCATACGTAGAAGCCTTGTCTGATGGTAAAGACCCTGATGACCCGCGCGTTACTGCTCCAAAGCAAGGCTGGGAGTGGGTAGCTAGCATTCACGATTGGCAGGCGAAAACTATCGCCCAAAAACAGGCCTAGCTATAAGCCATGCCTGTCACTCGGCAGTCCATCGCCAAGTTCCGCTAGCTTTGCGCCCATAGCCACCAAGCTTACATAAACGGTGTTCCAATTCTGGGCTACGTGGCCAGCCATGAAAAAATCCGTAGATCTTTTGATCTAGGGATTTTTTCTATGCCCGAGATTGATGTATTTGAGCGACCGAATGCGCATTCGGGGTGAGAGGCGCCAGCGGCGCATATTGACATTTAACGTATTTAATACTATAAAAAGTACAGTTCGACGGGCGATTACATCGTTCGCGGACAATAGGGAACAATTCTTCTACTGCATTGGAGCTGGTACTCATGTCCGACCTTACGGACGTCCCGCGCAAGCGGCGTATCCGAGCACGCTACCTCGTGCTCGCCGGCGTCGTCATCTTGCTCACACTGGGCATGGCGGCGTTGAGTCTTCGTAATGACACGCAGCCTTCCTCGTATGAGGCGGCCCGGGCGGCCTACGAGAGGACACTCCTGAACGACCCGAATCGCATCGACAGCGGCTTCGGTGTTCAGATCCACGACGACGCGGATGGCGCGGTCTACACGTACGAAACCAACGCCGAGATGATGCGCGGCGACGATGGAGCGCTCAGAAATGCTTGCGAGGCTCGCTGCCTGGTCGGCCACAAGACGGCCGACGGCTACGCGATCACCCTGCCGGTGGTGTTCGACTACTCGGTGGGCGAGCAGGCGTTCAGTCCGATGCCCGAGTCGCAGCCGGTGACAGAGCTCACCTACTGGGACCCACAGCATCACAAGCCCGTAACGATCCGCTCTACCGAAGGTCACCCGGTCACACTTCCCAAGGTGCTCTACCGTCGCAGCATCTACGACATGCACCGGGGCGAGACCGCCTACACTGTGCCACAGTGGGTGCGGAGCGACGACGGTCACACGGTCGTGCTCGACCAGGCGATCGTTTGGTATGAGCCTGGGGGCGACTTCTACGGCACTATCGACATGGCGAAGCTGACGCGGACTACCGATGGCTTCAATGTCTGCCTGCCCAAGGGCGACTACCAGCCCATCGACGAGAAGGATGTTCATGGCCCTGCGGCGCGCGTACTAAACAAGCGCTGCTAGGCCTTAGGGTGGAGCTCCGCGCCTACGAGAGGCTGCGGAGCTCCACCTGATGGAGACTTGTTAAATGAAAAAATCCCACAATCTTCTGATTGGGGATTTTTATATTTGAGGTCGATGTAAAATGCCATATACAAAACGTAATCATTATAGTAGACTTTAAATATATAATGTCTTGGGACAGGAAGAGGGGTATGAGAAGCGCTATCAACAGACTTAAGTATTATGGTTATGCGGCTGTAGTCCTGCTTAGTGTCCTTGCTCTTCCTACGGCTGCGGGTGCAGCAACCACATCAACGACAATCAACTCAGCCATCAGTTCGGTAATCAGCGTATTTACGAGCAACGGTACAGTAACGGCTAACGTCACGCCAACCGGTGCAGGTGCTCAGACAATCGCAAGTGACACGATTACGGTAAGCACAAACGACACTCTCGGATATACGCTTCAAATCGCGGATGCTGATGCTACGACAACAATGGTGTCTGGGGCAAACTCGCTAGCCGCATCAACAGGTACCCAAGCCTCTCCTATAGCACAAGTCGTTAATACCTGGGGTTACCGAGTTGATAGCCTTGGCGGTTTTGGTGCTGGTCCAACAAGCGGGCAGAACAGCGCGGCTATAGGCGCAATTAAATTCGCTGGCATGCCAGCGAACAGCTCACCTAATACAATAAAGACAACCGCCACCACAGCAAGCAACGACACGACCACTGTATGGTACGGTGTAGCTGCAAATACAACCCAACCAACAGGAACATATAGCGATACCGTAACGTACACATGTACGGCAAACTAGCAACCTAGGGCTTTAGTATGAAAAGCGTTATACGAAACAGCGTACTTATATTCTCAGTAGTGGTTGCGGCATTTGCTGGGGCAATAGCAAAC
>Ga0157373_10003472_pt1 | contig 11918 bp, 10 predicted proteins | sample C65metaG_FD_113460 | JGI IMG/M metagenome (GOLD analysis project Ga0157373, IMG submission 113460) | Corn rhizosphere microbial communities from Kellogg Biological Station, Michigan, USA - C6-5 metaG | ecosystem: Host-associated > Plants > Roots > Rhizosphere > Soil | place: USA: Michigan...
AATAACCAGGCACTAGGAGAATGTCGTCGAAGGTCAGAGCTTCTTGGCTGATACGCAGCATCGCGGGGGCTCCCGAGCGGGAAAATGGAAGCGCGCCATTATACTCATGCACACCGTCTGGCTCAATGTAAAACTCTGTCTATTATTGCCGGGGTGATTGACGGGGCTGATCGCCCCCCTGTGGCGAGGGGATTTATCCCCGCTGGACTGCGCAGCAGTCCCAAGGTAGTCGACTCATATGCCTGATGTACCGCACAGCCTGGTTTAGGGCCGCTTCGCGCCCCAGCGGGGATAAATCCCCTCGCCACAAAAGCAGTCTCCAGTGTGCCTACCTACAACTCCACCTGCACCCAACTCACCGGCTGATCCAGCCAATCGGCGAATTCGTCGAGGAAGTCCTGCTTGAACCCCGCCTCCAACCAGTTGTTGAAGATGAACCCCAGGTTGGAGAAGCCGCAGGGCTGCAGGAACAGGAAGCCGTTGATGTCATCTTCATGCCCGCACTCGGGGCAGGTGAAATTGTCGGTGCGGTCGGGCATCCAGTCCTCCAGGCTTTCGAACAGCGCCTCGCCGATTTCCCGCCGGCACTCGGCGCAGCCCGCTTCCTCGAGAAAGCCCTTGGCCGGGGTGTAGATGCAGCGCTTGGTGATGATCTCCAGGCCGTTGATCGGCTCGTCGAACGGCAGGGCATCGGGGCGCAGGACCACTGCGCGGGCGCCGGGGGCGATGGCGTGGGCCATGCGATTGCCGGTACGCCCGCAGGTGGTCAGTTGCTCTTCGACAATGTTCTTGCGCACCAGCCAGCGCACGATCGCCCGGGCCCTGGGCTCATGGACCGGCAAGGTGGAGATTTTCGGGACGATGATGCTTTGGGAGTTCATGGCAAGGCCTGGGGGTCTTTGTAGGCGCAAAGCTTGCTCGCGATGCGGACACTTCAGTCCATCAGATGATGGGGGCGATACCATCGCGAGCAAGCTTTGCTCCTACGAGTGTGATCAAAGGCCGGCAGCTTAATCCCTGGCCAAACCAGGTCAAGCGCTCAGGTAGCGCCCGATCAGCGCGAGGCCACTGGCAAGCACCAACCAGGTCACCAGGCGCACGAAGGTCTCGCGCGACATCTTCATCGTCAGGCGACGACCTATCCACAGCCCCAGCGCCATGGCCGGCAACAAACACAGCGCCAGCACCAACAAGGGTAGTTCGCCATACACGCCCGCGACAGCGAACAGACTCAAGCGCACCACGGTGCTGCAACTGATCAGCGCGCTTTGGGTGGCCCGGGCCGGTTCCTTGGGCAAGCGGCTGTTCAAATAAATCGCATATAAAAAGCCGCCACTGCCGAACAAGGCCCCGAACATCCCGCCCACCGTGCCCATCGGGATCGCCCACAGCGCCGACAACTGCGTAGGCCGGGTCTTTATCCACAGGCTGTAGATCGCGTAGGCGCTGATGAACAGCCCCATCAACAGCAACAGCAGGTCAGACTTGAGGTTGAGCAGGAAAATCACGCCCAGGGTGCAACCGACCGCCATACACGGCAACAACCGCAGCACTCCGGCCGGGCAACATCCTTACGCGACGGCAACAGATTGCCGAACGCCGCGACAAAATCCAGCAACACCAGCAGCGGCACGATTTTCGACAGGGGCATGAACAGCAGCAGGATCGGCGCGGCCACCAGCGCCGTGCCGAATCCGGCGATGCCGAACACGATATAAGCCAGGGCGATGGCAAGGCCGATCACCAGCCATTCCGTAGGCGCAAAAGCCCACTGGCCCAACCACGAGAAAAGGTTCATCCGGCACTTCCTTGCTGACGAAGCGGCGACTTTAGCCAGAGGTCGTGGGCTTATCCAGCACTGCTATCGCGAGCAGGCTCGCTCCCACTTTGGATTTCCATTGGATTCATATGCTGCGTACGACGCAGAACCTTTGTGGGAGCGAGCCTGCTCGCGATGCAGGCAACCCGATCTAATTGTTTCCACGCATGGAGATTAAGCGACAAATGCCCTTATCATGCCGCCCATGATTAAAGATCCCTTTGCCCGCCTGGGCCTGGACCGCGAGGTCCTGACTGTCAGCCAGCTCAACGGCCGTGCGCGGGTGTTGCTCGAAGACGTGTTCAGCAACATCTGGGTCGAGGGCGAAATCTCCAACCTCGCCCGCCCCGCCTCCGGCCATGTGTACTTCACCCTCAAGGACAGCGGCGCCCAGGTACGCTGCGCGCTGTTCCGGCAAAACGCCGCGCGGGTGCGCCAGGCCTTGAAGGACGGGTTGGCGGTCAAGGTGCGCGGCAAGGTTTCGCTGTTCGAAGGCCGTGGCGATTACCAACTGATTCTCGACACCGTGGAGCCGGCCGGCGACGGTGCCCTGCGCCTGGCCTTCGATGCCCTGAAGGAAAAGCTCAGCGCCGAAGGCCTGTTCAGCGCCGAGCGCAAGGTGCCCCTGCCCGCTCATCCGCAACGCATCGGCATCATCAGTTCGCCCACCGGCGCGGTCATCCGCGACATCATCAGCGTGTTCCGTCGTCGTGCGCCGCAGATCGCCCTGACGCTGATCCCCACCGCCGTGCAGGGTCGCGAAGCCACCGCACAGATCGTCCGCGCCCTGAAACTGGCGGACGCCCGGGGCTTCGATGCGCTGATCCTGGCCCGAGGTGGCGGCTCCCTGGAAGACTTGTGGTGCTTCAACGAAGAAGCCGTGGCCCGGGCCGTGGATGCCTGCGTGACGCCGATCGTCAGCGCCGTCGGCCATGAAACCGACGTGTCCATCAGCGATTTCGTCGCCGACGTACGCGCTCCAACGCCGTCCGCCGCCGCCGAACTGCTGGCGCCGGACGCCGGCGATCTGGTACGCCGGGTCGAAAGCCTCCATCGGCGGCTGGTGATGCGCATGCGTGACCGTTTGATGCGCGATCAACTGCGCCTCGAAGGCCTGACCCGACGACTGCGCCACCCCGGTGAACGCCTGCGCCAGCAAGCCCAGCGCCTCGACGACCTGGACATGCGCCTGCGCCGGGCCTTCGAACGCAGCCTCAATACCCGCCGCGAACGCCTGATCCGCCTGGAAACCCGCCTGGCCGGCCAGCATCCGGGCCGTCACCTGGCGCTGCTGCGCCAGCGCCTGGACAGCCTGGCCGAACGCCTGCCCCGGGCCATGCGCGAAGGCTTGAAAGCGCGACGCGTGCAATTGCACAACCAGATGCAGACGCTGCACATCGTCAGCCCCCTGGCGACCCTCGGCCGGGGCTACAGCATCTTGCTGGACGAACGCGGCCATGCGATCCGCAGTGCCGGACAGACCCAGACCGGCCAGCGCCTGACGGCCCGCCTCGGCGAAGGCGAACTGCTGGTGCGGGTCGAAGACAATCACCTGACGCCGGTCACCCTTTCTCTACTGGATTGATCCATGCCGCGATTTCTAACGCCCCTGTTTTTGCTGTGCCTGACCTTCAACGCCTACGCCGACAGTTACATCACCCGCCTGCTGAACAAACCGGTGCCCGGCGGCGTGGCCGTGGTTGACCTGGGCAGCTCGGCCCAGGCGCCGAAAGCCAGCTTTCAGGGCAAGCCAGTGCTGGTGGTCAAGGAACAGAACAACTGGCTGGCGATTGTCGGCATCCCGCTGACCGTCCAGCCGGGCACCCAGCAGGTCAACAGCGGCGGCGGCACCCAGCCGTTCGTGGTCGGCTATAAAAAGTACCCCGAGCAGCACATCACCCTGAAGAACAAGCGCCAGGTCAACCCGAACCCGGCGGACCTCAAGCGCATCGACGCCGAGATGGCCGTGCAGTTGAAGGCCTACCGCAGCTTCAGCCCGAGCATCCCCAGCAACCTGCTGTTGGACAAGCCAGTCAACGGCCCGCTGTCGAGCCGGTTTGGCGTGCGCCGCTTCTTCAACGGCGAAGAGCGCAACCCCCACGCCGGCCTGGACTTCGCCGTGCCCGCCGGCACGCCGATCAAGACGCCGGCGGCCGGCAAGGTGATCCTTACCGGCCACTACTTCTTCAATGGCAACACCGTGTTCGTCGACCACGGTCAGGGCTTCATCAGCATGTTCTGCCATATGTCGAAAATCGATGTGAAGGTCGGCCAGCAACTGGCCCGAGGCGCGGTGGTGGGCAAGGTTGGCTCTACAGGTCGAGCGACCGGACCGCACATGCATTGGAACATCAGCCTGAACGATGCACGGGTCGATCCGGCGATTTTTATCGGGGCGTTCGAGCCCTGAGTTTTTTGTGGTGAGCCCACTGGCCTCATCGCGAGCAAGCTCGGCTCCCACAGGTACTGCGTAATATTTGAAAGTGCCGAATACCCTGTGGGAGCCGAGCTTGCTCGCGATGAGGCCGGCACATGCACCGTGGCCCTAGAGATTGCCGAGCTCCAAACATCGACGCAATAAAACTACAAACTATTCGGTAATGCGCGATTAAATCTCGCAAACCCACCAAAAAACAGAACTTCTCTCAATTTTTTCCGACTGCTTGCGATCCTCCCCCCACCCGGTTAGGGTTGAAGGCATGAAAACCTCTCACACCCTCATCCAGCTTCGCCAGCACCGCAGCCTGTGCCTCGTCAGCGCACGACTGCCGGGCTGAATCGCGGCACCCCGTCCAGGCTGTAGAGCCACCCCGTTCGAACCACCGGCAGGCCGCCTTTTTCCGGCCACGACAATAAGGATTCCGCCCATGAGCATGCTCAAAGACCCGTCTTCCAAATACCGCGCCTTCCCGACCATCAACCTGCCGGACCGCACCTGGCCGTCGAAGACCATCACCGCCGCGCCGATCTGGTGCAGTTCCGACCTGCGCGACGGCAACCAGTCGCTGATCGAGCCGATGGACGCGGTCAAGAAACTGCGCTTCTGGAAAACCCTGGTCGCCGTGGGCGTCAAGGAAATCGAAGCGTCGTTCCCGGCCGCCTCGCAAACTGACTTCGACTTCGTGCGCACCCTCATCGAAGAAGGCCACATCCCGGACGACACCACCATCCAGGTGCTGACCCAGGCCCGTGAAGACCTGATCGCCCGGACCTTCGAATCCCTGCGCGGCGCGAAGAAAGCCATCGTCCACCTGTACAACGCCACCTGCCCGTCGTTCCGTCGCATCGTGTTCAATCAGGACAAGGAAGGCGTGAAGGAAATCGCGGTGAACGCGGCCAAGCTGTTCGTCAAGTACGCCGCCCAGCAGCCGGAAACCCAATGGCAGTTCGAATATTCGCCAGAGACGTTCAGCGCCACTGAGCTGGAGTTCGCCAAGGAAGTCTGCGACGCAGTGATCGAAGTCTGGAACCCGACCCCCGAGCGCAAGGTGATCCTCAACCTGCCCGCCACCGTGGAAGTCGCCACCCCGAACATCTACGCCGACCAGATCGAGTGGTTCCACCGCAACATCACCCGTCGTGACAGCGTGCTCATCAGCCTGCACACCCACAACGACCGTGGCACCGGCGTGGCCGCCACCGAGCTGGGCCTGATGGCCGGCGCCGACCGTGTCGAAGGCTGCCTGTTCGGTAACGGCGAACGCACCGGCAACGTCGACCTGGTGACCGTAGCGCTGAACCTCTATACCCAGGGCATCAACCCCGAGCTGGACTTCTCCGACATCGACGGCGTGCGCAAAGTGGTCGAAGAGTGCAACCAGATTGCGGTGCACCCACGTCATCCCTACGTCGGCGACCTGGTTCACACCGCGTTCTCCGGCTCGCACCAGGACGCCATCCGCAAGGGCTTCGCCCAGCAGAAATCCGACACACTGTGGGAAGTGCCGTACCTGCCGATCGACCCAGCCGACATCGGCCGCAGCTACGAGGCGGTGATCCGCGTCAACAGCCAGTCGGGCAAGGGCGGTATCGCCTACCTGCTGGAACAGGAATACGGCATCAGCCTGCCGCGCCGCATGCAGATCGAGTTCAGCCAGGTGGTTCAGCGCGAGACCGACCGCCTCGGCCTCGAAATGACCGCGCAGCAGATCCACAGCCTGCTGCAACGCGAATACCTGCAAGCCAACACCCCGTATGCGCTGGTCAGCCATCGCCTGCAGGAAGAGAACGGCAATAGCGCCGTGGAAGTGGAAGTCGCCAGCAAGGGCCAGGGTGAAACCAACCTGCACTGGCGCGGCAAGGGCAACGGCGCGCTGGAGGCCCTGGTGGCCGGCCTGCCAATTCCGGTGGAGATCATGGACTACAACGAACACGCCATCGGCGCCGGCACCAACGCCAAGGCGGCGGCGTACATCGAACTGCGGGTCAACGGTGAACGTGCGGTGCACGGCGTGGGCATCGATGAAAACATCACCACCGCCAGCTTCAAGGCCCTGTTCAGCGCACTGAACCGCTCGCTGAGCCAGCCTGAGGCCAAGGCGGCCTGATTCGCGGCTGAAATGCAAAAAGGCCCTGGGGTGTGAACCCTGGGGCCTCGTTCCAACGCTCCGCGTGGGCACGCATCAACGGACGCTCTGCGTTCGGCTCTTGGGACGCGGAGCGTCCCCGGCTGCATTCCCACGCGGAGCGTGGGAACGATCAAACAACCCAAAACTCAGGCATGGGTATCGACAGAACCGGCCATGGCCTGCAACAACGCCGCCCGCAAGGTCTGCAAGGCAGCCTGGGTGCCCATGATCTGGGTCTGGATGGCCATGGCCTGCTGGGTCTTCTGCTCTTCGTTGGCCTGACTCTTCTCCACGCGGGCCAGTTCGGCCTGCTGCTGGGCCAACAGCTTTTCGGCCTGCTCGATCTGCTTTTTCAACTGCTCGACGACATCGACACCGCTGCTGGCAGGCGCACCGGCGATATTGGCGCCGCTGGTATCGATTTTCAGTGACTTTTCCTTCTCGTCGCCGGCATCAGTCGATGCCGGCGAAGTGGCCGTCGTTTCTTCGGCTGTCCCACCGATCCGGACCTTTGGGGCCGAGAGTGGGTAAGGATTTACAGTAGTTGCGCTGATCGTGGTCATGGGGAATCCTCCTTGGCTGACCCGTTATCGGCGCGCAACAGCGCTTCTTAAGGGCTGAATCGTTTCAATCAGATGAATTCGAAACGGTCGGCATCCAGGTTCGCCGGAAACCGTGTGCGATAGGCAGCCAGGTCCGCTGCATTCAAACTGACCATGAACACACCATCGGCCTCCCATGCGCTGAGCAAGGTTTCGCCCTGGAAGTCCAGCACCTGACTGTCGCCGGTATAAGCGAAGCCCTTGCCGTCGGTGCCGATGCGGTTCACCGCTGCCACGTAGCACAGATTCTCGATGGCTCGGGCCGGCAGCAGGCGGTTCCAGTGCTGGCGCCGGGCACCCGGCCAGTTGGCGGTGTACAGCAACAGGTCGGTGTCCTCGGCGTCGCGGCTCCAGGCCGGGAAACGCAGGTCGTAGCAAATCAGCGGACGGACCCGCCACCCCTTGAGCTCGAACAGCACCTGGCGCTCGCCCGGCGTGTAGTGATCGTGTTCGCCGGCCATGCGGAACAGATGGCGCTTATCGTAATGCAGCACCGCGCCGTCCGGTCGCACCCAGAGCAGGCGGTTGCGATGGCTGCCGTCAGCGGCTTGGACAATCAGACTGCCAGTGATCACCGCATCCAGCCTTGCCGCCAGGGTCCGCATCCATACGCTGGTGGGGCCGTGCTCCGGCTCTGCCAGGGTTTGCGACTCCATGGAAAACCCGGTGGTGAACATTTCCGGCAGGATGATCAGGTCTGCCCCCCGCGCCTGCTCCAACAGGCTTTCGAAATGTTCCAGGTTGGCCTGGCGGTCATGCCACGTCAGGGTGGTCTGGACCAAGGCGATATTGAGGTTCGGCAACGCGCTCAGATCACGCATAGTTTTTCCGCCGCTTCACGCAGCGTCTCCTCGCGTTTGGCAAAGCACAGGCGTACCAGGCGCTGGCCTTCAGGTGGGTTCTGGTAGAACACCGATACCGGAATCGTCGCCACGCCGTGCTCACGGGTCATCCAGACCGCCATGTCGACATCGGTCAGGTCCGGGCGGATGTGCGAATAGTCCACCAGCTGGAAATAGGTACCGGTCACGCGTGTAAAGCTGAACCGTGATGGAGTCAGCAGATCGCAGAACAGATCGCGCTTGGCCTGGTAGAAATCCGGCAGTTCTTCCACATGCTCGGGATGTGCGGCCATGTAGTCGGCCAGGGCGTATTGCAGCGGTGTCACGCCACAGAAGCTGACGTACTGATGCACCTTGCGCAGCTCCGCCGTCAGGGCCGGTGGCGCCACGACGTAGCCGGTTTTCCAGCCGGTCACGTGGTAGGTCTTGCCGAACGAACTGACTACGAAGGCACGGCGGTACAGTTCCTCGTGGGCGAGGACGCTGGCATGGGACACACCGTCGAATACCAGGTGTTCATAGACTTCATCGCTGATCAGGTAGATATCGCGATCCCGGATCAACGCCGCCAATTGATCCAGTTCGGCGCGACTGATCAGGGCGCCGCTGGGGTTATGAGGGGTGTTGAGAATGATCATCCGCGTACGCGGGCTCAGGGCTTCGCCGAGCTTCTGGAAATCGATGGCAAAGTCATCCAGGCCCAACTGGACGTGCACGCAACGCCCTCCGGCCAGTTGGACCGAGGGTTCGTAGCTGTCATAGCAGGGGTCGAATACGATCACTTCGTCGCCGCTTTGGACCACCGCCGCGATGGCGCAGAAAATCGCCTGGGTCGCACCGGGGGTCACGGTGACTTCCTGGTCGGCATCGACGCTGGCGCCGTAACTGCGGGCGATCTTCGCCGCGATCTGCTCACGCAAGGCCGGTAGCCCGGTCATGGGCGAATACTGGTTATGACCTTGGGCGATATGCCGGCCAACCGCGTCGCGCAGGGCCTGCGGACCATCGAAATCGGGAAACCCCTGGGACAGGTTGAGCGCACCGGTCTGCGCGGCGAGCTGGGACATCTGGGTGAAAATGGTGATGCCGACATTCGGCAGCTTGCTGGTGATCATCAGGGTTCTCGGCGTCTGCACCCGGCTCTGGCACGGCGCGGGAGAGGTCGAGGATAGCCCAATCGCCGGGCATGAAAAAGGGTGCCGGTTGGCACCCTTTTTCAACTACAAAACTACCGGACGACGCAGCCCCCTGTGGCGAGGGGATTTATCCCCGCTGGGCTGCTAAGCGGCCCCAAGAAAGCCAACTCAATCAGCCTGATGCACCGACGTGCAGGATTTAGGGCCGCTTCGCGCCCCAGCGGGGATAAATCCCCTCGCCACAAAAGCCGTTCAGCGTTTGTCGCGACGCTTCTTGTCGGCCTTCTTGTGGTGCGACATCAAGCGGCGCTTCTTGTTGACCTGACGGTCGGTGAGCGTGTTCTTGTTGCCTTCGTACGGGTTCTCGCCGCCCTTGAACTCGATGCGGATCGGCGTGCCGACCAGCTTCAGGACACGGCGATAGGTGTTTTCCAGGTAACGGACGTACGACTTGGGCACCTTCTCGATCTGATTGCCGTGGATCACGATGATCGGCGGGTTGGCGCCGCCCAGGTGAGCGTAACGCAGCTTGATCCGGCGGTTGTTGACCATCGGTGGCGCGTGTTCGCCAACTGCGTCTTCCAAGATCTGGGTGAGGCGGTTGGTCGGCCAGCGGGTCACCGCCGATTTGAACGAATTCTGCACCGACGCGTAGAGGTTACCCACGCCCGTACCGTGCAGGGCCGAGATGAAGTGGATGTCGGCGAAGTCGACGAAGAACAGGCGACGCTGCAATTCGACCTTCACGAAATCCCGCTCGCTCGGCGTCATGCCGTCCCACTTGTTGATCGCGATGACCAGCGCGCGACCGGCTTCCAGGGCGAAGCCCAACAGGTTCAGGTCGTGATCGACCACGCCTTCGCGTGCATCCATCACGAAGATCACCACGTTGGCATCCTTGATGGCCTGCAACGTCTTGACCACCGAGAACTTCTCGACTTCTTCGTGGATCTTGCCGCGCTTGCGCACACCGGCGGTGTCGATCAGCGTGTACTTCTCTTCGTTGCGCTCGAAGGGGATGTAGATACTGTCGCGGGTGGTGCCGGGTTGGTCGTACACGATGACCCGGTCTTCGCCGAGCATGCGGTTGACCAGCGTCGACTTGCCCACGTTCGGGCGGCCGATGATCGCAATCTTGATCCCGTCTTTTTCGCTCGGGCCCGGAATGCGCTTGGCTTCCTCGCCTTCGGCGACGATTTCTTCTTCGCCTTCTTCTGGCTCATCGTCATCTTTCGGGAAGTCAGCCAGGGCAACTTCCAGCAACTGGCTGATACCACGACCATGGGCACCGGCAATCGGAATCGCCTGGCCCATGCCCAACGGCGCGAACTCGGCGCGGGCCATGTCCGGATCGATGTTGTCGACCTTGTTGGCGATCACATGGGAGCGCTTGTTACGCTTGCGCAAATGCTCGGCGATCATCTGGTCGGCGGCGGTAAAACCGGCCTTGGCATCTACCAGGAACAGCACCACATCCGCTTCTTCGATGGCGAGCAGCGATTGCTCGGCCATTTTTTCGTCCATGCCGTGTTCGTCGCCGGAGATGCCGCCGGTGTCGATCAGAATGTAGGTACGCCCTTGCCACTTGGCCTCACCGTATTGGCGATCACGGGTCAGACCGGACAAGTCGCCGACGATGGCGTCGCGAGTCCTGGTCAGGCGATTGAACAAGGTGGACTTGCCGACGTTCGGTCGGCCCACCAGGGCGATTACGGGAACCATGCGGCTCTCCACTTCGTTATTTCAGAAAATACAAAAGCCGCTGCGAGGCAGCGGCTGGTGCTCAGGTGAAGCCGCTTGGGGATTAAACCCCAAGCATAGTCTTACTTGATGGTCAGGGCTTCCAGCTTGCCGCTGTTGCCATACACATAAATCATGTTGCCTGCCACCAGCGGACGGGCACGCAGGCCGTCGCTGTCGATACGCTCGCGGCCGACGAAACGACCGTCCACCTGGCTCAGCAGGTGCAGGTAACCTTCCAGGTCACCAACTGCAACGTAGCTGGAGAACACTTCCGGGGCCGACAATTGACGACGGGCCAGGGAGTCGTTGCTCCACAGTGCGGTAGTGGAACGCTCGTCGACGCCTTCAACCGTACCCGAGGACAGGCTGACATAGACGCTGCCGAAACCCTGGGCGACACCGGCGTAGCTGGATGCATCCCGCTGCCACAGCGGGCGACCGCTTTCCAGGTCCAGTGCCGCAACGCGACCCTGGTAGCTGGCGACGTAGATCGTACCGCCGGACAGCAGCAGGCCGCCGTCGATGTCGACCACGCGCTCCAGTTCCGAACGACCTTGTGGGACGGCAACACGTTGCTCCCACGCCGGAACGCCGTTGGAGATATCCAGGGCAACCACTTTACCGGTCGACAACCCGGCCACCGCGAGGCGGTTGGTGACGATCGGCGCGCTGGTGCCACGCAGGGTCAGGACCGCCGGGGTACTGTCGTACAACCAGCGCTGGTTGCCGGTGGCAGCATCCAGGCCGATCAGACGGTCATCCTGGGTCTGGACCACGACCACGTCACCGTTGGAGGCAGGCGGTGCGAGGACTTCGCTGCTCACGCGGGCGCGCCATTTCTCTTCACCGCTGCTGGCGTCCAGGGCAACGATCTCGCCCTTGAGCGTGCCGATCATGACCAGCCCGTAACCCACGCCGACGGCGCCGGACACCGGCAGTTCGAGATCTTTTTTCCATTTGACGTCGCCGTTCAGGCGATCCATCGCCATCACCACACCCGTGACGTCACCGGCATAGATGGTGTCGCCGTCGATGGCCGGCACCAGCATGTTGTAGGTTTCGCCCTGGCCGTCGCCAATGGAGCGGCTCCATTGCTTCTGCAGCACGACTTCTTCTTTGAAGTCGGTCAGTTCGGCCGGCGGCAGTTCTTTCTTGCTGTTGCTGCTGCAACCCGCGGCCAGAAGGGCCAGAGCCAGCAATGCTGCATG
>Ga0157373_10003473_pt1 | contig 11913 bp, 9 predicted proteins | sample C65metaG_FD_113460 | JGI IMG/M metagenome (GOLD analysis project Ga0157373, IMG submission 113460) | Corn rhizosphere microbial communities from Kellogg Biological Station, Michigan, USA - C6-5 metaG | ecosystem: Host-associated > Plants > Roots > Rhizosphere > Soil | place: USA: Michigan...
ACGGCGCGGCCGCTTTCCAGCATGTTGAAGGATTCGCCGTGGTCTTTGGCGGAGATGATGTTCATGCCCATCTGCTTGTCGGCGTTCATCGCTTTGATGATGCGTTCGGACGTGGTGCCGGCGGTGGTCACGACGTTTTTACCTTTCAGGTCAGCAAAGTCCTTGTAGGACGGGTTGCCATCCTTGTCTTTCTTGACCAGCAGGCGGGTGCCGATTTCGAAGATGTTGGTGGTGAAGGCGACTTGCTGGGCGCGTTCGGCATTGTTGGTGGTGGAGCCGCACTCGATGTCCACGGTGCCGTTCTGTACCAGCGGGATACGGGTTTGCGAGGTGACCAGGTTGTACTTGACGTTAAGGTCAGGCTTGTTCAGGTCTTTTTTCAGGGCTTCGACGATAGCGATTTGAATGTCGTGGGAGTAGCCCACGGGTTTGCCCGAAGCATCGGCGGTGTAGGAGAACGGGATGGAGCTGTCACGGTGACCGAGCGTGATGGTGCCCGAGTCGTTGATCTTCTTAAGGGTGCCGGTGAGTTCGGCAGCGAAAACTGGTGTGCTGATCAGAGCGGCAGCAATGGCTGCGCCCAGGATATGGGGAACGATGCGCATCAAATTTTCCTCGACATTGTTTTTTTTATGGAGCCGTTTGAGCGGGCCCTTTTGTACTTCGAATGCCTGACGGCTCCGGTTGTGTTGGCGCAACAGGCATTCGTCGAAGGAGTGTAGAGCATGAGTCGTGCCAGACCAGTTGCAACAAGTTAACTGTTTGATTTTGTTGGTTATTAAAGTTTTGCGATGGTGTTTTTCAACGTTTCTGATCCGGTAATCCGAACCGACCGACGAGTCGCGTTCGGAAAACCGAATGCGGCGATTCAGCGCCAGACCGGCAGCAGGTCGAGGGTGAACAGCAGGTGCGAAACCGCGCAGATCACTCCGAAAAACAGTACCAGGCCGATCATTGGCGTCCCGCCCCAGACCCGATAGAGCGGGCTGCCAAAGCGTTTGCGCGAGGCCCTGGCCAGCAATGCCGGGGTGATGACGGCCCAGAGCGTGGCGGCCAGCCCGGCGAAACCGATGGCGTGAATGAAGCCTTCCGGCCAGAGAAACCCGCAGAGCATCGGTGGCAGGAAGGTCGCGGCAGCGGTTCGCAGGCGGCCCATGGGCCGATCATCGAAACCGAGCACGTCAGCCAGATAGTCGAACAGGCCCAGGGTTACGCCGAGAAACGAGCAGGCCACGGCGAAGTTGGAAAAGAAAGTCAGCAGCAGGTCGACATTGGCACTGTCCAGACGTGAGCCCAGAGCGCTGATCAGCACGTCGATGTTGCCGCCGCGCTGGGCGATGCCTTTGAAGGCTTCGCGCTCAATGTTGCCCATGCTGCACAGCATCCATATCAGATACAGGCCCAGAGCGATCAGCGTGCCGCCCAGCAGGCACGCACGGATTCGCTGCGGGTCCTTGCCGAAATGCTTCATCAGGCTCGGTACGTTGCCGTGAAATCCGAACGAAGTCAGGCAGAAGGGCAGAGTCACCAGCAAGTAGGGCCAGTAGTGGGTGGTGCCGCTGTTCAGGTCGAACAGCGTGGCCGGTTGTACATGGCCGAGCAGGCCGCCGAAGGTCAGAAAGAATGCAAGGATCTTCGCGCCGAATACCACGGTGGTCATCCGGCTCACCGCCGAGGTGCTGAGCCAGACGATGAACGCCACCAGCACGGTGAAGCCCAGCCCGCCGATGCGCGGTGGCAGCGAGATGCCCATGGACTGGACGGTGTGATGGATCACTGAACCGCTGGCGGAAATGTAGGCGTAGGTCAGCGTGTAGAGCACGAAAACAATGCTCAGGCCGTTGATCCGGTTCCACGTGCGCCCCAGCAGATCACGGGTGATGGTCGAGAAACTCGCGCCTTCGTGGTAGTTGAGGTTGGCCTCGAGAATCATCAGGCCCGAATGCAAAGTACAGAACCAGGCAAACACCAACACGGCGACTGAACCGTAAAACCATAGCCCGGACATGACCACCGGCAGGGAAAACATTCCGGCGCCGACGATGGTTCCGCCGATGATCATGGCGCCGCCGAGGACCGAGGGCGAGCGTTCGAGTACGGCGGTGGAAGTGGATGAAGCAAGTGGCGTGGCACGCATGGCAGGGCCTGCATTGATTTTGTCATGAAGGATTCGATCCAGCTCGCCCCTTGCCGGGGCGAGCCGTGCTCATCGGATGTTCAGCAGGGGGGACAACCGACTCACTGCCTGCAACAGAAATCCGTCCTGCCCCGGCAATGCATCGAACGACAGGCCTACCGGCAGCGAACCCTTCGCCGCCACCGGTACGGTCATGCTCGGCGCTGCCAGGTTGCTGGCCGGATCGGTGTTGCGCACGAACCGCTCGAAATGGCTTTCATCCGCGCAATCAGCCAGCAACGGCGCACTGCAACTGACCGTCGGGTAGGCCAACAGATCCAGCTGGTGGTGGCTGAACAGTTGCCGGTACTCCTGCTCCAGCCGGACCTTGCCCATCAAGGCCTGCACATAGTCGGTATAGGAAATTGCCGGGTTTTGCAGCTGTGCAGTGAGGATTTTCTTGATTCCGGGATCGCCGATCCGCGCCAGGATGTCGAGGAATTCTGCGCCGCGGCCTTCCTTCATCAGAAACCGTGGAAAGTCGATGAAGAATTCGTAGATCGGCAGCGGGAACTGGATGCACTCGTTGATCTCGCCGATCACCGTATCGTCGACCGCAACGATTTCCATGCCGGCGCTGGCGAGCGCATCGATGGCGGCACGGCAATCGCGGCTGACGTTGTTGTCCAGGTCGGCCCAGAGGAAACGCTCGGGAATTCCGATGCGCAGAGCGCGATCTTCGGGCAGTGCTGGCAGGTGTCGGCCGCTCAGTTGGCCGTGGACGAACCGGCAGTCTTCCACTGTACGCGTCAGCAGGCCTGGTGTGTCCTTGGTCTGCGAGACCGGGACGATGCCGTCGGCCGGGTATTCGCCGGTCGTCGGGCGCATCCCGACGACGCCGCAGAACGCCGCCGGTATACGCACCGAGCCGCCTGTATCAGTGCCTACCGCGCAGGGCACCAGCCCGGCGGCGACAGCGGCGGCACAGCCACCGCTGCTGCCACCGGCGCCATGCAGCTCGTTGGCCGGGTTGATGACCGCGCCGTAGGTGTGGTTGGCCGACGTCACGCCGAACGACAGTTCGTGCATGTTGTTCTTGCCCACCACCCGCGCGCCCAGTTGCTTGAAGCGCGCCACGATACCGGCATCGTGCTGCGGCCGGTAATCGGCCAGGCCAGGAGTGCCGGCGGTGGTCGGCATGCCGCTGACATTGATGTTGTCCTTGAAGGATACCGGCAGCCCGTACAGCGGCGCCTGGCGATCCGCGTCCGGCGTGTAGGCGAACAGCGCGGGGTCGAAGGTGATGAAACTGTGCAGATGCTGCGCCCGGTCATGGCGCTCGCGCAGGGCTTGCTGCCAAGTGTCGAGGCAGAGCTCGCCACGGCGAAATCCGTTGACGAGTTGTTCGATGGAAAACTGTCTGTACATGGAGAATCTCGGCGAAAAGAAAGGGACGCAATCAGCAGTAGCGGTACTGCGGAACCAGCCCGTCGAGCGGATTGCCGTCGATCAGATCGCCACCCAGGCTGCTGATGACCGAGCAGGCTGCGTTCAGGGCTGTCTGGATCGAACCTTCGGCCCAGCCGCCGGTGAACGAAGCGCCGCAGCCCGCCAGGTAAAGACCGGTGTCCTGACGCGGATCGAGAGCGGTGCGGAACTGATAGAACAGACGTTCGGAATAGATGTCGTCGCCGGGGAAATTCAGCTTGAAGGCGCCGAGGGCATGCTTGTCGGTCAGCCAGTCGTATTCGAGCACGTAGCGCTGGTAGTCGCCGTTGAGCGGGATCAGGTGGCGGGCGAATTCCGGCGCGCTCATCGCCAGCTCGTCCACCAGGCGCAGGCAGCGCTGCACTTTGTCGGTCATGGAGACCATCTTGTGCGAGTCGTCTTCCCAGGTGTAACTGATCAGCACCACGCCCCATGAATCCGGGTCCTGTGGCGCGTAATCCAGGCAGTACACGCCCTTGACGAGGGTGTCGGTCTGGATGTTCTGCGCCAGGCCGTGTTTGAGCCAGAACTTGTCCCTGGTCAGGATGAACAGCTTGGAGGACCCGACCATGTGGGTTTCGTTGATGGCCCGGGCCACGTCGCGATTGACGAACGCCTGGTTCTGGGTGAGTTTGAGATTGACCTGCAAGGCGCGGGTCGTGGTGGTGGTGATCACCCGGTCGCAGGCGTAGGTTTCACCGTTGCTGCCGGCCAGCAGGATTTGCCCGTCGGCCCCCCTGTTGATCGATTCGATGCGGGTACGGCAGATCATGTCGCGCAGTTGCATGCCATTGAACCGGGTGTCGGCAATCAACTCGGCCAGCGAGGAGATGCCGTTCGGCACCAGTCGCTGATTGACTTCCAGCGCGTTGACCACCAGCCGCAGAATCTCGGTGAACGCGGCGCGATAGACCGACTGGAAACCACCGGAACCGATGCCCAGCGAGCCGAACAGGTGGAAGTCTTCCGGTTTGCGCCAGACCTTGCCGCCCGGCGGGTTCTTGCCGGTGAAGATACGCACCATCGCTGAATAGAAAGAGCTGTCACCGAAGCAGTCCAGATAGCGTTGCCATTCCGGCTGCACTTCGCAGTAATTGTGCTGCTTGAGCATTTCGGTCAGCAGCAGCGGCGGGGCAAGGCGGGTGCCGTCGTCCAGTACCGCGCCTTCGCGCAGAAAGGCATTCCAGCCCTGATGCACGGTGCTGAACAGCGCCGGCGGCGGTTGCATCGCGGCCCAGTGATGGGCCTCGCCACGATAATGCAGTTCGGTATCGACCACCCCCGGATCGGGAAAGGCTTCGGTGGTCTGGATGCCGAACCTGTTCAGGTAATGGAACAGCCCGACCTCGCTCGGTGGAAAGCGCATGGCGCCCATTTCCGCGATGAACTGCGGCTGTTCTTCATCGAAGCATTGAGTCAAGAGGCGACCGCCGATGTGGCTTGCTTCGGCCTCGAACAGGGTCACGCGACGGGCACCGGCGCGCAGCAATTCATAGGCCGCCACCAGCCCGGTCAGGCCGGCGCCGACGATGCCGATGTGTTTTTCCGCCGTGAGTTCCGGCAGATTTCCGATGGCCTGGTCGGCGTTGCGCAGGAACTGACCGTAATCGTAGAGCAGGTCGACATAAGGGAAAGACAGGCACGCGGTATCCTGGCTGGCAGGATTGTTCATGGAGTTCACAGGGGGAATTCTCGGTCGGTCAGATAATGAGCTGCAGGCTTTCGAGGGCGCGATCGGGGTTGAGTAACAGGATCTTCTTGCCCTGGATTTTCCACTCGCCGTCGAGATTGATCAGGCGATGTTCGACGGTGGCGGGGTAATGCCATTCGCGCGCGCCGCGGGCTTCGCAATACAGCAGATTGCTGCTGGCAACGGCGCTGTACGACGGCTCTTCAATCGTGATCCGGGGGCGCTGGGCAATGTGCAGGCAACGGCTTTTCGGCTGTTGGGAAAAGTTGCGGGCATTGGCCAGGCGATTGATACGCAGGGTGGTCAGGAAGCGGTCTTCATACACCAGCGAGGATTCGTGCAGCGGGCTGCGCTGTTCGCGGGTCATCGGAATCCAGTAGGTGTAGTCATCGCTCAGCAATTGCTGCCAGGCGTCGAAGTCCTGTTGATCGAGCAGGTGCATTTCGGTCTCGAGCAAACGCTCGATGGCCCGTTCAGTTTGATCGTGGTGCATGGTCGTCCCGCATCAGGTTTTGCCAGTTGTCGTAGAAGTTGCGCATCGCCAGTTCACTGGTGCCGGACACTACGCGGGTCTGATCGTAGGTCTCGCCCGGTTCGAACAGGCGGGCAACGTTGACCCATTCGTTGGCGTCGCTGTGCAGGCCTTCCATGGCGCGCTCGTACATCTCCACGTCGTCATGGGCGACCATCGAGCATGGCGAGTTGATCAGGTTGTTGTACTGCACGGTGCGCTCCAGCAACTGCACCGGAGCGCCCTGCAGTTCGAAGATCCACGACTCGACGATGGTTTCCGTTGCGCTGACCGGGCGGATCACCCGCAGGGTCTGGATCGGGCCCTTGACCATCAGGTTGGGGAAATACACGGTGTTGTGCCGGGTATCGTCGAGGATGGCTCGGGCCTGGTCTTCGCCGTAGCTTTCCACCATCAGCTCCCAGTAGCCGGGAATGCTCGTGTAGGCTTTGTGGATCGAGTTGCTGACCCCGGTGTGTCCGTGGCCGTTGGGCCAGACGCGGATACCCATGCCGGCGAAGAATTCGTACGAAGCCATGAATGGCGAGAACAGTTCCACGGCCATCGGCGCTGGCTGGCTCTGGTCACCGGTTTCCTTCCACAGGCGAATGGCTTCGCCGGCCGAGGATTCGTGGGCGATCATCGGGTGGCAGGTATCGGTCTGGTTGTCGACGACCATCTTCCAGTTGCAGCGATGCTTGTGCAGCAGCGGCTGACCGACCACGCGCAGCTTGCCTTGCGGGGAGCGCATGACCATGTTGTCCAGCGTTGACAGCGAGTCGCCGAAAAACTCGTCGAAACCCATGCCGGTTTCACTCAGGCGCACGAACACGAAGCCGCGATAGTTGCGTACCGCCGCGACTGGCTGCATGCCCTTGTGGGCCGAGCAACTGCTCAGGTCGCAGTCGTCGTATTCCTTTTTCACCGGGATGCTCAACAGCTCGCCGTCGGTCTTGAACGTCCAGGCGTGATAGGGGCAACGCATGAAGCGGCCCACGTTGCCACGCGCTTGCGCCAGCACTTTCACACCTTTGTGCGGGCAACGGTTGTGCAGCACCACGATGTCACCGTTCTTCTGGCGCACCATGGCCAGCGGCTGGGCGGCGAGGGTGGCGGTGAAGTAATCGCCGGTTTCGGGGATCAGGCTGTCGTGGCCCAGGTAGCACCAGCTTGCGGCAAAGACGCGTTGCTGTTCCTGTTCGAACAGTTGTTGATCAAGGAACAGAGACTTGTGCACTTCTCTGCCATTGAAATAGTTGTCCAACGGGGTGTCCTCTTCAGATCGCCAGCTTCAGGCGTGGGCTTTTCGCCCGGGAAACGCAGGGATAGATCCGTGCGCTGCAGGCCGCTTCTTGTTCGCTCATGATGAAATCCCGGTGTTCGACGTCGCCTTCCAGCACGTCCAGCGCGCAGACGCCGCACTCGCCGCGACGGCAGTCAGAGATCGGATCCAGGCCCGCGGCCTCCAGGGCTTCGAGCAAGGTCTGGTCGGCACCGACCTCAATGCTCACAGCGGAATCCGCCGCCTCGACCGTGAAACCCCGGGAGCCTTCATCCGGGGCGATGTTGAACACCTCCAGATGAATGCGATCGCGGGGCAGCCCGGCGGATTCGGCGTGGCTCAGGATGTCGTTGAGCATCGCCGCCGGGCCGCAGACGTAGAGCCGGTCTTCGGCGCACAGGTCAGCGAGTACCTGGTGAATCGCCGGGCGCTGGCCGGACAGGTGCAGGTTCATGCGGTCTTGCAGCAGTGAACGCAGATCTTCGGCGTAGGCCGCATCGTCGACGCTGCGGGCGAAGTAATGCAGGTGCACCGAACGATCCAGGGCTGTCAGATGCCGCAGGATGCCGGTCAGCGGAGTGATGCCGATGCCGCCGGCAATCGCGATGTCGCGACCGGTCTGGGTGTCGAGCGGGTAGTTGAAAGTGTTGAACGGGCCCTCGAACTGCACCTGGTCGCCGGCCGCCAGCGAGCGCAGGTACTGGCTGCTGAGGGAATCGTCGCTAAGGCGAATGGCGAAGGTGAAATGACCTTCGGCGCTGTCGCCCAGCTCCACGGTGGAGTAATGACGCCATTCACCCGAGGGCGCTATCAGCCATTTGAAGTGCCCACCGGCATGGGTCGATAGCGTGGCGGCGGGAGCGCCGGTGACGGTGATTTCCTTGATCGATGCCGACAGCATCCGGCAATGGGTAACGGTGTAATTCATGCCGGGTTTTCCTGGGCCAGCGGTGTTTCGTGCAGGTACAGCCAGCGGGTGCTGTGCTGGTGCACGTGCAGGATCGCCAAGGAAATGCGCGACGTCTCGTACTGGTTCTGGCGATGGGTTTCTTTGTAGCGAAGGGCGACAGTCGGGCCTTCGTGCCAGATTGTGTGCAGGTCGCTGATGTCGATCTCCAGGCCTGGACGGGCACCGACCGCACCTTTGAACAGTTGCTCGACCTGAGCCCGTCCGACCACGGCGGCCGAGGTGGTGACCATGCTGAAGTCTTCGCTGAAGACATCCATCAGTGGCGCGATGGCGGCCTCGCCGGCGCCGTCGGCATTGGTGAAGACACGATGAATCAGTGCATGTACGTGGTGGATGCTGTGGCGGGCTAGTTCAACCGGGTTGTTGTTCATGGCATTCCTTTGGAGGGGTCAGTTGGCTCATTTGAAGCAGTGGGAACAGTCCGACCAGCGCAGCAATCGCGAACGTGGCGTGATAGGCAGGGGTTGAGTCGAACTGTTTGAGCAGCAGGTTGTAGATCATCAGGAACAAGGCCGCGCCGACGCTGAACGACATCTGCCGGTTGATGTTCCAGATCACACTGGCCTTGTGGGTTTCGCTGCCCTTGAAGTCCATCAGCGAGGTGGTTTGCGCGGTGTTGGCGCCGATCCCGCCGCCGATGCCCATCAGGCTGTAGGCGATGACGATCACCCCGATGTCGGTCGGCGCATCCACCAGCATCAGGGTGGCGATGCCGGCGCTGTGGATCAGCATGCCGAGGGTGAACAGGCGTCGGGCGCCGACCTTGTTGTAGAGCCGGCCGCAGGTGAGCATTGCGATGAAGGCACCGATGGCGTAGAGGATCATGAACATGCCGGTCAGGCGGGCGCTGAAGTGCAGGGTGTTCTGCAGAAAGAAGATGCTCATCAGGTTGACCCCGGTGAACACGCCGGGAATCGCGTAATAGATGAAGATCGAGGTGCTGAGCTTTTTGCTCTTGAGCAGGCTCAGGTCAATGATCGCGTCGCTCTTGCGACGGTAATGCAGCAGGTACAGCGCCACGAACATCAGGCCCGCCGCGACACAGGCAATGGCCTCGATGGCGGGATAGTCGCCGCCGTATAGCGACATGCCCATCAGCAGGCTACCCAGCGCGGCACTGACCAGCAGCAGGCCGAGGATATCCGGACGTGCCAGGCTGGCAGGTCGGCTCTCGCGAATCCAGAACCAGGATAATCCGGCAGCGATCAGCGAAAACGGAATGTTGCTGTAGAACACCCAGCGCCACGAACTGCTGTCGACGATGATGCCGCCGACGGTCGGCGAAATGGCCGGGGCGATCAGGGCCACGGCCATCACCAGGGTGGAGATTTTCGCCCGTTGCTCGCCTTGGAACAGGTTGAAGGTCAGCGCCTGACCCACGGGAATCAACAACCCGCCACCGATGCCCTGGACGAAGCGCCAGATCACCAGTTCATGGAAGCTGTCGGCCAGGCCGCACATCCATACGGAGCCGGTAAACACCAGCATCGAAGCGGTGAGAATCTCGCGGCTGCCGAAGCGCCCGGCGAGCCAGGTGCTGACCGGAATGATCAGGGTCAGGCCAAGGATGTAGGCATTCGCCACCCAGGCCACCGAAGAACTGCTTACTTGCAATGTCGCCGATATGCTCGGTAATGCCACGGCAGACATGAATATGTTTATGCAGTCAATAAAAAAGCCGATCAGAAAGATCAGCGCGATCTTGTAGCGATAGTTCATTGTTGTTTCCTCTTTGTCGCAAAGCATAGGGGCGATGGACTTGGAGTGTCGATACGACTATCCTTGAAACAATGTTTGAAAGGATTAAACAGTGAACTCTACCGCCATGCATTCTCATCTGAATCGGGTTCAGACATTTCTCGCCGTGGTCGACTTCGGCTCTTACACCAAGGCCGCGAACTACCTGAGTATCAGCAAAGCCATGGCCAGCCTGCATGTCAAGGCGCTGGAAGAAGTTCTTTCGGCGACGTTGCTGATCCGCAATACCCGGAATATATCGCTGACTGAAATTGGCCAGGACTTTTATGAAGAGTTCAAGGGGATTATCGCGGACATTGATAATGCCTTTGACAATGTGCTGAAGGGTAATAATCGGGTTTCTGGAAAGTTACGAATTAGTTCAACAAGTGAATACGGCGAGAAGTTCATACTTCCGTTGATTCCATTGTTCAGCGAGCGTTATCCGGAAATTCGCCTGTGCTACAACTTCAACTCGTCACTGAATGATTTGGTGGCGGAAAAGCTGGATCTGGTGGTGCGTCTGGGCAATCTGGCGGATTCGGCTTTCAAGAGCCGCAAGCTGGCGGATTATCAAATCGTGCTGGTGGCGACTCCGGCGTTTGTCGAGCGCCACCCGGTGGCGCACCCGCAAGACCTGAACGGTGTGCCATGGATTGCCAACAACAATTTGCAGGCACCCACGCAATGGGTACTGCGCGATGATCGGGGGAGTACGGTGGAGGTCAATGGCACCAGCCATTTCGAATCCAATTCCTCCACGGCGATTCGCTCGATGACCTTGTCGTCGCTCGGTGTCTCGGTGTTGCCGGGCTGGGTGGTCGAGGACGATATCGCCAGCGGACGCCTGGTTCGCCTGTTGCCGGCGTATACGTTGCCTTCTCAGTCGATCAACGTCGTATTCCCCAATACCGCGCATCTGCCGCACAAGTCGCGGGCGTTTATCGATTTCCTCCTGCTGCACCTGGCGCAGTAACGCAAAAAGCCCCTGAATCTCGCGATTCAGGGGCTTTCGTCAACGCGGCTTGAAGATCAGGCCGCTTCGATCTTGCGGTTCTGCTCGACCTTGTTCAGGTAGGTCGCCAGTTTTTCCTGTTCGGCCGGGGTGGTGAACAGGCCCAGTTTGCTGCGACGCCACAGAATGTCGTGTGCCGTGGTGGCCCACTCTTCGGTGCACAGGTAATCGACCTCGCGGGTGTAGAGCCCGCCACCGATGTGTTCGCCCATGTCGGCCAATGTGTCGACGCCTTCGAGCATGCGCCAGGTGCGGCTGCCGTAAGTGGTGGCCCAGCGGCGGGCGATTTCGGTCGGTACCCAGTCGAACTTGTCGCGGATCAGCGCGCTCAAGGCTTGTGGCGTGGTCATGTCTTCGCCGCCGGGCAGGGTGGCGGTGGCCGTCCAGCTCGGGCGCATCTGGGTGAAGAACGGCATCAGTTGCGCCATCGCTGATTCCGCGAGCTTGCGGTAGGTGGTCAGCTTGCCGCCGAACACCGACAGCAGCGGCGCTTCTTCGGTGCTGCCGGACAACGCCAGGGTGTAGTCGCGGGTCACGGCCGACGGATTGTCGGATTCGTCGTTGCACAGCGGACGTACGCCCGAATAAGTGTGCAGGATGTCGTCACGGCTGATCTGCTTCTTGAAGTGGGCGTTGACCACTTTGAGCAGGTAATCGGTTTCGCCGTCGGTGATCGCCACTTTGGCCGGGTCGCCGGTGTACTCGCGGTCGGTGGTGCCGATCAGAGTCAGGTTGTTCAGGTACGGAATGGTGAAAACGATGCGCTGATCCTCGTTCTGCAGGATATGCGCGTGATCGCCTTCGTACAGCTTCGGCACGATGATGTGGCTGCCCTGGATCAGCCGTATGCCGTACGGCGATTCCATCTTCAGGTCGTCACGGATGAACTTGGCGACCCACGGGCCGGCGGCGTTCACCAGCGCTTTGGCAGTGATCGAAAACAGGCTGCCGTCGGCGCGTTCCAGGTTCAGGTGCCACAGGCCCTTGGCGCGACGGGCGCTGACGCAACGGGTCTGGGTGTGAATGTGCGCGCCTTTTTCACGGGCGGCCATGGCGTTCAACACCACGAGGCGGGCGTCGTCGACCCAGCAATCGGAGTATTCG
>Ga0157373_10003477_pt1 | contig 11905 bp, 10 predicted proteins | sample C65metaG_FD_113460 | JGI IMG/M metagenome (GOLD analysis project Ga0157373, IMG submission 113460) | Corn rhizosphere microbial communities from Kellogg Biological Station, Michigan, USA - C6-5 metaG | ecosystem: Host-associated > Plants > Roots > Rhizosphere > Soil | place: USA: Michigan...
CTTCTTCGATTGCCTTTCTGACGCCCTCAAGGGCGGCCACGGCGCTTTCAGGCGTCTCGCCATAGCGCGCATAGGGTACGCATTCGCCGCGGCCGGTCACATCGCCGTCAGAGACTTCCGCCACGACAACCGTGGCCTCGGTCTTGGCGCCGCGGCTGATGACGAAGCTGCCCGAAATTGGCCAGCGTTCGATGCGAACCGAAAGACGCGGCATTTTCCTTGTTCTCGATCGAGGCAGGAAGGCGGGGGTTGCAAGTATGGCGGGCCGCAAAGCGCCTCTCAAGTTAGTTGCCAACGGCCTGTGAAACGAATGTCCTGGAAATTTGGCTGCGGAAGCGAAGCGAATTTCCCTCTCCCACTAGGGGAGAGGGAAGGGTGCGCGCCGAATGTTTGTCCAAACAAAAACGGCCGGGAAATTTCCCGGCCGTTTTTTTATTCGTTTAAGTCCGCTTACCCGAGCCGCCCGGAAGCGTGGGCAAGGAGCGTGTAGACCTTGCCCGTGTCGGAGGCGAGATAGGTGCGGGTGAGCACCTGGCCGCGATCGTCGCGGCCCACTTGTTCGAGCAGCCGCTCGAACTCCTCGATGTAACGGTCGACCGTCTCGCGGAATTCGGACGAGCGCCGGTATTTGCGGCGGATGTCCTCGAAGGTCTTCTGGCCCTGCGTGGTGTAGAGGCGCCGGGTAAAGGCGTTCTTCTCGCCGCGCTTATGGCGCTCCCAGAATTCGACCGACGCGTCGTGATCGACGAGGCGGGCGATGTCGGCGGAAAGCGCGTCCAGCGACTCGATCGAACGGATTTGCGGCTCGCCCGCTTTCGCGGCGGGCTCAATTTCGCGCGGATGGCTGTCGCGGCGCGGCTCTTCCTCGCGCCGGTTGCGCAGGATCGTATCGGCGAACCGGTCGCCGGCTGTCGCGCGCTCCTCACGCTCTTCCGGCCGCGGCGTGCGGCGGCCGACTTCGCGCTCGATCTCGCGGCCTATTTCGCGAATGGTTTCGCGATCGCGGTTGGAGACGGCTTCGAGGCGCGACCGGGCAGGGACGGGCGGCGCATAATCGGTGCCGCGCGCGGCGGAACGCGGAGCTTCCGCGGCGAGCGCGAGCGTATCGTCGTTCACCGCCATGCGGCGCGCGCTGGCGTGGTCGATGCCGCGCGAATGGCGGTTCACGACCTCGTTCAACTCGGCAAGCGCCTTGATCTGATCGGCGACGAGGCGCCGCATCGCGGCGGTGCTTTCGCGCGTCTCGTGCGGCAGCTCGAACACGCCGCGCTTCAATTCCTGGCGCGTCTGGTCGAGCGAGTGCTGCACTTCGTTGGCGACTTCTCGCAGTTCGCGCGAGGCATCGGCAAAGCGCTGGTTCATGTCGCGGAAGAGGGTGTTCACCTCGGTCGTCGCGCTCTCGTAGACGGAGCGGAGCGCGAGCGTGGTGCGGTCGCGTTCCTCGTTCGAGGTGTTCTTGATCGCGTCGTATTGCTTGACGATCGAATGCGTGGAATTCGCGGTCGCGTCGGCAACGAGCTTGGCGATTTCCTGCGCCTTGTTTTCGGAGGCCGAGAGTTGCTCCTCGAGCAGGCGGTTGAAGCGGCCGAGCCGTTCTTCGAGATCGCTCGAGCGCGTCGAAAGGTGGTTGGTGAGCGCCTCGATCGCCTCGCGGCGCTCGGCGAGCGTCGCGTCGATGCGGCGATGGGTTTCGCCCATGTTGTCGACGGCGGTGGCCAAGAAGCGGCCCTGATCCTCGAAGCGGGTGGTGAGCGAGGAGATGTCGGTCAGCACCTTGCCCGAGACGTCGCGCATGTCGCGGAGCTGATTGTCCATGTGCTGGATCGCGCCATGCGTCGCCGAAATCGTGCCTTCGATTGTCTTCTGGAAGGTGATGATCTTGTCGGCGACCGCGCCTTCGATCGGGCTGAGATTATCGACGACGCCGGCGAGCACGATCTTGAGCTGGCTGTTCGCCTCGTTCAGCTTGTCGAGAACGCCGGTGACATTTGCCTGCAGCGTCTCGTGCGCGGAAGTGACTTCGCGTGCGCGGTCGACGAGGGTGAGGGAAACCTTTTCGGCAAGCTGCGTGAAGCTCCGCTCCACGTCGGCGGCTTCGTTGCGAAGGCCGAGCGTCGTCTGCTCGATCTTGGCGGCGAGCACGTCGGCGGCGGCGATCGACTTCGTCTCGACCGAGTTTGCGACGTTCTCGAGCCGGTTTACGACCATTTCCTCGAAGCGCGCGACGCGCGTATCGAGACCGGTGGTCATTTCGAGCGCGCGGTTGCCAAGCACCTGATTGATCGCGTCGGTGCGTGCGGAAATCGTGCTCGCGATCTCCTGTGCCTTCGACGAGAAATATTCGCCCATGCCGGCGAGGCTCTTGTCGACCGCTTCCTTCGCCGATTTCGAGCCATCCGTAACCGTGCGGGCGAATTCGAGCGTGCGGTTGGCGAGCGCGTCGTTCAGGCTCTTGGTGCGCTCGTCGAGGGTCTTCTCGACGCGGCCGATGCGCTGGTCGATCTCGGCGGCGACTTCCGCCGCCTTGCCGACGAGTCGCTGGTCGAGCGCGGCGAAGCTCTGCTTCGTCGTGTCGTTGACCTTGTCGGCGCTTCTCGTGATTTCCGACGCGATCTTCGCGCCATGCACTTTCACGGTGTCGTCGAAATTGGCGAGTCCCTTCACGATCTGCGCGGAGAGGGCGGCCGAGTCCGACATCACGCGGTCGGCGACTTCGCTGCCGCGGAGCACGATCGCGTCTTCCATCTCCTGCAGGCGGGAGATCAAGGTTTCCCTGACCGCGTCGCCCTTGGCGGAGAGCGAAACCGACATCTCGTTGGCCGCATCCTGCAGTTCTTCCATGGTGCGGATGCCGCGTGCGGCGACCGTATTGGAGATTTCAGAGCCCATCTGGCTCAGCGTATCGGCGGCTTCCTGGCTGCGGCCGAGGAGGGCGTGCACGACTTCGTCGCCGGCGGCGTTGATATGCGAGCGCGCGGTGTGGGTTTGCGTGATGAAATTGTCGACCACGCGGTTGGTGACTTCGGTGATCGTGTTGTTGACCTTTTCGCTGACGCCATCGACGTCGAAGGTGAAGGACTGATGCACGCCCGAGATCGCCTCCTGCAGGCGGACGGCGTGGGTCATGATCGCGTCCCGCTCGCTCTGCAGATTTTCCACGAGCGCGCGGATGCGCATTTCGTTTTCGTCGTAGGCGCGCTCCAGCGTCGAGACTTCGGCGCGGACGACCGACTCAAGCTCGGCGGCGCGCGCGACCGCGCGCTCCATGCCGTCGCCGAGGGCCGCGACTTCGCGGCGGATCTGCTGGCCGACGCTGACGAAAGCGTCGGAGGCGATGCCTTCGGGTTCGGCGAAGCGCGAGGTGATTTCGGCCATCGCGCCGGAGACGTAGTGCATCTGCTCCGAGCGGCGATAGAGCGCGGCAAAGGCAAAGAAGCCGATCACCGGCAGCACGATCAAAGCGGCGAGCGGAACGAAGAAGGGCTGGTCAAAAATCTGCGAGATGCCGCGCATCGCGGCGAATTCTTCCGCGTAGCGGGCATGGGCGTAGAAAAGCTGGCCCGCGGTCCACAGGATCGAGACGCCAAGCGCGATGTAATAGGGCATGCGCGACGGCGTGCGGTGCATGTTCGCGAGGATCTGGCCGACCGAGCGGCGGTCGTCGTTCGCGGCACCGAGCGGGGGGCGCGTGGTGCGCGGGCGCTCATTGAAAATCTTGTCGTCGGGGCTTGGCGGCGGAGGCGGCACGGGCGTGGCTTCGAGCGACGGGGTCTCTGTCCGCTTCTCGAGGGCGGGTTCGGTTTCCGGCTTCTGTTGCTCGGTATGCGACAGCGCTTCTTCAAGCGCCGCGAGCACATCGTCGGAGTTTTCTTGCTTCTTCGGAGTATTTGCCATCGCCTTAGCCTCGGGTACTGGATCGGACGAATCCCGCAGGATCACCCCGCCTGCGCCACCCCTGACGCATAAGAAACGAGGATAAAAGTCCACCGCGCCGCCATTCTATCCCGGTAAAAGCCGGGAGGGGAACGCCGCAGGCTAAAGCCTTAGCAACATCGTTAACGCGGCATTCACCATGAAAACCAAGGCACTCCTTGGGTTTCGGCGGTACTCGAAAGCCACACCGGCGTGGAAAACGGGGACGGCCGGCGTCCCTCGGAGCGCCCGGAGACGGCCTCCTCGGAAGGCGCGTTCAAACTCTATTTACCATGACGCGTTCAAGATCGCGGCCGGACAATATCGTGAGTGGAGACGGGGTTATGGCTATGAGCTTACGCACTCCCAATACCGGGGCGTTTGAAATGGCCGCGAAAGCAGGCGCCTTCGATATCGAATTTCTCGACCGCGTCACGTTCAGCGATCGCGGGCTCGCGCGCGAAGTCTTGCAGATGTTCGACCAGCAGGCCGATAGCCTCCTGAAGGTCATCCGCGACACGGAATCGACCCGCATGCGGCTCGAAATCGCGCACCGGCTGAAGGGCGCGGCGCGCGGCGTCGGCGCCTTCTCGGTCGCCAAGGCGGCGGAAGAGATCGAAACCGCCGCCGACGAGATCGCGCTTGCGAACGCAGTGTCACTCTTGACCGCACGCGTGACCGAAGCGCGGATGGCGCTCGCGAGCCTGATCGGCAACGCCTGAGTTTCGCGCGGCTTTTTCCGCGCTTGATAGGGATGCGGCTTGCCCTCATACAATGACGCTCGGCCAGAACGAGCGGAGAGGGCGATGAAAATCGACAAATTGTTCGGCGTCGCGGGCAAGGTCGCGATTGTGACCGGCGGCAGCCGCGGCATCGGCGAGATGATCGCCCGCGCTTACGTCGAAAACGGCGCGAAGGTCTACATCACCGCGCGCAAAGCCGAGGCTTGCGGTAAGCTCGCACAGGAACTCTCGAAGCACGGCCAGTGCATTTCCATTCCTGCCGATCTTTCCAGCATGAACGAGATCGAGCGCTTCGCCCGCGAGATCGAAAAGCACGAGAAGAAAATCGACATTCTCGTCAACAATGCGGGCGCGAGCTGGGGCGAGACTTTCGACAAATTCCCCGAGTCGGGCTGGGACAAGGTGATGACCGTGAATGTGAAATCGGTCTTCTTTCTCTCGCAGCGGCTCGTGAAGCTCCTGGAAGCCGCGGGCAAGGACGATGACTTCGCGCGCATCATCAATATCGGCTCGATCGACGGGCTGCATGTCTCCGAGATCGAGACCTATTCCTACGCCGCGTCGAAGGCGGCGGTCATTCACCTCACGAAAATGATGGCGAAGTTCCTCGCCGCGCGGAAGATCGCGGTGAACGCAATTGCGCCGGGGTTTTTTCCGTCAAACATGACGAAAGATTTGCCGATGGCGGAAATCGCTGCGACGACGCCAATGCGGCGCGTCGGAAAACCCGAGGATATGGCGGGATTGGCGCTTTATCTCGGTTCCAGAGCGAGCGCCTTCTTGTGCGGGGCGGTCATTCCGCTCGATGGCGGCCGCGCCACGACAGTTTGATCCCCGACAAAGGAACAGGCAGCGCTTCCGTTCGTTATGGCCCCGTAGGCCGCTTTCTGCGGCTGGAGTAACGAATGGAGGCCGTCCCATGCGACAGGCCAACACTTTGACGGCGATTTCGATCGCTTCGCTTTTGATGACCGCGCCGCTCGCGGCGCAGGAGAATAATCAGCTGCTGCCGACCCAGGACCAGGAGCAGACGCCCGGGCTGCAGCAGACACCGGAAGGGCAGACCCTAAAAACGGCGGGCGAGAATACGCGGCCGCTTCTCGAAACGCGCGCGGGGCCGTTTGTCGGCGGCGGCGCCAGCACCGGGCCGACTTTCCCGAACAGCACGCCTTCGAAATAGACTTTAGAACGGGTCAGCGGGCATTTGCCGCTGGTGGACGCTCCCTATATAGAGAGCGTCTCACCCATATCTCTGTTTCCCGTTTCCATGCCCAAAATCACTTATATCGAGCACGACGGCAAAACCCACACCGTCGAAGCCCAGAACGGCACGACCGTGATGGAAAACGCCGTCAAGAACGGCATCCCCGGCATCGTCGCCGAATGCGGCGGCGCCTGCTCCTGCGCGACCTGCCATGTGCATGTGGGCGAGGAATGGATGGAGAAGGTCGGCAAACCCTCGCCGATGGAAGAGGACATGCTGGACTTCGCCTTCGACGTGCGGCCGACTTCGCGGCTTTCCTGTCAAATAAAAGTGAGCGACGAGCTGGACGGGCTTGTCGTGCATACGCCGGAACGTCAGGGCTGATTCTCTTTTCACCTCTCCCCGACGGGGAGAGGCCGCGCGCGTAGGCGCGCGGGTGAGGGGGATCGATCTACCGAGAGTTCGCTTTCCCTCATCCCAACCCTCTCCCCAATGGGGGAGAGGGAGTAAGCGACTAATCGAGCTTCGCTAATTTTTCCCGCAGTCTTGGCGCCGCGTAATCGATGAAAGCGCGGAGCTTGATCGGCATCCGCCCCTGGCCGGCATAGACGAGATTGACCGGCAGGGCCGCGGGCTCGAACTTTTTCAGCACCCGAAGAAGCTTGCCCGCGCGGAGCGCGGCCGCCGCCTGATACGACAGCACACGCGTGATGCCGACGGAAACCGCGGCGGCATCGACCGCCGCTTCGGCGTTGTTCACGACGAGCCGCGAGCGGATCGGAACACTCACGGGTTTTCCGTTGACTGTGAATTTCCATGCGCGTTGCGACGTCATTCCCTCGAAGGTGATGCACGGATGCCGCGCGAGGTCGGCAGGCGTTTTCGGGGTGCCGTGTTCCCTGCAAAAGGCGGGGCTCGCGCAAACAATCTGGCGGATCGCGCCCACGCGCGTCGCGATCAGGTTGCTGTCGGGCAACTCGCCAATGCGAAGCGCAAGGTCCACGCCTTCGTCCTGCAGGTTGACCATGCGGTCGGCGAGGGTGAGCCGCGCATCGATGTCGGGATAGGCCTTGAGGAAGCCCGTGACGAGCGGCAGCACATGCAGGCGGCCGAAGACGACCGGCGCGCCGATGACGAGATCGCCGCGCGGGGCCGAGTATTCGCCGGAGGCAGCACGTTCGGCTTCATCGATATTTTCCAGGATGCGCTTGCTGGCCGCGACATAGGAACGGCCGGCATCGGTGAGCGTCAGGCGGCGGCTGGTGCGATTGACGAGGCGGGTCTTCAGATGCGCTTCGAGTTCGGAAACCTTGCGGCTTACGGTCGCGAGCGGCATCTTGAGCGCGCGCGACGCCGCCGAAAGACTGCCGCCTTCGACGGCGGCAATCAGCGTGGCCATGGATTCGAGCCGGTCCATCGCGGCCTCCAAAACTGCCTTCCATAAAATGGAAGGATCACTCCAGAAAATACAGAATACCCAAGATTTTCGGAAGGGCTTACATTCCAGCCATGACCGAACATATCTATTCCAGCGATGTCGCTTTCACGCCCGCGGTGAAAGCCATTCAGGAGCGCAAGGGCTCGCGCGGAGCATTCGCCAAGCAGGAAGCGCGCGGCGGCTGGCAGACGGAGATTTCCGACGATCTCAAGGGCTTCATCGAGGCGCAGGTCAGCGTCTATCTCGCGACCGCCACCAAAGACGGCCAGCCTTACATTCAGCATCGCGGCGGACCGCCCGGCTTCCTGCATGTGTTGGACGAAAAAACCATCGCGTTCGCTGACTTCAAGGGCAATCGGCAATACGTCACGCAGGGCAACCTCGTAGAGAACCCGAAGGCATATCTCTTTCTCATGGATTACGAGCATCGCCGCCGGGTGAAAATCTGGGGCGAGGCACGGGTCGTTGAGGGCGATGCGGAACTCGCCGCGAAGCTGATGCCGGAAAATTATCAGGCGCGGCCGGAGCAGGTGATCCTGTTCACGGTTTCCGCCTGGGACGTGAACTGCTCGCAGCACATTCCGCAGCGCTTCGAAGCGGAGGACGTGATGATGGCGCTCGCCGCGCGCGACCGGAAGATCGCGGCGCTGGAAGCCGAGATCGAGCGGCTGCATGAAGAAAAAGAAGCGAAGGCGTTTGGGGTGAAGTAGCCTCATGCTGAGGAGGCGCGAAGCGCCGTCTCGAAGCATGAGGCTGAAAACATCCCGAGGGACCCTTCGAGACGGCACAGCAAGTCCGCATTGCAGACTTGCTGTGCCTCCTCAGGGTGAGGAGCGTATCCGCCGATGGTCCATTATCCGGAGATAATCGGCTTAGCCACAAAGAAAAGCTGAACGCCCCTGGCTTACCAGATGCCGAGCGCGATCAGCGCCAGCACGATCAAGCCTTCCGGTTACGGTCGCGGTTCATCAGGAATTTGGATTCAAGCTATTCAGTTTTTGATTAACTTCATTCAGCCGCGTGCACAGCAATTGAATAACAGCTTCTTTATCGGAGCGCCGTCCAGTGGTTCCGCCTCCCCAAAGGGACGGAATAGACAAGATGTCGATCTGACGCTGCAACTCGTCGCGCGCCTTGAGTAATTCTTCTCGGAGACGGTCTTTCTGCATTGCCTCGAAGCTACCGCGAAATAGTAAAATACCCCTTCAAAATAAGGTTAAATTGCTTGTGGCGTTTGCGCCATAATACCGGACTACTCCCGAAACTCCTCCGCATCCGGCACGCGCGTGAACGCAATCTTCGCGCCGAGATATTGCAGCGAAAGGTTCCGCTGCGAGCCGAGTGAGATCGTGTTCTTGCCGAATTTCTTGCCGAGCTTGTCGACCGCGTGCCACAGCGTTTCGCCACGCGTATGGCCGTTCTGGCGCTTGATGAAGAGGTCCTCCATCCGCGCCTCGACGGGATGCAGGCGAAACAGGAACACCGAAACCTTCAGGAGCCGCGTGTAGGATTCGTATTCGGCGGAAAATTCCCGCCACATGCGGTCGAGTTCGGCGAGAAGCGCGAAACTGTCCTGCGTCGGCGGCATCCGCGTCTCCATCGAGAAGCGCGGGCCGTTGATCGGGCGCAGCGAAATGCCGAAGCCGCCCGCCGCGAGCCCGTAGCGGCGAAGACGCGTCGCGGCCTTGAGAAGAAGCGCGCGCGCGACGACGCGAGAATTTTTCGGCACGCGCATTGCGGGATCGAGCACGCGCGAGTGGCCGATCGAGCGGCGGCCATGTTCCTGCATCGGGATGTCGAAACCGTGCAGCTCGTACCAGTAGCGCTCGCCGGTGACCGAGCCCCATAGCCCGCGCGCCTGCTTCGGCGTGAGCGCCCATAAATCTTCCACAGAAGTCACGCCGGCATTGATGAGATGCGCCTCCATATTGCGGCCGATGCCGGTGAGGTCGATGAGCTTCAAGCCAAGGAGCGGCCCCGGCAGATCCTGCGTGCGCAGCACGGTGAGGCCGTCGGGTTTCTGCAAATTCGAGGCGATCTTGGCGAGGAGCGGCGTCGGCGCGATGCCGATCGAGGTCTTGAGGCAGTCGCCGACATTCTTGCGGATGCCGTCCTTCATCTTCTGCGCGATGGCGACCGCGTTTTTCTCCTCGCATTCGTCGCCGATCATCTTGCAGCAGGCCTCGTCGATCGACATCTCCCGCAGGACGGGGAGGTGATTGTCGACCTCCTTCATCCAGCGCTCGTGATAATCGACATAAAGGTCGTGGCGGGCGGGGACGAGAATGAGGCCGGGGCAGAGGCGCTTCGCCTCATAGATGCGGGTGCCGGTCTTCACGCCGAATTTCTTCGCCTCGTAGCTCGCGGCGATGGCGCAGGTGGTGTCGGTGTCGGCGGGCACGACCGCGATTGGTTTGCCGCGCAGCTTCGGGTTCTCCTGCTGCTCGACGCTCGCGAAGTAGGAGTTGAAGTCGAGGATAAGATAGGGGCCGCAATGCATTGATTTTACGCTCCCGGAAGCGTGGGACGGGAGTGTAGAACAAAACGGGAACTAAAGGAAAGCAGATTCTTAGGCGTCATCAAGCTCGACGGAGTTGTGATGCAAAAACGCAGGCCAAGCGGCTAAGAAGGTTGCCAACAAGAAGGTCAACAATGAGCGACAACGAAATCATCAAAACAGACGCCGTCATCATCGGCGCGGGGCCCGTCGGGCTGTTCGCGGTCTTTCAGCTCGGGCTGCTCGACCTCAAGGCGCACGTCCTCGACATCATGACGAAGCCGGGCGGGCAGTGCGCGGAGCTTTATCCGGAGAAGCCGATCTACGACATTCCGGCGTGGCCGAAGATTTCCGGCGAGGGGCTTGTCGAGAAGCTGCTTGAGCAGATCAAGCCGTTTCATCCGCAGTTCCATCTCGGCGCGCGGGTCGAGAAGCTGGAGCGGCTGCCGGACAAGAGCTTTCGCCTCACGACGGAGCTCGGCGAGGTTTTCGAATCGAAAGTAGTCGTGATCGCGGCGGGCGGCGGATCGTTCGAATCGAAGAAGCCGCCACTCAAAGATATCGAGCAGTACGAAAACAAATCGATCTTCTATCTTGTCCGCAAGATCGAGGCGTTCCGCGGCAAGAACATATTGATCGCGGGCGGCGGCGATAGCGCGCTCGACTGGACGCTGAATCTCGCGCCGGTCGCGAAGTCGCTGACGCTTCTGCACCGGCGCGCGGAATTCCGCGCGGCGCCCGACAGCGTACTCAAAATGAAAGCGCTTGCCGCCGAGGGTAAAATAAAATTCGAGCTTGGCCAGTTGCATGCACTCGAAGGCGAGAACGGACAGTTGAAGCGCGTGATCGCGAGGAAGGACGATAACTCGACCTTCCCGATCGAATGCGACGTGCTGCTCCCGTTCTTCGGGCTCACCATGAAGCTCGGGCCGGTGGCCGCGTGGGGCCTGAAGCTCACGAACGGCCTCATCGACGTCGACACCGAAAAATTCCAGACCAGCGAGCCCGGCATTTTCGCGATCGGCGACATCAACACCTATCCCGGGAAGCTGAAGCTCATTCTCTCCGGCTTCCATGAGGCGGCGCTGATGGCGCAGGCGGCGGCGCGCGTGGCGAACCCGGAAAAGCGCATCACTTTCCAGTACACGACAACGTCCACCAGCCTGCACAAGAAGCTCGGGGTGTAACGGGCAGCCTTAAAATTTGTCATTACCGGGCCGTCGCGCCCGGCGAGCGAAACGCGAGCCGTGGCGCGGACGAGTCCCGGTAATCCATGATGATCTTCCAAAAATGCCGGGCTTCATCATGGATCACCGCAACTCGGGCTTACCCGAGTTGCGTATATTAATGCTCAAGTCGGCAACAGCCGACTTGAGTGTCTCGCAACGCCAGCCGCTCGCTTTGCTCGCGGGACGTTGCGGCCCGATGATGACAGGAATAGGGGATTGCCTGGAGTGCCTTTTCCCCTGCCGCGGGTTTGTCCTAAACTCCGGATAGAAGAAAAAGCAAAAAAGATGTGCGGGAGAGAATGATGCGTGCGTGGAGGGTGGTGTTGATCGCGCTGGCGGGCGTTGCCGCCGGCTGCAGCGCGAGCGGTTTTAGCTGGACCAGCAACAGGTCGATCAACGGCAACAATACCGGCGGCATCGTGCCGGAAGCCGTCACCAACGAAAACGAGCAGATGGAACTGGCGCGCGCGCATTGCGCGCAATACACGAAGCAGATGCGCGTCACGGCGCGGCCTTCGGAAACCGGCGGCAAGCTGATTTTTGTATGCGAAGCGCCCGGCACGCCGCCGCCTCCCGGTGCTGCGCCTTCGGGTCAGGGCGAGCTTCCGCCCGGCGTGCGCATGAAAAAGAAATGAGCACGTTCCTCGTCGCGCACGGCTCCTGGTCGGCGGGCTGGGCGTGGAAGAAGATGCACCCGCTGATGGCCGCGCGCGGGCATCGGCTCATCACGCCGACTTACACGGGCATCGGCGCGCTTTCGCATCTCGCGCACAAGGACATCGATTTAGACACGCATATCGAGGACATGTTGCGCGTTCTTTTTTACGACGACCTGCGCGACGTGATCCTGATCGGCCACTCCTACGGCGGCATGGTCGCGAC
>Ga0157373_10003478_pt1 | contig 11905 bp, 10 predicted proteins | sample C65metaG_FD_113460 | JGI IMG/M metagenome (GOLD analysis project Ga0157373, IMG submission 113460) | Corn rhizosphere microbial communities from Kellogg Biological Station, Michigan, USA - C6-5 metaG | ecosystem: Host-associated > Plants > Roots > Rhizosphere > Soil | place: USA: Michigan...
CGGCGCGGTAGCAGAAGAGGTCGATCGCCTCCGCCGCATTCGCGTCGTCACTCGCTTCCAGCACGCGCATGTCGCTCGACACGCCCGACACGCCGAGCAACCCCGAGCGCTTGTAGAGAAGCTCGGAGAGCGCCGGCTCGTCCATGCCGCGTTCGCGCATCAGGTACAGCAACACGCCGGGATCGATCGAACCCGTTCGCGTGCCCATGACGAGGCCGTCGAGAGCGGTCAGTCCCATCGTCGTGGCGACGCTGCGGCCCTCGACCATCGCGCACATCGACGCGCCGTTGCCGAGATGCGCGACCACGACGCGGCCCGCGGCCGCCGCGCCGTCGATGTCGCGCAGGCGCTCGGCGATGAACTCGTACGACAACCCGTGGAAACCGTAGCGGCGGATCCCCGCATCGCTGAGCTCGCGCGGCAGCGCGAACGCCTGCGCGATCGCCGGCGCGGTGGCGTGGAACGCGGTGTCGAAGCACGCGACCTGCGGTACGCCGGGCGCGCGCTTCGCGAAGATGCGGATCGGCGCGAGGTTGTGCGGCTGGTGCAGCGGCGCGAGCGGCGACAGCCGCGCGAGATCGTCGACGATCGCAGGCGTCAGCCGCACCGGCGCGACGTAGCGCTCGCCGCCGTGCACGACCCGGTGCCCGACCGCGGCGAGCGTCGTGCCATCGTTCGACTTGCCGAGATAGTCGAGCAGGAACTCGATCGCGCCGTCGTGCGCATCGAGCTCACCCATGGCGAATGCGCGCTTCGCAAGCGGCGCACCACCGGCATTTCGCGCGGCGAACGTCGCCGCGCCGAGCAGGTTGTCGACGATGCCGGTCTGCGCGAGCGCGAGGTCGTCGCCGTCGATCGAGAACACGGCGAACTTGAGGCTCGACGAGCCCGCGTTGATGACGAGGATCGCGTCGCTCACCGCGGCGTCCGCCGCGCGTGCACGCAGAGCTTCATCACCGCGGTCGACGCGAGGCGCGAGCGCACGCTGTCGGCACGCGAGGTCAGCACGATCGGCACGCGCGCGCCCATGACGATGCCGGCGCTCGCGGCGCCGGCCAGGTATTGCAACTGCTTCGCCACCATGTTGCCGGCGTCGAGGTCCGGCGCGAGCAGGATGTCGGCGCAGCCTGCGACCGGCGAGACGATGCCCTTGGTCTTCGCCGCTTCCGGGCTCACCGCGTTGTCGAACGCGAGCGGCCCGTCGAGGACGCCGCCGGTGATCTGGCCGCGGTCGGCCATCTTGCACAACGCCGCGGCATCGAGCGTCGCCTGCATCTTGGGGTTGACGACCTCGACGGCGGCGAGGATCGCGACCTTCGGGCACTCGATGCCGAGGATGCGCGCGAGGTCGATCGCGTTCTGCGCGATGTCGGCCTTGGCCTTCAGGTCCGGCGTGATGTTGATCGCCGCATCGGTGACGAACAGGAGCCGCGGATACGCGGGAACGTCGAGAATGAACGTCTGCGACATCCGCCGCGCCGTGCTCAGGTTGGCGGCATCAGCGACCACCGCTTCCATCAACTCGTCGGTGTGCAGGCTGCCCTTCATCAGCGCGTCGACGTTGCCGTCGCGCGCCATCGCCGCGGCGGCCGCGGCAGCGGCGTGGCTGTGCTCGGTCGCGACGATCGCGATGCCGGCAAGATCGGCGCCGCATGCCGCCGCCGCGGCGCGGATCTTCGCCTCGGGGCCGACGAGCGTCGGCACGATCATGCCGCGCGCGGCCGCCTGCAGCGCGCCTTCGAGCGAATCGCGGTCGCAGGGATGCACGACCGCGCAGGTGACCGGCGGCAGCTCGGCGCTTTGCGCGAGCAGCGCTGCGAAGCGGTCGCTGCGGCGGAACACGAGGCTTGGGTCGGCGATGTCGTCGAACGCCAGCGTTTGCACGGGGGCTGTCACGACGAGCGTGCCGTCGACGAGGGCCTCGCCGCGCTGGTTGCGGCAGTCGCAGGCGAGGCGGATCGCGCGCACCGCAGCGTCCTTCGCGATGACCTCGACACGGGCGTCGAGCACGTCGCCCGCGGCAATCGTGCCACCGCTGCGCACCTGTGTTTCGACGATCGCGCTGCCCGGCCCCGGCAACTGCCGCAGCACGAGGCTCGAAACCAGTGCGATCGCCGCGGCGCCCGGCGCGCGCTCGTCGAGATCGCCCGGCTTGCCGACGAGTTGCGCCGGCTCGACCTCGCCGGCGACGAACGCCAGCGCATCGACGTCGGCCGCGTTCATGACGCGGGTCGCCGCCGCGCGATCGCCGATCGCGATCTCGTCGAACGTCCGATTGCGCGCGGCAGCCATCGGACGCCGCTGCCCGCTACGCGGAAGCGGCGCGCGTGGCGCGGCGACCGCGCGATCCAGCGCGCGCGTTGCGGCGCGTCCGCGCCGGAGCCGCTTCGGGGCTCCCGGCGGGCAACATCGCGCGAAGTTCGGCAATCAGCGCACGCTGGCGCTCGTCGATGCCGCCGCTCGCCGCCGCCGCGTCGAGGAACCGGTGCGCGCGGCGCCGTTCCGCCTGCGTCCGCAGCACCTTGGGCAGCGAGCGCTTGGCGCGCAACGGCTCGAACTCGACGACGATCGTCTCTTCCTGCAGGAGCCGGCGCTGCTCGTCCTCGCTCAAGTGCGCGATGCCACCTTCGGGCGAGAGGATGTCGCGCGTGCGCTGCATCTGCGACAGGCGGTGCGTGCCCTGCCCCGCCTTGGCGATCAGCATCGCGATGCGCACGAGCCCGTCGATGGCCTTGCCGTGCTCGATCGTGTCGAGCAATTCGCGCACGGCCGGCAGGCCGCGCGGATCGAATTTCTGCTTGCGCTTGTAGTCCGCGCGCTCGTCGGCCATCTCGAGCGAGAAGAGGTTGCCGTAGACCTCGTAGAACGCCGCCTCGAAGCTCGCGTCGCGCAGGTCGCGATAGAGGTCGAGGTTCGCGCTCATCGACGCCGACAGGAGCGTCTCGTAGCGGATGACGGCGTTGTCGTCGGCGCGCGGCGCACGATGCGCACGTGCCGCTTCCGCAAGCGACGGCAGCGCGGCGAGCCACGGGTTGCGATCCGAGAACGCCCACTGCTGGACACGCAGCGGATGGAGGTCGCGCGTCGCGTTGGCGAACCACTCGGGCGTCGCCGCGCGCACCAGCGGATGGACGAGCAGCGAGTAAGCGCGCTCGAGGAGCTCGGAGAGCGCGGCCACCGCCTCGAACGGCTTCTCGTCGACCCGCTCCTCGCCGCGCGCGGCGCGCAGGCCCTCGAGCGAGCGCTCCTTCAGCGTGACGTCGTAGCAGACGCTGCCGTCCTTCGCGACGTGCTCGTCGATGTTCATGCCGTAGAGCCCCGGCGGCAGCGACTGGATCGTGCCCAGCACCTCGACGATCTGCGTGTGCTCCTTCTTCGCCACCTGCCCCGACACGAAGATGCCGAGATGGCCGATCTCCTCGTGCAGGAGGCCGACGATCGTCTGGCCGTGCGCCTTGATCTCCTCGGTCGACTCGTAGACGTCGGCGATCCAGTTGAAAGCCTGCTGCGGCGGCGTGATGTTGTCGCCCATCGACGCGAACACGATGATCGGCTGCTTGATCGACTTCAAATCGAAGTAGCGGCCGGGGCCGAGGCGCGCCTCGCCCGCGGTGAGCTTGTTGCCGACGAAGAGGTTGTTGACGATCCAGCGGATCTCCTCCTCGTTCATCAGGTAGAAGCCGCCCCACCAGCGCTCGAACTCGAGGAAGCGCTCGGGCTCGGTGTCGATGTTGGCGAAGAGGTGGTACCACTTTCCCCACCACGTGTTCGCCGGGTTGAGGCGCTCGAAGTTGTCGACGAGCGATGCCCCGTCGAACTTGCCGCCGCCCAGGTCGCTGGCGAAGAGCGCAAGCCATGCACCGCCGAGCAGGCCGCCTGCGTAGCGCATCGGGCTGCCGCCGTCGCCACCCGCCCAGTACGACATCGGCGCGCCGTTGATGACGAGCGGGCCCGCGATGTCGGGGCGCGCCGCCGCGAGCATCATCACCGCCCAGCCGCCCTGGCAGTTGCCGACGACGACAGGCTTTTGCGCGTCGGGATGGCGCTCGTCGACGATGCGGATGAACTCGGCTTCGGCGTCGGTGACGTCGGCCAGCGTCTGGCCGGGCTCCGGCTCCGGGAAGAAGATGACGAAATAGACGGGGTGCCCGGCGCGGAGCGCAACGCCGACCTCCGAATCGTCCTTGAAGCCGCCGATGCCCGGGCCGTGGCCCGCGCGCGGATCGACGATGACGAACGGCCGCTTGCGCGGGTCGACGACGACACCCTCGGGCGGCACGATGCGCACCAGCGCGTAGTTCGCCGGGCGCTCGTAGGTGCGCGCGTCGGCGATCATCTCGTAGTCGTAATGCAGCACGGGCGGCTTGCCGGCCGCCTCATGCGCGAGCCACTGGTTGCCGCGCTGGCGCAGCGTATCCATGAACAGGATCGACCGCTGGATGAAGTCGACCTGGTATTGCCCCGCATCGCGCCAAAAGTCGGCCGGCGTCTTGTGCCGCGGCGCGGCGGCGGCGAACGCCGCCTGTGCGCCGCGGATTCGCGCGTCGTAGCTCGCGCGCGCATCGGCGACGCGGCGCTGGAATTTGTCGGCGACCGTGCGCGAGATGCGCACCGAGCGGTCGAGCGTGCGATTGAGGTCGGTCATTTTCGTCGTGCGATTGTGCAATGCACAATCATAGCATCGCCACCCTTGCGCACTCACAAAGTCAAACGCCGCGACGGTGACTCGCGGCGTTTGTTGTGCGACTGATTCGGCGTGGTGCGTATTACGCGCGGTTGCGCATCCGCCGGATCGCGTCGAGCTGCGCCATCGCCACGGCGAGCTCGGCCTCGGCGGTGGCGATCTCCTCCTTCGAGGTCTTGTTGGCCATCGCCTGCTCGGCCTCGCGCTTGGCCTCCATCGCCTTGGCCTCGTCGAGGTCCTTGCCGCGGATCGCCGTGTCGGCGAGCACGGTGACGAGGTTGGGCTGCACCTCGAGAAAGCCTCCCTGCACGAACACGAGCTCCTCGCGGTCGATGTTCGGCAGCTTCATCCGCACCGCGCCCGGCTTGATCTCGGTCAGGAGTGGCGTGTGGCGCGGATAGATGCCGAGCTCGCCGGAAATGCCCGGCAGCACGACGAACTCCGCCTCGCCCGAGAAGATCTGCTCCTCGGCGGACACCACGTCGACGTGAATCGTATTCGCCATTGCATGAACCCTTGTCATCGCGCACCGGTCATGCCGACCGTCGCCCGAGTGTTATCGCCCACACTCGTCTCATCGTCATTCCCGCGAAAGCGGGAATCCAGCCTTCGACGCATCGTCACTACTGGATCCCCGCTTTCGCGGGGATGACATTCGTTCGAATCCGCTTTCGCGGGAATGACGATCTACTGCATCGACTTCGCCTTCTCGAACGCTTCCTCGATCGTGCCGACCATGTAGAACGCCTGCTCGGGCAGCGCGTCGCACTCGCCGTTGACGATCATGTTGAAGCCGCGGATCGTGTCCTTCAGCGACACGTACTTGCCCGGCGAGCCGGTGAATACCTCGGCGACGTGGAACGGCTGCGACAGGAAGCGCTGGATCTTGCGCGCACGCGCCACCGCGAGCTTGTCCTCGGGCGAGAGCTCGTCCATGCCGAGGATCGCGATGATGTCGCGCAGCTCCTTGTAGCGCTGCAGCGTCGCCTGCACGCGGCGCGTCGTCGTGTAGTGCTCCTCGCCGATGACGTTGGGGTCGATCTGGCGCGACGTCGAGTCGAGCGGGTCCACCGCGGGATAGATGCCGAGCGACGCGATGTCGCGCGACAGCACGACCGTCGCGTCGAGGTGGCCGAACGTCGTCGCCGGCGACGGGTCTGTCAGGTCGTCCGCCGGCACGTACACGGCCTGGATCGACGTGATCGAGCCGACCTTGGTCGACGTGATGCGCTCCTGCAGCCGGCCCATCTCCTCGGCCAGCGTCGGCTGGTAGCCCACGGCCGACGGCATCCGACCGAGCAGCGCCGACACCTCGGTGCCGGCAAGCGTGTAGCGATAGATGTTGTCGACGAAGAACAGGATGTCCCGGCCCTCGTCGCGGAAGCGCTCGGCCATCGTGAGGCCGGTCAGCGCCACGCGCAGGCGGTTGCCCGGCGGCTCGTTCATCTGGCCGAACACCATCGCGACCTTAGACTTCGCGAGGTCGTCCTGCACGATGACGTTGGCTTCCGACATCTCGTGGTAGAAGTCGTTGCCCTCGCGCGTGCGCTCACCGACGCCGGCGAACACCGACAGGCCCGAGTGCTCCTTGGCGATGTTGTTGATGAGCTCGAGCATGTTGACGGTCTTGCCGACGCCGGCGCCGCCGAACAGGCCCACCTTGCCGCCTTTCGCGAACGGGCACACGAGGTCGATCACCTTGATGCCGGTCTCGAGGAGCTCGACCGACGGCGAGAGCTCGTCGAACTTGGGCGCCGGCTGGTGGATGCCGCGGCGCTCGCTCGCCTCGATCGGGCCGCGCTCGTCGATCGGCCGGCCGAGCACGTCCATCACGCGGCCGAGCACGCCGGGGCCCACCGGCACCTGGATGTTGGCACCGGTGCCCTTGACCTTCATGCCGCGCGTCAGGCCGTCCGAGCTGCCCATCGCGATCGTGCGCACGACACCGTCGCCGAGCTGCTGCTGCACCTCGAACGTGAGCCCCTGCTCGACGAGCTTGTTCTTCGTATCCGGCTCGAGGATCAGCGCGTCGTAGATCTTCGGCATCGCGTCGCGCGGGAATTGCACGTCGACCACCGCGCCGATGCACTGGACAATTGTTCCTTGATTCATGTCGCCCTCAGACTATTCGTTCGATGACTGCGATTGCATGAGCGGCCCGCGCGAGGCGCGTGCCGCGGGATTCGTGGTCAGACCGCGGCCGCGCCGCTGACGATCTCCGACAGCTCCTTGGTGATCGCCGCCTGGCGCGACTTGTTGTAGATGAGCTGCAGCTCGGCAATGATGTCGCCGGCGTTGTCGGAGGCCGCCTTCATCGCCACCATCCGCGCCGACTGCTCCGACGCCATGTTCTCGGCGACGCCCTGGTAGACCGCGGACTCGAGGTAGCGGCGCATCAGGCCGTTGAGGAGCTCGCGCGCATCGGGCTCGTAGATGTAGTCCCACGTACCGTCCGGCACGTCGGGCTTCAGCACGGTGCCGGGCGCGACCTGGAACTCCGCCGGCACCGGCACGACGCGCCCGCCGCGCGGCTCCTGCTTCATCGTATTGATGAACGACGTGTAGAAGAGCCAGATCTCGTCGATCTTGCCGGCGATGAATTCGTCGACCATCACCTTGATCGGGCCGACCAGCTTGTCGAGCTGCGCGCGGTCGCCGAGCTGCGTCGCGCTCGACACGACGTTGGCGCCCATCCGCGCGAGGAATCCCATGCCCTTGCTGCCGATGGCGACGTAGTCGACCTCGTGGCCGGCGGACTGCCATTCCTTGTGCTTCGCCAGCATGAGCCGCAGCACGTTGGTGTTGAGGCCGCCGCACAGGCCCTTGTCCGTGGTGACGACGAGCGCGCCGATGCGCCTGACGCTTTCGCGCGGCATCAGGAACGGATGGTGGAACTCGGTGTTCGCGCGCGCCGTGTGCATCGCGATCGCCATCGCGCGCTGCATGTACGGCCGCGACGCGCGCATCCGGTCCTGCGCCTTCTTCATCTTCGACGCAGCGACCATCTCCATGGCCTTGGTGATCTTGCGCGTGTTTTGCACGCTCTTGATCTTGTTGCGGATTTCCTTGGAACCTGCCATCAGCTCATCCTGTCTTCCGCGCTTGTCGGCTCGTTGCCGTCACCATCGCCTGCTGCCGTCATTCCCGCGCAAGCGGGAGTCCATAAGTCGTGCATCATGACGTCCGCCACAGGCCGTTTCGCCGCGCGTGGATTCCCGCCTTCGCGGGAATGACGGCGTGCGGCCGGCGCTGCATCGGTCAATAAGTGCCCGTCTTCTTGAAGTCGTCGATGGCCGCGACGAACGCCTTCTCGGCGTCGGCGTCCATGTCCTTCGACGACTCGAGCTTGTCCATCAGCGCCGCGTACTTGCTGTGCATGAACTGGCGCAGCGCCGACTCGAACGACAGCGCCTTCTCGACCGGCACGTCGTCGTAGAAGCCGCGGTTGGCGGCGAACAGCGTCAGCGCCTGGTCGGCGACCGACAGCGGCGAGTACTGCGGCTGCTTCATGAGCTCGGTGACCATGCGGCCGCGATCGAGCTGCTTGCGCGTCGCGTCGTCCAGGTCGGAGGCGAACTGCGCGAACGCCGCGAGCTCGCGGTATTGCGCGAGCGCGAGGCGCACGCCGCCGCCGAGCTTCTTGATGACCTTGGTCTGCGCGGCCCCGCCCACGCGCGACACCGAGATGCCGGCGTTGATCGCGGGCCGGATGCCGGCGTTGAAGAGGTCGGTCTCGAGGAAGATCTGGCCGTCGGTGATCGAGATCACGTTGGTCGGCACGAACGCCGTGACGTCGCCCGCCTGCGTCTCGATGATCGGCAGCGCGGTCAAGCTACCGGTCTTGCCCTTGACCTCGCCCTTGGTGAACTTCTCGACGTACTCGGGATTGACGCGCGCCGCGCGCTCGAGAAGCCGCGAGTGAAGGTAGAACACGTCGCCCGGATACGCCTCGCGGCCCGGCGGCCGGCGCAGCAAGAGCGAGATCTGGCGATACGCCCACGCCTGCTTGGTGAGGTCGTCGTAAATGATCAGCGCGTCCTGGCCGCGGTCGCGGAAGTACTCGCCCATCGTGCAGCCGGAGTACGGCGCGATGTACTGCATCGCCGCTGATTCCGAAGCCGACGCGGCGACGACGATCGTGTACGCCATCGCGCCGTATTCCTCGAGCTTGCGCACGACGTTGGCGATCGTCGACGCCTTCTGCCCGATCGCGACGTACACGCAGATCAGGTCCTTGCCCTTCTGGTTGATGATCGTGTCGACCGCCACCGCGGTCTTGCCGGTCTGGCGGTCGCCGATTATGAGCTCGCGCTGGCCGCGGCCGACCGGCACCATCGCGTCGATCGACTTCAACCCCGTCTGCACCGGCTGCGACACCGACTGGCGCGCGATGACGCCGGGCGCGACCTTCTCGATGACGTCGGTGAGCTTGGCGTTGACCGGCCCCTTGCCGTCGATCGGCTCGCCGAGCGAGTTGACGACGCGGCCCAAGAGCTCCGGACCGACCGGCACTTCGAGGATGCGCCCGGTGCATTTCACCGTATCGCCCTCGGTGATGCCCTCGTATTCGCCGAGCACCACCGCGCCGACCGAGTCGCGCTCGAGGTTGAGTGCCAAGCCGTAGATGTTGTTCGGGAACTCGAGCATCTCGCCCTGCATCGCGTCCGACAGGCCGTGCACGCGGCAGATGCCGTCGGTCACCGACACCACGGTGCCCTGCGTGCGCTCCTGCGTGCCGGTGTCGAGGTTCTGGATCCGCGACTTGATGAGTTCGCTGATTTCGGAAGGATTCAACTGCATGGTGGCCTCGTCTCGCGCTTCGCCTCAAGCGTCGCGCAGTCGGTTTCGTATCCTGGTATCAGGCGATGAGCTCGTTCGCCATCGCGGTGAGCTTGCCCTGCACGGTGCCGTCGATCACGCGGTCGCCCACGGTGATCCGCGCGCCGCCGATCAGCGACGGATCGACGTGCACCGTCGCCTCGATCGCCTTGCCGAAATGCTTCGCCAGCGAGGACTTCAACTGGCCGAGCTGCTCGTCGGACAGCGGCAGCGCCGTCTCGATCGACGCGCGCGCGACGCCCTCCGCCGCATCCTTGCGCGCCTCGAAGAGCTCGCGGATCTGCGGCAGGAGGCCGATTCGGTCGGACTCGATCAGCACTCGCGCGAAATTGCGCACGCCGGCCGGGAAGCCGTCGGCGGCGACGGAGAGGAACAGCGTCTCCTTCTCGGCCGCCGTCAACCGAGGGTTATCGAGCGCGCCCTGCATCCGTGGATCGGCGACGACCGCCGCCGCGACCTTGAGCGCCGACGACCACTGCGGCAGTGCCTTGGCGTCGCGTGCCGTTTCGAACGCGGCTTCCGCGTACGGCCGCGCAACGGTTTCGAGTTCAGCCATCGCCGTTCCCGTCAGAGCTGCGCTTCGATTTCGCGCAGCATCGACGCATGTGCACCGGCGTCGACCTCGCGCTTCAGGATCTTGCCCGCGCCGGCGACCGCGAGCGTCGACACCTGGCGGCGCAGCTCTTCCTTGGCGCGCGCGACTTCCTGCGCGATCTCGGCCTTGGCGGCGGCGACGATGCGGTCGGCCTCGGCCTGCGCCTCGCGCTTCGCGTGCTCGACCGTCTCGCTGCGCTGCTTCTCGCCCTGCGCCACGATCTCGCTCGCCTTGCTGCGCGCCTCGGCGACGAGCTCGTCGACGCGCTTCTCGGCGGTGGCGAGGTTCTGGCGGCCCTGCTCGCCGGCGGCGATGCCGTCGGCGATCATCTTCTGGCGCTCCGCGACCTGGTTCATCAGGTATGGCCAGATGAAGCGCGCGCTGAACCAGATGAAGACCGCGAACGCCACGGCCTGCATGATGAGCGTGAGATTGATGTTCACGCGTATCCCCTCTCGGCTCTCGTATCGATCTTGCTGTCAGGACGGTCGACCGGGCGGGTCAACCGAGCGCGCTCAGCAGCGGATTGGCGTATGCGAAGAACATCGCGATGCCGAGGCCGATGATGAACGACGCGTCGATCAGGCCGAGCAGCAGGAACACCTTGACCTGCAGTTGCGGCATCAGCTCCGGCTGGCGCGCCGCGCCTTCGAGGAAGCGCGAGCACATGATGCCGATGCCCACGCAGGCGCCCAGCGCGCCCAGACCGATCATCAAACCGATGCCGACGCCCATCGAAGCCTGGATCTGGGCGATCAGTTGCAGCTTGTCCATGTTGTGCCTTTCCCTTGCGTTGCGTTGATGGCTGTTGAGAAGACTTGCGGAAGGATCAGTGGTGCTCTTGCGCCATCGAAAGATAGACGACGGTCAGCACCATGAAGATGTAGGCCTGCAGCACCACGATCAATACGTGGAACACGGCCCAGAAGAAATGCAGAACGGCACCGGCGAACGCGCCGACGATGCTGGAGGCGGCCAGCGCGCCCAGCAGCAGGAAGATGATCTCGCCGGCGTACATATTGCCGAACAGCCGCAGCGAGTGCGACAGCGGCTTCGATACGTATTCGACGAGCTGGAAGGCGAGATTCGCCGGGATGAGCAGGATGGCCGCCCACCACGGCTTCATGCCGAACGGTGCGCTGATGAGCTCATGCAGCCAGCCACCGAGGCCCTTGAACTGGATCGCGTAGAAGATCGACAGCGCGAACACCGACAGCGCGAGCGCGAACGTGGTATTGACGTCGGCGGTCGGCGTGTTGCGCCAGTGATCGATGTGGAAGACGTTGCGATAGAAGCCCGCCATGATGTCGACGGGCAGCCAGTCCATCGCGTTCAGCATGAGCACGAGGAAGCCCGTGGTCAGCGCGATCGGCGCGATCAGCTTGGTCGGACCCTGGTAGATGTCCTTGACCTGGTTGTCGATGAACTCGAGCGCGAGCTCGACGAGCGCCTGCTTCTTCGACGGCACGCCGACCGTCGACTTGCGCGTCATCAGCCACATGAAGCCGAACGTGACGAGGCCGGCGACGATCGTCACCACCAGCGTGTCGACGTTGACGGTCCAGAACCCCCCATCGCCACGCTGGAAGAACGTCAGGTGATGCTGGATGTACTCGCTTGCGGTCTGTTCGCTGGCGACGGTCATGATGTCGTGTGGAGATGCTGCCGAACCCGAATGCGCGGAACGCGCGCGCTCATCCCGATTGAATCCTTCGCTTCACTGCCGGCCGCGCTCGCGCGCCGCCGCTCCCCTTACCTTCGATCGCGCGCGAGGAATCCCGCGCTGA
>Ga0157373_10003480_pt1 | contig 11905 bp, 15 predicted proteins | sample C65metaG_FD_113460 | JGI IMG/M metagenome (GOLD analysis project Ga0157373, IMG submission 113460) | Corn rhizosphere microbial communities from Kellogg Biological Station, Michigan, USA - C6-5 metaG | ecosystem: Host-associated > Plants > Roots > Rhizosphere > Soil | place: USA: Michigan...
CTCTTGCTCTTGCTCTTGCTCTTGCTCTTGCTCTTGCTCTTGCTCTTGCTCTTGCTCTTGCTCTTGCTCTTGCTCTTGCTCTTGCTCTTGCTCTTGCTCTTGCTCTTGCTCTTGCTCTTGCTCCTGCATCTAAAAGCTTCAAAGCCTGCTTTTGACTGGTAGTACTTTAGGCTTGATTTTCCTGACACCCCCAGCTATGACAAACCCCGCAGCTTTATTTTCGTAAGCGCTCCATAAACACCACCGGATTCAGGTTGGATGGCGCGATCAGCTGGGCGATGCGGGCTAGACAAAATTTCTCACAGTCCCAAATCATACTTCAACCTAAGCGTCTGCAAATATTCTGGTGCATTACTTTTTTGCACCAAAAGTTTCAACACTCCAAGTGCAGACATGGACAATTGAAGGCCCCCACGTCCCGTGGGCTCAGGGTATTCATGCCCTGGTAGGTTTTCTAGAAGTCCGAGGTCAAGGGGGGCTGTAGCGAATACTTGATAAATTGCGCTCACTAATTACCTAGATATTTTGATGTTGATATGTCTATATGGTCATGGTAGTTTTTTTTGCAAAATTAATTGTTTCGGCGTTTATCTTGTCAATTGGTTGGTTGTTGGCGAGTTGGTATTTGATTGTCGGTGTTTGCATTAATAGCAATATTGATGTGGGTGAATATTTTTTTTGTGGTGAGGCTTGCTTAGTTGTCAGCTTGTGTCTATGTTTTTAGATATCGATAGTTGATTCGATTCACAGTCTTTAAGGAGATTCATTTCCGTCTTGGGAATGGAGATATATGAAATGTCTAGAAAGCTCGATTTGCGCACTGCTCCACGCATAGCCCACTATTTCCGAGATGTTGATCTTGTTGGTAAGTCACGCCCCGAGTTTTTACCTGAAGGATTTCCCCTCAATTGCCAAAATGATAATGACAAGTGGTCGGCTGCTTATCTTCTCAGAATTGCTGTGCGCTTCCGACATCTCTGGGCTACTTATGGCATTCGAGATGGCGTGAGGACAATTCAAGGCCCGCAACCAGTGGTGTGCTTCTCGAGCTTCAGCCTGGCCGACCTTATCACTGTGCGAGATGGTTTTCGCCCGCAGAATGAGGCCGTGACCCAATTTGCCCTTACTTTCCCCAAAAAAAATGCGGAGAGGGGTGGTATTCAGCCATTGGCGCATTGGTCTCATGGAGGAGCGTATTTGCAGGATGGGACACCACTTGAATTGAACGGGCATGGGAATCCCCAGAATCAATTTAGATTCGTCGATGCCGAATACAATCTTTCTAATCAGTTAAGAGGTTGTGCAGAATGGCGTTGGCAGTACTCCGGAAACTATCCTCGGAGCATAGATAGGATCGAGATGGATGGTGTAGAAGGCAATACTATTCCAGGTCTTAAGTTGACTCAGAAGAAATGGTCGGGGATAGGTGTGGTAGTCCCTGATATGGCGACTGCCCGTGTACTTCAGTACGACATACTTTTATTGATAGATCGGAAAATTGTATCCGAGACACAATTTGATCACATCTTAGTCTGCGATCAGCTGCCTGCGAGTATGAGTGGTCTTGGTGAGGAGGATATGCGAACGTCCTTCTCCAAAGCTTGTTTCGATTTCAAGGCTTGTATGTCAGTGTCCATCTTGGGTGCTCATGTTTCTTTGCTCGATTTTTCGTCTCGCGTATTGATTCTTGAAACTTCTACCCTTAGGAACCCTGTAAGGGAAAAAGGGGGTTGCTGGCTCTGGTTTGAAGATAACACTCACCCATATATCAGAGCACTGATAAAGATGGGGCGAGTCAAGGCGAACAAGCGGGGACGCTACCTCGCCTCTCTGGACGAGCTGGATCTCTACCGAGATCTTCGTGAGCGCGAAGGCATTGCCGGTGAGCTCTCCGCGCAGTTGCAAGAAAGGTTTGGCATCCGGAGCAGTTATTTTAGTGTGTTGAATTCGCACTGCCCCGATGATGATCCCTGTTACTGCGGCAGGTGTTGGGGAGGAGGGTATTACATTACCGATACCCCTGATGACGAGGAAGAATGAGGGTATGCGGATATTGTAAAGCGGAGATCGACTGCCCAAATATTCCAAGCATCTTGAATCGAGAGTTTGAGTAACCCGGTTTTAGCCTCTTACAGAGACAGGCTAGAATCAGCCTAGCCTTCAATTTTGGCTTGTATCGTCGAGGTAATAGGAGGTAAAGACGCAGCAGGCACGCCTGATTTCCTGGCACGACTCGTCGCCGTGCTGCGAGTTTCGATTTGGCTGCGCCATGTGTCCAAGGCCTGAATATCAGACAACAGTTCATCTGGATCCGGTACCGCTACGCCACCAACCATTGCCTTGTCATGAGCATAGTTGGAGCACTTGCTCATCCCGGCAGATACCTGCACATAATCATTGTCATCCACGGTGACTTCAGACAGACGCTGGGTTTCTATGCCTTTGCGGAATCGTAGAACAACGCGTCGTAAAAGCACTTCCTCGACGGCACGCTCCCATGCCATTCGAAGGAGGACGTATGCCTCGACGGTATGCTTGCGGTGCTCTTCCTCTTCACCCTGTCTGAACAGCTTCGCTATGTGTTGGTGGCGAGCCTTGAGCGATCCGATGCGCCCAGTCGTATTTTTGCCCTCAAAGGGCAATTCCGGTGTTGCGACACCATAACCTTCTGCACGCTGAGCGATGCTTTGCGTCAGCGCGGTTACGCCGGCCGAATCTGCTTGTTCCGCCAGAATGCAAAGAAAGTAGATGTCGTGCGTGAAAACCACTACCTGTCTGTGCGCTGCTTCTCTTACTAACCTAGCAGCAACACGCTCTCGACGCTGGTGATCCAGAGAGGAAACTGGATCATCCAAGATGATGCCTCCTGTGCTTTCACTCAGACCTACCTCAGCTAAAAACGACGCTAACGCAATGGCTCGCTGTTCACCTTCACTGAGTAAGTCTTTTGGATTTCGGCTCTGAGGCAGTTCCAGCTTGAGCTTATGCAGCATTTTTCCACGCCCTGATCGACTCTGGAGGGCAACCTGGAGACCTCCCACACCTAGCGCTTTGAACTCGGCATTAAGAGCGTCCTGGAGTGACGTGGATATTACGGTCTCACCAATCTGAGTGGCTTTGGTTGAGATGGAATTTGTCCGAAGCGCGGTGATGCATTTGGCCAAAATGGCCGTGTGGGTCATACGGGAAATGGCGTTTATGACTGCGTCTTTTACCTTGCTCAGCAGCACGCGTGCTTCCAGTTCCGCGTACGTCTGCTGAAGTTGAATTCTTGCCACCTCGTCGGACGCCTGCTCAAGGTTGAGAGCTTGTTGATTGAGTTGGTTCACCAGTGCCTGTAATCCAGATGAGGGATTTGACGGGGGAGGCGCGATACCTGTCCAGTTGTTGGACTTCACAGCGTCAACCAATTGGTCACGACGCTCCCCTAATGCACGCTCATATTCCCGACAGTCCGCCGCGACCTTTGGAGCCAGTACCTGGATTTCCGCATGCGTGGCCTCATCGAGTCCAATCGTCACATCCAGTATCGTAAGCGGTGTGTATTTCTCAACCATTGCTTTACGGCGGGCGAGCGACGTTTTTTCAGCTTCTTGTTGGATGAACTCCTCAAAGCGAGCCAGTCGCGCGGCGCCATCATTGAGGGTTTGTTGGCAGAGTGGACATGGGCTGTTCGGATCGAGCGATACGAAGTCCTGCCCTAGGTGGGATTCGAGAGCGAATTTACGAGCTGCGTCGAAAAGCTCCCGCCACGCATCTCCACCAGTGCCTGGTAGTAGGTTTTGCTGTTCTTTGAATTTTTTGGCGGCGAGTTCGGCCGCCGATTTTGCTAGGAGATAGCTCTCAACCGATTGCTTGAGATCTTTTTCAAAATCCTGGTCAACCTGTAGCGATTTGTTCAAGGCAGTGCCGGCAACCCCAGATATACGTTGCGCCAGTCGCCTGATCTGGTTGGCTTTTTCTTTGGGATTATTTTCCTGAAGACTTTTTCCAATGGTTGTGTGCTGGGTGAGCTCGTCATCTGAAACGGTGCCGAGCGTTTGAACAGCGCTTGGATTGGTCTTCGCAGAAAGGGCAGCGATCATCCTTCCGACTTCCGTCTGGCCTTGCATCGGTGAGTAAGCGGAGAGGTCAACGGAGTACTGTTTTTGCTCCTGCTCAATCGCAGTTTTCAACTGTTGCTGCAGCGCGGCGAGTCGTTCGAAAACATCCAGGCCGTGAGGGACATAGGAGTAGTCAGCTTCGTTAACCAGGTATGCGTTTGCACAGCGAGAGTCAAAAATTGAAAGACTGGATAGTTCTGGCGGAGCAGGGTGGTTATCAATCCACATCACATCGCTACTGACACCATTTATGCTAATGCTAAAGGTGGCACGAGCATTAGCATCCACTGGTAGGGGATGATTGGCATTCGGGTAGATGGTTTCTGACTGATCCCGCGCTCGGCATGCTCGTTTCAAAACTCGGGAGTACCCTGATTTACCAGAGCCATTGCCTCCGTAGATTACCGTCAGTCCCTTAGGCGCGAATGCCAGACTGTGTTCTGATGCGATTGCGTTGACGTTCACTAGGTTCTTTACGGCATGCAGTTCGATGTGAGTAGTGGGCTTTATCTCCGCAGGGATCTGATCCTCACTCAAGGGCGAGGCTATACGTCCCTCCGGATCAGTGATTCCATAAGCCGACTTGAGAAGGGCGAGTACATCCTCAAAATCCTGTTGCGTTAAAGTCTCCTGTCCCAGCAAGCGTCTCACACAATCCCCTTGCCAGGCAGGCAAGCCTTTTGACCACATCAATACTTCCTGAAGAACAGTCATGGAGCCTCCTTCTCGTGCCAGTGCATCCAGTTAGAAGGCGCCACCTATTTTTCGATGTGCGCGACTAGCGGGGTGCGGAAAGAGGGCTTCGCCACGCGCGTTCACAGCCTGCTCCGCATGGTTTTGGAGTGTAGCTGGCCAAAATGATGTCGCGTTGCGATTTCAGAGTTACGCAGGAGCGAATAAAAACTGAAAGATGAAGGGCATGAAAATGCTTATTTATGCATTCTCTTCACGCCCTCGAATCCAGTCATGGTAAGGAACAAACATTGAGCCGGATTATCGAACTTCGTTTCGAGCGCAATGCAAAATGGCGATCATGGCCAATCGTGGCAGCGCCACTCAGGTGGTCGACCTGGAGAGGCGCACAGCCATTCCCAGACTTAACGACTTACGAGTCCACCTGATTCTTGGGGGGAGTGAGTTTCAACATGGAGCTGCGCTGGAAGGTGGAGCCTTTGATGTATGCTCAGGATCAGGGCTCGTATCAAGAAGCTCCTAAGCGTGTTCACTTCAAATTTTGGGCTTCCCGTCCTGATCCGTCATTTTCCAAAGGTCATGAACCGTGGATTTTGGAAGCCCCAGCTTCTCCATCGTCGCTTTTTGTGTGAGACCTGCTCGCTTGCACTCTTGGACGGCGGCCATCTTGCGTAGCTGTTCACTGGCGCGTGATTTGAGTACGCCGCTTTCCATGCTCTCAGCCAATTTCTTCGTGCCGCCCATACTCTCGAATTCAGCGAGTTCTTTCTGAACCCGCTGAAGGACATCGGATGGCGAGACGTTATCGCGTGTTGCTACACACAGGGCAAGCAACGTAACGGGATCAAATTGAAGCGCCTTCGAAAGCTTTTCGAACTTGTTGAGCGTTGGAGATGATCTTGCATTTTCGATTTGCCAGAAGTGTTTGCGATCACTGACATCTCCCAGATCCTGCTGAGATAAGCCCCGTACCGCCCGAGCAGTCCGTAGTACGGCCGCAAACCCTTTGCTTAAGGACATCAGAGTCTCTCGAAAAACGAGGATGTAGCCATGTTGCTCAGTCCGGTGCGACGGTATATAGTCCTCCTATCGGATTTTTCGGTAGGTCTACCAGGCTGTAGAAACAGAGCAACAGCATCTGCGACTACTTCGCTGGCACGCATGTCCATACGCTGATACTGACCTTGTCAATTTAGCTGTAAATCGAGATCAGGCCATTGCTTAAACTTCTCGTGCTGTCAGACCTGCACAACGAGTTCGCGTCCTATCAGCCCCTATCCAATGGCTATGACCTGGTGATTTTGGCTGGTGACATCGACTTGAAAGGACGGGGAGTGGCGTGGGCGAATGAGGCGTTTGATTGCCCTGTGATTTACGTGTGTGGCAATCATGAGTTTTATAAAGGACACATCGATCACACCCTGTACAAGATGAAGGAAACCGCCTTACCGCACGTTCATGTCCTAGAAAACGAGACCTTTATTTGGAATCAAACACGGTTCCTTTGTGCCACTGGCTGGACTGATTTTTCCTCGACTGAAAACGTAGCGGCGGCTACCCAAACAGCATGGGATTGGATGAATGATTTTTGTGTCATTCGCACTGGAGAAAACCATCGCCCGCTGCGCCCGTCCGACCTCATCAGCCGGAATCACGCATCGTTTGCTTGGCTATCCAAGGAGCTCGGTGAGCCCTTCGATGGCAACACTGTCGTCGTGACGCACCACGCACCTATACCCGAAGTCATGGGTGATAAACACGAGGGACATTTGAGTGCTGCCTACTCAAACCGTTGGCACGCGCTTCTGGATAAAGCGGATCTATGGATTTTTGGGCATACACACCGCGCGGTTGATATCGCGATGGATAAATGTCGGGTGGTTTCGAACCCTAGAGGTTATCCAGGTGAGTGGACGGGTTTTAACCACGGCTTTGTAATTGATCTTCCGTGAGGAGCTTCACTCCACTGGAGAGTTATGGGGTCTGGAGCAGCTCTGTGTTGATAGTTGAAGAGGGCTGGGAGATGTATGGAGCAGACAACGAAACACGATCGCCAGCTGACAGTTCAAGCGAGCTACTTGATGACTGAGCGACAGCTCGCATCGTTTCTTCCGGCAGAGGTCGCGGCGGCGATGGAAAAGGATTTTGGTGTGAGCATCACGGCGTTCCTCTTCGCAGCCGTCGACAGTCCACCCGTCATCATGGGAACAATTTATGGCGATACCACGGGCCGTTTCCGAGATGGTGCGAGTATGCGAACCTCCCGCATAACGGGCGTCACCCTCATTGACGGTTATGCGTTATTTCAAACCGTGGCAGGTAGCAGATACGTGATCGTCAGTTGGGCGTTTGGCGGCGGCAATCTCTACATGAATCGCATCTATCACTGAGCGAAATGCGGGTACGGATATGCGGATCGAAAAGACTCTCGGGCTCTCCAGATGGCAACGGGTATAGGGAAAAAAATCCCTGTCTGGTACTCATGGGAAGAGCAGGTTAAAGCGAAATTATGAATACAAGCGTTACGGATATAGACCTGCTAGGCGATCTACTTTTTGGGCCTGCACAGCCTCTTAGTGGATCAAATCTGAGCAGCGATGAGTTGATCGAACTAGCCGCTGAGAGCTTCACAGAAAAGCCATTTTGCATCGTCAGACGATGGATGATTTTGGATGTGATGCTCCCAGAGTTTCAGGAGCGAGAAATCAAAGCTCAGGGGCTTGAGGCAACGCGTTTGTACGCTCAATCATCTGAGTTCGACAGCGAAAACACTTACCTGCCTGGCGACAGCATTCTCAGTGATTTCCAATGTGAATTCGATGGCTGCATTTTTGAAAGCAAACACAGGATCTTCATCTTGGCCGGCCGAGGTGCGCGCAAGCATGTGAGTTTGCCCACTGTCGAGGCATTGGCCGCTGACATAATCCGAGCAGAGAAAACCTATGGTTGAACATCTATTGCCGATCCTGCGCGATCGCTATCCGGAGTTTTTCTCCCACGCGCCCCTGCGCGAAATCGGATGTCTGCCAGGCTGGCTGGATTTGCTAGATGAACTGTGTGGCACGCTGACAACCTACCTGAAAGCTCACCCCGAGGTGCCTCAAGTGCGGGCGCGTCAGGTGAAGGAAAAGTTCGGGCGATTGCGGTTTTATTACTCGGGTGGTGATGCGACGTGCCGTGAGTTGATCGCTCGTGCAGAAGAAGGGTCGTTGGCTACCTGCGAGGTCTGTGGTCGGGCCGGGATGTTAGGAGGGGAGGACTGGCTCCGCGTCCGGTGCCTTGATCACGTCAATTGGTTACCGCCAAGCGACTGCGCATGAACTCTCGGAAAGCTCCTTGTTGAACCCTGAAAACAGACCTTTGGAATACTGTGAATTCGCCTTCGCCAAACATTGAACTTCACGAGATGGTTCGGCGCAGTATGCCTTCTCCCTCATTTCAATCTCTTGCCGAGATGTTGTGTATCGATGAAGAAAGGAATGTGATGTATAGGGAACGTGATTTAGCCATTTGGTGCTCAGTGTATGAAACATGCGGTGCCACTGAATTTGTGCGGTTGGTTGAAGAGGCGGTCACCACCTACAACCGTGTACCCATCTATGATTGGCCGACCCGAGTTGACGTACCCGAACTCTGGTTACCATGCGCTCAGATATTGCAAAAAGTAGTGAGCGGTCGAGATTTATATGCAAGCGTTTCAGATAACTACATCGAGATCGGATCCCGCCTGACGAACCATCTTTCTCAGCACCTGCAACGGCATCTGGTGGACAATGAGATGGCCACCGACGACATGAAGGAGGATCAATTGTTCAGAGATTTAGGTCTGTAGCTGAGCCGTTTGTGACGCGTAGCCGCACCTTCGATCCAAATTTGTTCATGCATGGCATTTACTTCAGCTCGCATCTGGAGGCTCAGGTAAAGCAGCCTTGCACTGCCCAGTCAGGTCGGCTTCCAGGACTCATTTTTTGTGTGCGACAGGCTGGCGGAGAGGAGGGGATGGTCACTCCAGAAAGCCAGCGGAAATTAGCAGAACCGGTGAGCCGTTAAACGCTCCATGTCTCGAACCCAGGTTCTCAGAACACGACGCCAGTCACCAGTCACTTCTCCGACTTGGCAGCGGTCGTTTACGACTTCAGCCCAAGTTGCTCTAGCGAACATGCCCGAGTCTTCCTAGTCAGTTAGAACGGCAAGCTCGTCTGCGATGACTTTGTCGGCTACAGGGCAGGCTTTGAACTGGGCGTTACGGAGATCGGTTGCATGGCCCACATCCGCCGAAAGTTAGTTCTTCGACCTGCATGCGACCAACAAGAGCCAGATCGCCGAAAAAGCGCTGCACTACATCGCAGCTTTGTACGAAGTTGAACGAGAAGTCCGCGAGCTGAAACCCGGTGATCGACAGCGAATACGGCAGAAAAAAGCAGCGCCAATCACCGATGTACATCATACTTGGATAACCGCCCAAAGACAGCTTGTGCCTGAGGGGTCGGCCATCGCCAAGTCCTTGGATTACAGCCTCAAACGCTGGACAGCGCTGACGGTGCTGTGCTCATCGATAATAACTGGTGCGAGAGTCAAATCCGGCCGGGGGGGCTTGGGCGCTCGAACTGGCTGTTCGCGGGCTCGTTACGCAGCGGTAACCGTGCGGCGGCGATCTTGAGTTTGATACAGTCGGCGCGGCTCAACGGACATGATCCATATGCTTACTTGGAGGATGTTCTTACACGCCTGCCGACGCAGCGTGCGAGCGAGATAACCGAGCTGTTGCCGCACGGGTGGGCGCCCGTTTAATCACACAAAGTGCGTTGGGCGGACGCTTACCATTCTGGTACGAATAGCTACGGTACAATTCGTTATTTCACTGTGGTGCTAAAATCCTCCTGAATCATAAAAAGGTTTCTTAAATCGCATCACAGTCAGCCTTTCGCGTCGGCTAGAAGAGACCCTGCGCCGCAAGCTGGTTAGACACTAGCTACTAAGCATACGGCGGGTACGATTGGTTCCGGTGAAACAATGAATGATAACTGCTTTTGAGCGGGTGCTCAGCAAGGTCTTCTCTCACGTTGTTGCTGTCCGCTCACTGTTCTGACTGCTCTGCAGGATTTTCACCGCAGGCTATCGGATTGCCGCGAAATGCTCGGAGACATTCAACCAATTGCCGGGCGTTTAAATTATCGATACTCGGATTTCCAGTGATTTCAGGTTTTGGCTTATCAGCAAGCTGAAATTTAACCATCGGTTTTTCTGGTGTCATAGGAAAGCGGCTCGGCTCAGGCTTAACCTTTATAACCTCTGTTTTTGTTGGCTTAGGGAGTTGATCAGCGGTAACGCCATAATCTTGCAATAACGAGCCAGTAGCTAACTCGGTAGCAACGGCTCCCCCCGAAAACGCACTAAGCAAAACGCAAGCGACATAGCTTTTATGCAAGCTCATTCTCAGACCCCTTGACCAAAAGAACATGAATTCAGCTTTCATTTTGCCACACGTCACGATTTTGAGTTAACTGCTATTACCGGTCATAGCAGGTTCTCGTCACGGGTAGGTTCGGCGTCAATCCTGTTTTATAGGATGAGCCTAACAGTTTTCTACTTGCTATCTGGGGCGACGAGACTCTTGCCGCAGGCGAATGAGCGTAGCGCCAAATACTCCGCTAATTACTTTCAAGCTCTTGCAATCACTGTATGCCAGGCAGCGTGCAAAGCGGTGCCAAATCCGGCGTCGATTTACAGAAACCGCGTTGGCCCGGGTGATTGCCGTGTTCGGTGCAGCGCAGCCGCACTGTGTTTATCTCTTTTGCAAATCGCCGTGGCACCCGAATGAAAGTTCTGGTGCATGACGGCTTCTGCGTCTGGCTCGCGGGCCGACGATTGAACCAAGGTAAGTTTCACTGGCCTGGGATTCGCCAAGGCCCGCAAATGGAGCTGAACACTGCACAGCTTCAGGCCTAGTGCTGGGCCTGCCATGGCAACGCGCAGGCTCCGGCGGTGCGATCACACTGCTTTAAAGGCTGCCGTTAGCCTATCGGTCATCGCCTCGAATGCCGGGGCTGGCAAAGTCGGCACCATGACTTCGCTCCCCAATCTCGATCATCTTACCCCTGAACAACTGCGCGCTTTGGCGGCGCAGTTGATGCTGCGTGTCGGGACACTAGACCAGCAAGTCGAGACCATGGGCAAGAAGATCAACCGCGATCAGGCGGTGATCGAGGAATTGCCCCATAGGATCGCGCAACTCAAGGGCTTGAAGTTCTCCGCGCACAGCGAACAGTTAAATCCGCAGCAGGCCAGCTGGCTTGATGACCTGATCGACACGATATCGCGTCAATTGAAGCTGAGCTTCAAGCCTTGTAAGCCGCTCCAGCGCCGACCGAGAAAAAGCAAAAGTCCAAGCGCACCGCGTTGCTGGCAGAGTTTGCGCGTACGTTGATCCATCACGTACCGGATAACACTCACTGCCCATGTGGCTGTGTACTAAAGCGCATCGGTGAGGACGTCAGCGAGAAGCTGGACTACACGCCCTGCGTATTTACCGTCGAGCGCCATTTCCGTGGCAGATGGGTATGTAATGACTGCAAAGCGCTGATCCAGGAGCCGGTTCTGGCGCAGGTCATTGACAAGGGCATCCCGACCGCCGGGCTAGTTGCCCACGTCTCGATCGCCAAGTTTGCAGACTATGTGCCACTTTACCCTCAGGAATCGATTTTTTGTCGAGCTGGCTTGGCGATCCCACGTTTAACCTTGACGCACAACGCATTAGCGTTGCAGCCTGGTGTAGAGCGCTTGGCGTGCATGGTGCATATACGGTGCAAGTTCATCGAGGCGTAGAAGGTGCAGCCCAAGGGCAAAACCGCGCATGCTGATATTGTACTGGGGATGATCAACAAGCTGTACAGCATCAAGCGTGAACTGAAGGATGCCAGCGATGCGCAGCGGTTCATCGGGCGCCAGGAAAGAAGCCTGCCGATCCTCCAGCAGTTGAAAAGCTGGCAGGATAAAACGCTGTCCCAAGTCACATCGCAAAGTGTTTTGGGCAAGGCGGTGTACTACCTTGCTAACAACTGGAGTCAACTGGTGCGCTATGTGGAGGCTGGCCATTTGCCGATCGGCAA
>Ga0157373_10003483_pt1 | contig 11899 bp, 7 predicted proteins | sample C65metaG_FD_113460 | JGI IMG/M metagenome (GOLD analysis project Ga0157373, IMG submission 113460) | Corn rhizosphere microbial communities from Kellogg Biological Station, Michigan, USA - C6-5 metaG | ecosystem: Host-associated > Plants > Roots > Rhizosphere > Soil | place: USA: Michigan...
GGGTGAGCACGCTCAAGTTCTGCAGTACGATGGCCTCGAACAGAGATGCCATCAGCTCATCCGGCGGCGTGCCGACCTTTTGCAGTCCGTTGATGTCGGTTTCCGCGAACACCCCGCATTTGCCTGCCACTTTATGAAGCTTGATGCCGTGATAGCCCTGCTCGGCCAGCAGTTCGCTGGGAATCTTCAGCTTGGCATTGATCTTGTCGATGACCGCGCCGGTGCCGCCAGCGCACTTGTCATTCATCGACGGGATCTTCTTTTTTCGTCCCGTCTCTTCGTCATCCTTGAAGACGATAATCTTGGCGTCCTGTCCACCCAGTTCGACGACGGAATAAACCTCGGGATGAAGCTTCTCCACCGCCAGGGAAACGGCCGTCACTTCCTGCACGAACTTGGCGCCGATCCGGTCGGCAATTATGCCGCCTCCTGACCCGGTCAGGAACATGCGAGTGTTATGGCGATCGATTCCCACTTCGGCCTCGATGCGCTCCAGAAATTCCAGCGTCTTCTCGGGCTGCTTGGTTTCGTGGCGCTGGTAGTCCTGCCACAGCACGCGGTCGCTGTCCGCTTCGACAGCGACCGCCTTCACCGTGGTGGATCCCACATCGAGCCCGACCAGGAACCTGGTCTGGTGATCGTGCGGCCTCTGCGCGCGGATCTCGCGTTGTACCGGAGCAACCTGGGGTTCGAGCGGGGCGATCTGAATCAACTGGGGCGCTTTATGGTCGTGCATTACTCGGTCTCCTCAGAAAACAGTGCCATGGTTTGTCGGACCCAACGGCCTCGGCGGTGAGACGTCCGAATCAGTCACCGGAGGTCGCAGGAATCGTAGCCCCGGGCACGCGCGAACGCTTCCAGAGCCGCTTTTCGCGATTGATGCGATCGCTGACGTGCAGGATGAACTGGGCCGCTGTGCCTGCTACTCCTGCGCGATGCGGCAAGTGATAAAACGGGTGCTTCAGTTCACGGTGTTCCTCGATGTAATCCCTGATCTCCGGAAGTGTCTTGCCGGTGGAATGAAGACATTGCTCGAACTCCTTCTTGGCCTTCACCTTGGCTTCGCCCAGCGCCATCTGCACCCGGCTGTGGGCATTGACTTCGCCTTCGCCCGAGGTTTCGATGGGCAGGAAAATCATGTCTTTAAATTTGTTCACCACCGCCGATTGCACGCCGTCGGACTGAGACGATGGCATACATCCGAACGGCTTCAGCGCTAGCACCATGTGGCAAAGCTTGTGTACTGTGTAGTACACGTTCTTGCCGACCTCAAGATGTCCCTCGCCACCTCTGGCGAACTGGTTGTAGAAGGGATGCGCCATCTCGGCCAGTTCCGTTTGCGGCACAAGTTCGTGCGTGATGCCTCCCATCTGGTTGATGGTGCGGTGATAGAAGAAATTCCACATGCGCTCTCCGGCACCGATACCCCACAGCTTCTTGCGCAAGCCGATGTAGTTGGCGAACTGTTTCTTCGCCTCGTACCACTCCGGATCGCGGTGAGGCCGGTTCACCGGCCACTTCGCCTTGGCATGCGCCTTGGCCTGATACATCAGGTAGGCCACCCACGTTGCGATCGGTTCCACCAGCACCTGCGCCCCTTCGCGCTCCAGGAAATCGAACATGTGGAAGTTGCCGTCGCCCTCGGTGAGCTGCGCCCAGAATTCGCCGGTGATCTTCACCAGAGGCTTGACCCGTGTGCGATCCACCTCGATGGTGTTGATCCTTTCCTGTGCGGTGTGGAGCGCGTTCAGGTAGTCCTTGCCCCACATGTGCTCATGCCACTTGCCAAACACGTTGAAAGTGTTTCGTAGAATTTTGTTGTTCTTGAATTTGGGCTTGGCCCACTCCGGGGCAATCTGTTCGATTTCGTACGACTTGCGGTTCTTCAGGTCATCGCACAGACCGTCGACCATTTCGCGAAAAACGCGGTCGGTCTCGTCCTGATTCACTTCGTAGGGCCGAATCTGGTAGATCAGGTCGTTGATCACGTCGCCCAGGTGCATGGCGTTTAGCATGCCGAAGCCAAAATCAACCGTGAACTTCAGTCCGGGCTCGCCGGAGGCAGCCTTGATTCCGTCGCTGTCCTTGAACAGCAGGACGCGGAAGCCGTCAAAACCGGCATTCTTCAGCGCGAAACGGTATTCGGCCTCATACATGCCGAAGCGGCACGGGCCGCATGAGCCCGCCGTAAAGAAGACGAAGTTGTCCAAAATCTGCTGGCGTGGCAGACCCTCTTTTTCCAGAGACTGCAGATGCTGCACCAGATTGCCAACGGTAAAGTAGGTAGGATTGCATTGGCCGTTGTTTCCGAATTCCTTGCCCGTCTGAAACGCGGCGACGTTCGGCACCGGAAGCTTCTCGCAGCGATAGCCGCAGCCCTGAAAGACGGCGCGGATCAGGTCCTCGTGTTTCCAGGTCAAGCCGCCGAACAGGATCGTCACCTGGCTGCGCTCATCGGCGGTAAAGGCGCGTTCGACCGGCCGATGGAAATGTGCGGGCTGGTCGAGTCCTGCAATCTTCCGCAGGCGGGAGCGCTCTACTTGCAGTCGCTGTTTGATCTCCGAGTCATTTTCAATCTGGATGAGATTTGTAGCCATGACTTCCTCCAGCCTTAAGCTAAATTTTGGCAATCGGTTTTTGGTTGGAACGAAAAATCAAAGGATGAGAACAGACCCGGGCAGACAGAGGATGGGTACAGGGCAAGGCGAGGCGAAGAGGCCGCCCAATGACGACGAACTTACTACCACACAGCATCCGAACTCCAAAAGCGGGCTAGGGGGTTCGAAGTCTTACGCTGGCGGAACTCTTTCAGGAATTCGCAGCACTTCTGAATTGCGATATCGACCTTCGATGCGAACAATTAAATCTGATTGCAGAGTTTTAATCTGTTTCCACAATTAAGCTAGCCTATGGGCAAAGGTTTCCGCTGTCCCCTGTCAGATTTAACAGTTTCCCTTTGTTGAGAACCCCCGCTGGAATAATCGTGCTGGTTCGACCCATCGTTCTGGAACGCCGGGAGAGGTGCCACACGCGCTTGCTCTTGAGAAGGCATGTCCGAGAGTCTGGCCTGGCACTGTTAGTTGCGTTCATGCTTGCCCCGGCGGCGGCCGCGAAGAGCACCCAGGTGAGCGGCGTCATCTTTACGCTCGGCTCGGACCGGGTGCAGACGGTGTGGCCCAACGCGCACATCACCCTGAAGAGTCTCACTACTACCCGAAACGAGGTCTCCACCATTTCCAACGATGTCGGCACCTACGCGTTCACGGGGCTGCTACCCGGCGAGTATGAAGTCACTGTCAGTTTGGGTGGATTTGAAACGCTGACCAAGCACCTCACATTGAAAGGGGGCGATGCTGCCAAGCTCGACTTCCCGCTCGCCCTGAAGAAGCAAAAGGAAACGGTCAACGTGATCGCCGAGCCAAGGGGTGTGGATCTGAGTTCAAGTTCAGGCAACACACCCATACTGACGGCCGACATCCTGAAGTCAGCGGTCCGCCTCGGCCAGGATTTTCAGGAGGCCTTGCCGCTGCTCCCTGGCGTGATTCGCGGGCTCGATGGGCAGATCCGCATCAAAGGCGGCCGGGCCAATCAGACCAGCACACTTGTCAACACGGCCACCGTGTCCGATCCCTTCACTGGGCAGGCGGCGCTGCGGCTACCGGTCGTGGCGGTTCAGTCAGTGCGCGTGTTGTCGAATCCGTTCTCCGCGGAGTACGGCAGGTTTTCCAGCGGCGTGGTGGAGGTCAACACGCGCGGCGGGACCGACGAGTGGAAATGGCTCTTTGAAGACCCCATTCCCCGTTTCCGCTGGATCGATGGCCACACCCATGGCGTGGAAAGTGCCTCGCCCCACATCACATTTGCGGGACCGCTCAAGCGAGGAAAGCTTTACCTGTTTCAGTCGTTGGCTTACGGCTACGACACCGTGCGCGTGCCTTCGCTGCCAGATCCGAACAACGTGCGCGTCGCGGAAAGTGCCAACACTTACACCCAGATTGATTGGAACCTCACTGCCAACCACCAGTTCACTGCAGCCCTGACTACCGATCCCCAGAACATGGACTTCGCCAACATCGATACATTTAATCCGCAGCAAGTCACTGCCGACTACCACCAGCGCGGCTTCTTCGTCTCGGCCACGCACCGCTGGATCATGGCGTCAGGCGGCTTCGTCCAGACCTTGTTCGCGGCCAAGCGGCTGGATGCGCAAGTCTTCCCGGCCAACCCGGTAGCGGGAACGATGGTTCTTTTTCCCGAGCAGAATTCCGGATCGTTCTTCGAGCAGCAGGACCGGCGGACGCGTCTTTACCAGTGGTCGCAAACTCTGCACTTGCGGCCGCTCCAATCAGCTGGGCGGCATCTGCTGACGTTCGGGTATTCCTATGCGCATTCCACATATCAGGGCCGGATCAGCAACCAGCCGGTTCGCGTGTTGCGTGAAGACGGCACGCTCAGCAGCGTGATTGCCTTCGATGCTGCCCTTGCCTCCAGGGCCGCAACCAACGAACTGGCCCTCTTTGCGCAAGACAACTGGCAAATCCACCCCCGGTTTACGCTCGACCTCGGAGTGCGCCTTGACCACGACAACCTCTCGGCAGAACCCCTGAACGTTGCCCCCCGCGCTGGCTTTGTCTTTGTCCCGACTCGAGATAACCGTTCTGCCATCCGTGGCGGCTTTGGGGTATTTTTCGACAAGATCCCGATCAACGTTGGTATCTTTCCTGACATCCCCGCGCAGACGATTACGCACTATGCCGCCGATGGCAGCACGATCGTCAACGGTCCGGCGACCTTCACGCACGTAGTGTCCACCACGGATGGCGGGCTGCGTGTTCCCTACAGTCTGGGCTGGAGTCTGCAGTTTGACCGGGAGCTGCGCCCTGGACTGCTCTTACGGTTTGGGTATGAAGGCCGGAAAGTGTTCCGCGATTTCTATGTCGATCCGCATCAGGTCACGGATGGCAGGGCTCAGCTGCGACTGTTCAATTCAGGGCGTCAAAGTTATCGCGAGTACCTGGCGATGCTGCGCTGGAAGCCCGTGGAGCGCACCACGCTGTACGCCAGCTATGTCTACTCTTGCGCCCGCGGCGAACTGAACGACTACAATCAATTTTTCGGCAATTTCCCCGCTCCCCTCATCCGCGCTAACCAGTACGGCACGATGAGCTCCGATGCGCCCCACCGCGGCCTGATGTGGGGCGTCATCGGACTACCTCACAAGCTGGACTTCATCCCTGTGCTCGACGTGCATACGAGCTTTCCCTTCTCACGGTTGGACCAGGACTGGAACTACATCGGGCTGCGTAATCAGGCCGGGCGCTTGCGAAATTTTGTGGGGCTGGACACGAAAATCCAGTATCCGTTCGACTTCAAGTTCCACCACCACCGCTTCCAGTTTCGAGCGGGTTTGAGCGTGCTCAACGTGCTGAACTACTTCAATCCCCGCGACGTGCAGCAGTATGTCGGCTCGCCAAATTTCGGCAAGCTCTATAACTCAGTAGGGCGTCTCTGGCACATCGACGGGGACTTCGATTTCTAATGTTGTGTCCGCCAAAGCAAGGTCACGAACTCGCGTTCGGTACGGTTTGGCATATCCAGGCAATGTATTTTCCTGGTGTTGATTGCGACTTTCAGGCCCTGAGTTCGAGCCTGGACGAGGTCATGCACCTTTGTGCCGACCACGGTGCCAAGGAACATAACATGAAGGGGTTTGGCCCTGACCTGTATAGGACGATGCGAGGTTGTGTGAAGACCCTGGAGGAAGGGCCATCAGGGCCGACGAGCTGAAAGGCCTGGTCTCACGAAGTGACAGGCAGCCTCCAGTCCCCTCCTAACATCGCAAGTCAGGCCAGGAGTGCAGAGCTGGTTATCTTCTCCGGCCTCCTCCTCGCATTCCGCCGCCCATCGATCCGCCGAAGTTCTGGGTGCGCTGCTGACCTACGGCACGTGCCTGCTGTTGCTGTTGCAGATTGGCCTGGGGTTTGGACGTGGACTTCCATCCGTTGCCGCTGTTTTGAGACCAATTCCCAGTCTGACGGTCATAGCGGTACACGTCGCCGTCTTTTCCAGCGTAAATGTTGTTAGAGCCCGCGGCGACTCCGGCGCCAGTGTTTGTGTTGTAGGCAAAGCCGCCGCGGCCAGCCGCCCCTTGGCCACTGTACATATTGCCCGCGTATCCGGCGCCGCCGCCAGCCACAACGCCGGTCGTCGGGTTATAGCCGGCGGCCCCACGCCCCGCGACGGTGTTGCCGGTGTAGATGTTGGTATTGGCGCCACGGCCCGCAACACCAACGGTGCCGCGTTGCGTGTTTTGGAAAGCGGTTCGGCTTGCCCCACCATAGTTCCCCGTATAGGGATTCGCCCAGGCAGCCCGGGTACTGGCGTACGCGGTATTCCCCCAGCGCCCGTAGACGTTCGCGCCGGCATAGCCGCCGTAGCCGTACCCCCAGGCCGGCCCCCAGCAGCAAGCTCCGTAGTAGCCCCATGGTCCCCACCACGGATAGTAGTAAGGATAACCATAGGTGTATCCGACACCGATCGTGATGCTCCAACCCGTTCCCGAACTCCACGTGGACGCCACGCCGACTCCGTAAGTGTAGGGTGCTCCATACCAGTAACTGCCGACATAGGGCGGATAGTACCAACCCGTGCCGTACACAACCGTAGATGTGGTAGAAGACACCACCGTGCCGTAATACCCGGGAGTGTAGCCCACGTAAACGACATCCGGCGTGGAGCGGTACACCTTGACGTAAGTGACGTAATGCAGAGAGGAACTGGGAGGAATTGAGTAGATCGCTGGCGGAACTGAGGTTGCCACTGCCCACGGCCCGGCCGGCGCAGCTCCCACGAACCATACTGCATTCTCGACGGCGTAGTAGTTCTTGTCATCTACCCGGATGACCGGGGTAGCGGTGTTTACCGCGTACTGTAGGTCTGTGCCTTCGATCTTCTTGAACTGGGGATCTCCATCGTACTTCACCAGCAACTGGGCCTGGTTGCGGGTTATCGTGGCTGTCTGCGGAATGGCGTTCGCGATCAGCGCTTCCTTGGCAGGCCCGGTTCCTTGTACCGACACCAATACACCGGCTTTGGGACTGTTTTCCGGAATGTTGGCGAACTGCGCAGGCAGACTCTTGGCATCTACAAACTCCCAATGGCCATTCTCTAAAGATTTCGATCGGAACCAGCGCCCCGCCAGAAGGATGTAGTATTCGAGAGTACTGGTATCCCGAAAAATGTTGGCGGTCGTGTTCTTCACATACTCCAGGTTGGTGGCCGGAATGCTTTCAAACTGCGGCGGGCCTTCGGTTACCAGCAACTCCCCCGGACCCACACTCACATAAATCACCGGAATGTTTCCTTTTTCTCTTGCCTGTTTCAGCGAGGGCGGGGTGCTGCCTTCCTGTGCTGCTGCCTTCTGCCGTTCCTGGATACCCTTGGTGATTTCCTTCATATCATCAGGAACCTTCGCAGTGTAGGACCAGGGACCCGCCACGAGGTCCGGCGCTTGCAACCACCCATCCATTACATTCAGGTAGTACTCCTTTTTCTTGGTGTCGAGCAGAATCGTGGTTCGGGTATTGAGCATCAGCTGCAGGTCCGTTCCACCGACATCTCTGTACTGTGGTGGGCCGTCGATGAGGATGAGGACCGATGGTTTGGTGGTAAAGATAACCTTGGGGGGTTCATTGTTCACGGGCAGCGCCTCGACCCCCGCTTGCTCCGAATCGTTCGCCGCCGCCAACGCGGCTTCCAAGCGGTCGAGTGCTATCACCTTGGTCCTCCCGGGTAGCTTAGCCTGCAGGAGGGCCTGATATTCAGCCTCCTTGGTTTTCATCATAGGAAACGTAACCTTGGTGATTTCGAAGTTATCCAAGGTTACCTGGCGGTTGACTTTGTCCACCTCCGTCCGGGCCGTGAACCAAACCACTCCGTATTTGGACGTCTTTTTAGTCGTGCTCATCACAGCGAGGGCTGCATAGGCGCGTAGCTCGTCGCCATTCCAAGCCTCGAGTTGTGGCTGGTACATGGAGAACGTCTCGTCTCCGCGTGTGGCTTTGCGAGGCCATGCCTCGTCGACGCGCTGCCCGGAGCGAGTCGCACCGGCGGCAACCTGGGGCTTGGGACCTTCTGGTAACGGAGGCCGGGAAGCGGAGTGAGGGTCCGGCAAAGAAGGCTGAGGTTGCGGATGATCCGGCAATGACGTCTGAGCGCGCAAGGGGAGAGGAATAAATGCGAACAACAGCGGCAGAGTAAAACAAATGACGACCATCACTCTATGGCGCATGAATGCCCGTTCGGCTTGGTAGTGCAATGGTAGATGGCGTTCTGGCGTCTGGACACCGGCAGAAATGACAGGTCGGCCGCTGCCAGACCATTGCCGGTGTTGCACCCCTCAACGCATCGGGGGGTGAACAGGGTTCAATCAGGAACAGCTCAGAATGTGCAGATTGCGAAAACGGATTTCGAGGCGGCCTGCAAACAAAAGGAAAAACGCCTCAATGCCAAGGTGCATGTGGCGGTCCTCGATAATCTTCTTCGGAGAAACCGGGAGGCCTCTGATAAGCGAATTGACTCTTCGAAGGAAAGGATGTGGACGGCTTTGGAGGAGACGTTTAGTTTCGCTGACCTTGCGCACGTACCCAACAAATGAGATCCGGTCCCATTCACCACGCGCCGTCGGTTGGTCCAGCAAGCACTGGGGCGACTGCAAGAGCAGATCGCGTATTTGACCGAATGGCATGAACACTTGTCGCCGATCAAGCTCCAGCCTGCAGCAGTTCCGGCGCAAAGCAAGAAGGCAGCCATGAATTACATCAGAAACACCATGCACAAACGGTGGCCAAGCTAGTTGGTCTTCAAACCTCATTGTGGCGAGACGAGCGTCGGCATCATCGCGGGAATGCTGCTTGCCGTCACCCCGGAATTGCGGGATTTGGTTGCGCGAGTCCAGAAGTACAGGGCAGACACAGCACTTGTAATTGTCAGAGCTGCGCCAAATTCGCTTGTGTACCAGAGAGTTGAATCGGTATTGCGTATCAGACTGTCGAAGACGCCCGGGACGACAACATTGTGACTGACACGGAACACCGCGGCCGGCCACACGCTGTCCGACTTCAGCCTAAGCCACGCAAGCATGAAGCTGGCGGAGACAACCACTACAGTAGAACAGCAGAGGGCCTACCAACGATTCGAGATTTAAATTGAAATTCGAGTGGCGAGGCAAAAGTTCCCGACGGCCCTTCCTTCCCGTCGGTCGATAGCCGAACCTGGGCGGTCCCTGTTCTCCGTCCTGCAAGGGAGTTTTCACCGTTCAGCCTCGGCGTTGAATTTCAGGAGCTAACATGGCGGACGACCTCCAGCATCCGATCCTGAGAGAGTCTTCTGAAGGTGACTGCCATCACTGCGATGTATGACCGGCGTCACTGCGCGTCCATTCTTGTGAGCCTAATTTAGTACTGACGATAGTGTGGCTCGCCAAATACCCCACTCATTGTATTACCCAAGACCGAGTAGCTTCCGGGCGGCCCACCTATCAACCTGAATCAAAAAGGAGAATTACTATGTTTGCTCGCATTGTTGAATTTACGCCGAAGGTGGAAAAAAAAGAGGAATTGGTAAAAGCACTTCGTAACGAGGTTCTTCCGATTCTGAAGAAGCAGACCGGATTTTTGGAGATACTGCCCTTCTTCCCCGAGACCAAAAATGAAAAGGTGATCTCTATCACCCTCTGGGCGGAGAAAAAAGATGCGGAGCGCTATCAGCGTGAAGCATTTGGAAAGGTCGATGAAATCCTGAAGCCCTATCTGACCACTCCAATCACATACAAGACGTACAGCGTCGAGACTAGCGTGTGTGAGCACTTCGTAAAGGCGCTGGCCGTCTAAAGCGGTCCACCCGCAACTTCGGCTCTTCGCGAGGTTACTCCACGGCGGGGCGGGCTAATTGCTCGCCCCGATTCTTTGAAAAGTTCCTGGGGGGCAGTAATACGGTCTCTACCTGATTGAAAGGTTACCCTACAGTGCTGTACATCTGCGGCTAGTGGCAAGGGAGACCGTCGGTAGAAGCGCAAGGCAGGCCGCCATGGCGTGCAGGGAGATCCTGCAACCGGGAGTCTCTGCCCCCCTCATGCAACAGCGGCTGCCTGCGCGCATTCGGGAGACTAAGCCTCTGACTTCGTGTTTCTTTCAAGACCTCCTAGGGTTCACCGGCAGCCCTATATTCCCGTCTGGATCGGTATTTTCCTCAGCCTCCCCGGAGACACGAAACCGCATCGAACAAATTTGTATCACGACAAAGGGGAGAGATGCGCCCAATCAGAGTAAAGAATTGCCCATTTTGCGGGTGTTCCAAGATTTATGATTCTCGCTCCGCTACTCCGTGGGATCGGTTCTGTGCCCTGTTCTTGCTTCGATTGGTAAGATGCCACGTTTGCATGCGCCGTCACTACCGTCCGCTGTTTGTGCGCACCCCCGCAAATCCGGCAAGAAAAGCAATGCCCGGGAAAGCCCCTGAAGTGCTCTCTTTCGAGGAGAGGAGCAAACTGGACTTTGCTCAACAGGAAAACCCGAAAGGAATTTTCTTTTAAGTTGTGCGTTTTCTGCCTCAGCGTGCAAATACTCGCCCGCCGCTCGTGCGTAATTTAGGCAGCCGCCGCTCGTGCGTACGTTTCGTGCACTTTATCTAATCGTTTCCGGATAGCGAGAGGAAGACTTAAGTTAAGAGTTTTACGCTTCCGAGGCCACGCGGTTATTTCTTTGGTCGCAAATTCGGCCAGATGAAGACCAAGAAAACTAGACACGATGCGAACAGCAAGAAGATCAGCACTGCGACCCGCACCGACAAAAACTGCACGTAGACCAAAACTGCCAAGAACCCAGCCACAACGCCCGTGATACGAGTCCACGTCATTTCGTGGCCATTATCCTACGAACCAGTACGACCGATTGAAAAAAGGTAATTTCCTTAGCCCGCTAGCACCAGCGCCTGGAGATACCCCCCCGACTATTCATCCCATACTGAGCCTTTCAGGCTGTTTCCGGTCTTTCGTGACTCAGACTTTGACCTTTTTTCCTCTCTCGATCCATGAGTCTGACTCTGGCGACGATGTTTTTCTGCGCGTGCGCATTCTTCCGAGTCATTCGGTCGTCGTTCACGATCTCATAATTAAACCTTGGATCACTTGCCAGTAAAGTGAAGTGAGGCTGTCTTTTAGTTTACTGTTGACTCATTGACCCGGTTGCGGGTTTAGCGTCGCTCTACGTCAGCCACTTCCAAGCAAGCTGGAACCGCCCGGAAGGTCAGCGCTCGGGCCGGAATTATCCAGGTCCCTTCCAAGCTGATCTTTTACTCAGGCCGCTTTCAGCAGGGTCCAAATCCAGCCGCCGAACGTGAGGACGAGGAAGGGGTACGCGAAGAGGGGCAGAGGCGAGGAGGTGGGAAGCACTTGCTCCCCCCAAAAAATTCTTGCCGACGTAATTGCAAAAAGAATTGCACCAATAATACCTACCAGACGAATCCAACAGGCGAATTCCTTGGGGACACTTGTGAGCAATAGAGCAGCAGACCACAGTGCTGTGCCTGCGGCGAATGAAGGAACGCTTTCCGCAAGGGTCGCCGCCGTCCCGGAAAGCATTACGCCCTCTCCAATCGCGAATACAAGAAACCCGGCGGCAACATAGTCATTGCCTTTTCTGATGAATCTCAGGGCGAGCAAAGAGGTAGCCACGACCAGACCAACCCCGTCGATTCCCCATGAAGCCGCGCGAAGATTTTGCGCCGTGACTACGGTCCCTAGCAGGCCAAACACGCCACCAAGAACCAGGCCAATCGCTGCCACGATATTCACGGGACTCTTCATATTGCGGGCTCATCTTACAACACACGCAAGTTTCTA
>Ga0157373_10003484_pt1 | contig 11898 bp, 10 predicted proteins | sample C65metaG_FD_113460 | JGI IMG/M metagenome (GOLD analysis project Ga0157373, IMG submission 113460) | Corn rhizosphere microbial communities from Kellogg Biological Station, Michigan, USA - C6-5 metaG | ecosystem: Host-associated > Plants > Roots > Rhizosphere > Soil | place: USA: Michigan...
GTTACTGCGCCGCAGTTGGCAGCAAAGTTTCTCTCACAGGAAATACTGCCGATCCCCGCGACCCAATTGTCGAGGACTGTATTCGGAATCGACGCTTGGTCCGCCTGGCAGCGGGTGGCCAATTCAAATTGCTGGCGCCGATTTCGAACGCGGAAAAGGCCATTGGCTTTTTCGAACTGACAAGCAAGTATGAATGGACGGACCGGGACGCGGGCACAGTCACACGACTGGCGGAAATGGTCGAAGTTGCGGTCGAGCATCGAGTTGCGGCGGAAACTGTAGAGGCAAGTGCATGGCGGGGACCGCAGGAGCACTTAACCCCCATGGCATGGCACGCGCCCGAAAAATCTGACCTTGCACCTGTTAAAGCGCCAGCAACAGAGCCGGCGAAAATTACTGTAGTAAACGTATGCGGAGCGTGCGGATTTCCGGTTTCGCCGGGACGCGATCTATGTGTGGAATGCGAGCAGAAATCCGATATACCCGTCTCCACTCCGCCTGAGTTATTCAGCACCCAAAATCAAGCGAACTGGATCAGCGAGCACGGTTACACCGTCGCGAGCTTGATCGTCAGCGCGCTGGCGGCGGTCATTATCTTGTGCCTGCGTCATTAGAGGCGGCTTCGGGACTGGTCTGACTTCATTGCGGCCCAGCATCCTTGGGGAATGATGTGAACTCAACCTGGCGCGCCTGGGAGGCCGGTTTGTTGTCTGCATCGGTGCCAACGCGGGTCAGCGTTCCGCGTAAGACATAATAGCCCTCGTCATCGGGCTTCTTGCCGGAACCCCGACTGAATGCGCCGTCGAAGGTGAACCACACTCCGTGCACGCTTTCTGTCGTGAAACTCAGTTTCGCTCCGTCGCTCTTCCCTGATTTAAGAAACTGGTCAAGAAACGTTCCCTTGTCCGTGCCCGAATCTCCGAAGCGCGAGATGAAGCCGCTCACTTTGCCATTTTCTTCGATGGTGATCTGCACAAATTCGCCCTCTTTGAGAAAGGAGTACATCCCTGAATAATCGGAGGCGGCCGTCGAGGCGGGTTGCGGGGCCGGAGCGGCGGCATTCTGGTGCGCCGCAAGAATTGTGTTCAGAGGCAGAAAAAGCACAGCCAGCACAAGGGTGAATCTCATCACCACCAGAGTAAACCATCTGCGGACGCGAAACTGCGAGGCATCGTGGTTATCAGAACTGTTCACAGGCGCGGTTTTCCACGCCCAAAGCGTGCTTCTTCCTTGACAAAATCTTCGCAGGTGCATAAAGTTCGGATGAAGTTGGTACTTACGAATTTTGCTCTCTTACAGGTGCCGATTATGAAGAATGTGTACGAAGTTTTGAGACAAAAAGAGCTGGAGATGGCGCGTCTGGAAAAAGAAGTGGAGGCGCTGCGCGTGGCCGCTCCGCTGCTTTCTGATGACAAGGATCTGGCATCTGATACCGCGGCATCGAAGCCGACACTGACGGCGTCATCCTCGCCCGCGCCACAACAACCCATCCGGATTCCGCAGCCAGCTGTCAACCAGGGGCCGACCGCTCGCGCCGCTGGTTGGGAAGACACAGGCAAACGCTGGCCGTAAATTTGCTTTCCGAAAACCGCTTTGCCTAGATCCGCCCCGGTGTTCCTGCCGGGGCGGACTTATTTTTGCGATAATGTTGGCCCCAGGGGGATCTTAGGTTTTCGCTCAGTCTTCAGCTCCATTTCAGGAGGACGCGCATGAAATGCGTTTGGATTTTTCTTTGGGCGCTGATCGCATTCTCACTAAGTTCTCACGCGCAGAATGCGGCCGCTTCGGAATACTCCTTCACGATCTCCGGTTCGCAAACGTGGACCGACACCGGCGTGGATCTCACCGAAGGCGATGAACTCACGCTAAGCGCTCAGACAAAGCCAGGGTCCGACGGGAACTGCAGCCCTCAGGGGTTTACATCCACTTCCGGAGATTGGAGCAAAATTCCTCTGCCGTCGGTTCCCGCCGGAGCGCTCATCGCCAGGATGGCGGAGAAGTCAGATCCGGCACTTGTGGGAAATGAAAACAGCCTGAAAGTCGCTGGTGCGGGACACCTCTTCCTTGGCGTTAACGAGAATGCTTCTTCAAATTGCGCTTTTGCTGTGAAGGTGCGTATTACTCACGGGCTGGCAACATCACCTCAGAATGTTTCAACCGGGAGCTCGCCGGCCCAGAACGCAGCGGCACAGAATTCCGCCGATACTGCGCAACATCCCGCTCTAAAAGAGCAGCTCTCTTCTGCCGCGCAAGTCTGGCTCAAAGGGCAATTTGGAAGTTCGCCTGCGGCCACCAGCGCGCAAGGTTCCAACGCAGTGAGCAGCAACGCGGCAGAATCCGTGGCAGGAAATCCAGCGGGCCTCAAGCTGCCGACCGTCATACTCGACGCCGGCCTCCGGCAACACATTGACGGCCTTCCGCGCAGAGTGCACGACCATGCTGGCAATCAGGGAGACATGGTGAACTTTGTGGTGGTCGGCAGCCAGGAGAGCATGCAGGCCGCCTTTGATGCGGCTAACTGGCATGTTGCCGACGTTGACAGCAAAGAGGCGGGACTGAAGGCGGTCCTCAATACCTATCAGAAAAAAGAATATTTGCAGATGCCGATGAGCCATCTGTACCTGTTCGATCGCGTGCAGGACTTCGGCTACGAACAGGCGCAGGCATTCGCGGTGGTTGCCAGTCGCCATCACTTCCGCGTGTGGAAAGCGCCGTTCACCTGGAATGACCAGGTGGTCTGGGTGGGCGCCGCGACCCACGACATCGGATTTGAAAAAGATATTCGGACTGGAAAGCTGACCCACAAAATTGATCCGGACGTTGACTCCGAGCGGGCGAATCTGGCGGAAGGTTTGGACAAGTCGGGCAAAGCGAACAAGTTGACCTACTACCTGCCGCCGAACCCGGTACAGGACGCCAAGAATGCAAGCGGCGGAGGGTATCACTCGGACGGTCGGTTGCTGGTTGTGTTTCTGAAATAAGCAAAAACCCACCAAAGTTACGTCGGGATCAAGCACGTAGGGCGGCGCATCCTTTATCCTATAAGTGTCGTTATGGACAGCCCACGATCCAAAACTAATGATTCCGCCACTATCGCTTTGATGGAAGTCTCAAACGGCGATCGCGAACGCGTTTTTGACGCGTTCCGCCAATGGGGATTTCTCGAAGCGGACCTCGACCCGCTCGGTTTTTTGCAACCTGTCCCGCATCCCGATCTCCAGCTTGAGGGCGAATACGCTCAGGAAGCGCGCCAGATTTATTGCGGCACCGTCGGGGCCGAGTTCATGCACATTGCTGATCCCGCCTGCCGCCGCTGGATTCAGGAGAAGCTGGAAGGGCCGCAGGAAGCGGTTGACCAGCAGCGCGCGCTCGATCTGCTGATTCGTGCCGAGTTCTTTGAATTGGTCCTGCAGCAGCGGTATCTGGGCAGCAAGCGATTTTCACTCGAAGGTGTCACGGCCCTCATTCCCCTGGTTGATGAAATCCTCGATGGCGCCGGGCAGCATGGCGCGGTTGAACTGGTGATGGGCATGAGCCATCGCGGCCGGCTGAACGCCATCGCGCATATTGCGCGGCGGCCAGCGGAAGAAGTCTTCGCCGGATTTGAAGACGTTGATCCGCGCAGCGTGCTCGGCGGCGGCGACGTGAAGTATCACATGGGTGCGACCGGAGAGTACGAAACTCGTAGCGGCGCCAAGATACACATCCATCTGGTGTCGAATCCGAGTCACCTCGAAGCTGTGGATCCGGTGACAGTTGGCCGGACGCGCGCCAAGCAAGATCGCGCCGGCGAGGGCGGTAACGAAAAGTTTTTGCCGCTCCTGGTTCACGGCGACGGCGCATTCGCCGGGCAAGGCGTTTTCGCCGAAACTCTGAACCTAGCCGACATCCCTGCTTACAGCGTCGGCGGAACGCTGCACGTGATCGTGAACAATCTGATTGGATTTACGACCGTAGCGCAGGAGCTGCATTCCTCGCGGTTCGCGGCGCAACTTGCGCGACGGCAGAGCATTCCAATTTTCCATGTCAACGCCGAAGACGTGGACGCCGTCATTCGTGTGGCACGGATTGCGCTGGAGTTCCGCTACCAGTTTCGCAGCGACGTCGTGATTGACATGATCGGATACCGGCGTCATGGACACAGCGAAGTGGATGATCCGACGATTACCCAGCCGTTGCTGTACAAGGCGATCAAAGAGCACCCGCCGTTGTGGGAGATATACGGGGAAGACACAGGAATTTCCGATGCGAAATCGCGCGCGGACGCAGTGAAGGCGGAACTTGAGGGGGCGCAAAAGCGGGCGTCCAGCGTGCGGAAGAAGCCGCTGATGCGGTCGCTGCCGGGATACTGGGAGCGTTTCAGCGGCGGTCGTTACAAGTCGCAATATGACGCAGATACCGCGATTTCATCGGATGAACTTCTGCAACTCACCGAGCGGCTTGCTACCTATCCGGCGGATTTCCACATTCATCCCAAGGTAAAAAAGTTACTGGAGCAGCGCGCGGAAATGGGCGCGGGCAAGCGTCCGGTGGATTATGGAATGGCAGAGGCGCTGGCTTTTGCGGGTCTGGTGAAGAGCGGGATACCGGTGCGGCTCAGCGGGCAGGACAGCCGCCGCGGCACCTTCAATCAGCGGCATTCGGTGCTGCTCGATATAGAGAACGAACAGGAGTATGTGCCGCTTGAGCACATTTCCGAAGGCCAGGCACATTGTCGGATTTATAACTCCACACTTTCCGAGGCCGGCGTCCTTGGCTTTGAATACGGCTATAGCCGCGATTTTCCTGAGACGCTGGTGTTATGGGAAGCGCAGTTCGGCGATTTCGCGAACGTAGCCCAGGCCATCATCGACCAATTCATTGTTGCGGGTGAAGCAAAATGGGGTTTGCTCTCCGGCCTGGTGCTGCTGTTGCCGCACGGCTATGAGGGGCAGGGCCCGGAGCATTCGAGCGCGCGCATTGAGAGATTTCTGCAACTCGCGGCAAAAGACAATTTTCAGGTCTGCCAGCCTTCAACTGCCGCGCAATATTTTCATCTATTGCGGAGGCAGGCCCTACGCCCGTGGCGCAAGCCCCTGGTAGTGTTCACACCAAAAAGCATGCTGCGGCATCCGGAGGCTTCGTCGCCGATCGAAGAGTTCTCAAACGGCGGCTTTTTGCGGGTGCGACCTGACACCGAAGTCAATGACGCGCGACGAATCCTATTGTGCACCGGAAAAATCGGCCACGAGTTGAAGCTTGAGCGCAAGAAAAAGAAAATCACCGATATCGCAATCACGTTCGTCGAACAGATGTATCCGTTCCCCGAGGCGGAGATTGCGGCCGAACTTGCCAGGCATCCGAACGCGCGCGAGATCGTCTGGGTTCAGGAAGAGCCGGCCAACATGGGCGCGTTGAACTACATGCTGCCGCGGTTGCGGCATCTGGCGGGCGAACGGCCGGTGATGTCGGTGAAACGCTCCGCAAGTCCCAGCCCCGCTACCGGTTCGGCAAAAGCCCACGACGTTGAGCAAAAAGCGTTGCTATCTTTGGCCCTTACCACCAATGGCCACTGAAGCCCACACGCAACCCGAAGCAGGCGCGCCGCCGAAACGGATCACCCGGTTGCGCGTGTTCGTGCTCCTTTTCATCTCCTTTATTGCGCTGATTGCAGCTGCGGCGTTGGCCACCATTTACTCCGCTGAAAGTCTCTGGCAAGAAGCGCTGCGCGATCAGACCACTCGCGGCCTCACGCAGAAAGCGGAAATGTTCGCTGCCCGCGTGAACACCGATCGAAGCACAAAAATCGCCGATCTTACATCGCAAGCGGGCCAGCAGGCAGGCGCGCGTGCCACAGTAGTCGATGGCAACGGCAATGTAATCGCTGATTCTCAAATTCCGGTGGCGTCGCTCGAAAACGAAGGCGACAGACCCGAATTCAAGGCAGCATTGCACGGAGAAATCGGCGTCCAGACTCGCGGCCGCGGAGCATTCGCCATCCCCGTGCTGTATGTGGCAGTGCCGGTTTCGGGCGGTGCAGTGCGATTGGCATCCTCGCTGAGTGATATTGATGCTGCGGTATTGCAGGAAAGAAGAATGCTCGTGCTGGGCTGCATCGTCGCCCTTCTCGCCGGACTCGTCATTTCAGCGTTGGCGGCACGCATGCTCTCCACCTAGTAACGCGCGCCAAGAAAGTTCCTGAAAGCCTCGCATGCTGTAGCGTGCCTCGCGCTTTGCCCGCTTTTGCCGTCGGGGAGTAGGATTATTACTTCGTGCAGACATGAAAAAGAAGACTAAAACCACGCGAGCGGCTGGTTCGAACGGCAGCAACGGCGCTAGAACTGCAAGCGCTCGTTCCAAAAACGGCTCCGGCCAAACTGCCCTTCCGCAGCAGCGCACCTACTCAATTCCCGACTTCCGCCTGGAGAAGCCGAGCTTCAGCGTCCGTCAATCTCGTAAAGGCGACGAAGTCCATTATGAAATCTTTGGCGATCTGAGCGCACCCGCGCCGCCGATTCGCGATTCGAAATATCTGACCAGGCCGCAGTGCATCGAAATCTACCGCTGGATGGTGCTCAATCGCAAGATGGAGCAGGCGCTGGAGAATCTCTACAAGCAGGGCAAAGTCGTAGGTGGAGTTTATTTCGGCCTCGGACAGGAATCGTGCTCATGCGCTTCCGCCTACGCACTTGATACAGACGATTGGGTTGCGCCGATGATCCGCAACCAGGGATCGTTGCTGGTGCGCGGCTTCGAGCCTCGCGACATGATGATGCAATACATGGCGAAGGCCGACTCGCCAACCAGGGGCCGCGACGGGACGTCGCACTTTGGCGACATTTACCAGCGCAATGTGGTCTCGCCGATTTCGATGCTCGGCGATCTTATCCCCGTGATGGCCGGTGTCGCACTAGGAGCTCGACTGCAGGGCCGTAACATCGCGGTCATGACTTACATCGGCGACGGCGGGCAATCGACCGGGGTGACCTATGAAGGCATCAACTTCGCCGCCGTGCAGAAGCTTGGCCTGGTGCTGTTGGTCGAGAGCAATCTCTGGGCCTACTCAACGCCATCGGAAATGCAGTATTGCGTGCAGGATTTGGCCGAACGCGCGATCGGCTACGGTATTCCGGGCGTGATCATCGATGGCACCGACGCCTGTCAGGTTTACGATGCAGCAAAAGAAGCAGTTGAGCGCGCCCATCGCGGTGAGGGGCCGACGCTGATCGAAGCCAAGATGATGCGCATGAAAGGCCATGCCATCCATGATGCTGCCGACTATGTGCCCAAGCCGATGTTCGAATACTGGCGCCGTCGTGACCCGATTGCGCGGTTTGAGAATTATCTGGTGAATGTGAAGAAGTGGCTCACGCGGCAGGAACATCAAAGGCTGATCTCAGAGGTTGAGGCCTACCTCGAAAAAGAACGGGAGATTGCGGTGAACTCTCCGATGCCAAAGCCGGAGTCAGCCGAGGGCGGTGTCTACTGCGAAGAAGGCTGTCACGATATCAAGCCGAAATACGGCATTCCGAAGGCACGCGTGCCCGGCCCATCAAAAGCAGGTCCGCGCAAAGAAGAAGCGGCAATCCACTTCAAGTAGTCCGCTGCGTGCCCATCCCTCTATCCGACATGACCGTTTCGCACTTCCTCCACGCTCATTCCGGTTTCCCTTAACTTCCTGATGCTTAACGCGTCGTGACGCTTGGCCAGGCGCTCTCCACGCTTATCCCTCACTAGATCGCAATGATAGAAGCGTGGCGGATCAAGGCCGAACGCACGATAAAGCAGAAGCTGCCGAGCGGTTGACTTCAGCAGATCTGCTCCGCGAACCACTTCCGTAATTTTCATTGCGTGATCGTCGGCGACCACAGCCAGCTGATACGCAGGAACGTCATCACGACGCCAGACGACGAAGTCGCCAAAAGCTCGCCCGGAAACGTAAGTCTGCGGCCCGAGATGCTGGTCAACGAAGGTGACCTCCTCGCCATCGGGGACGCGAAAACGCCAGTTCACCCCTGCGGGCGTTTCGAAATCGCGAGTGTCGGTCCGGCCACGACATTTGCCGGGGTAGATCGGCTCGTCATCGGAGTCGTTGGGGGCGGTCGCGGATTGCGCGAGATCTTTGCGTGAGCACGTGCAGGGATAAATCAAGCCGCCATCACGCAGACGCTTCCAACTTTCCAAATACAGCTCCCGCCGCCCACTTTGTGAGTACGGCGCGAAAGCTCCTCCGCAGTCTGGGCCCTCCTGCCACTCGATACCAAGCCAGCGTAAGTCTTCAAACATGGCATCGACATACCTGGACCGGCATCGGTCAGGATCGAGATCTTCGTTGCGAAAGATGAGAGAGCCGTTCGCCTGGCGCGCGCGTGCAGCGGCGATCAGGAAAGTGCGTGCATGGCCAAGGTGCAGGTAGCCGGTTGGAGATGGTGCGAGGCGGCCGCGATAGGAGGAGGACACCCAACGATTGTAATAACGTTATACGCAGCTCGGCCGCTCTTCGAAACTTGTGGGCTGTTTTGCGCGCGTACTCAGGGCTACCGCCCGCGTAAGCTGGCTCGCCTCTCCGGGGGCTTTCAAAAACCTGCGAGGATAAAGCCCGGAGCACAAGCCCGGATCGGAAACATGAAGCCCGACGCCAGAAGCGAAACCTGATGCCGAAAGCCTAAAGCTCGCTTCTCAGGCCGCCGCGATTCGTCGTATTAAGTCTTCCTGCTCATTGCGATTCTCAGCGCCGATGGTGAATGCGTCGAGTACGCCGAGCGACAGCGCGTATTTAAGCGCTTCATCCTGGCGGTTCCGCATGTCGCCCGCGCCGAGAATTTTCATGCCGACAACAGCTTTGCCGGAAGCTTTCATTTGTTTCAGGACCCCAAGAACAGTCGCCGGGTCGGCATCCATGTTCGACTGGATTGGATTAATACGAGCGAGATCGACTTCCACCCAGGGCGAAGCCGCCGCAGCGCGCAATGCTCCGATCGAATGGCACGAGCACCCATGCGCGCGAATGATGCCTTTCTGCTTGGCTTCGGAAAGCACGTCCATCACGCCTTTGAATCGTTCCGTCCAGTCACCCTCAGTGAGGCAGTGCATCAGGAAGACATCGATGTAGTCTGTGCCCAGTTCTTTGCGAAAGCGGTCGAGGTCGGCGCGCATGGTTGCGGGATCGCGCGCCCACGACTTCGAGAGCACCGTCACTTTGTCACGCTGAACGTGTTTAAGCGCTTCGGCAACGTGGGGATGGCTTCCGTAAGAGTCGGCCGCGTCGAAAAATCGCAGGCCATGGTCGTAGCCGTTCAACAGCAGATCGGAGAGTCCTTTGATTCCCAGCGCCGTCTGATGCGAGTGGTGTCCGACCCCGACCGTGCCGGTGCCCATTGCCAGGCGGCTGGTATGAATGCCGGTGCTGCCGAGCACGACCGTGTCTGCGGCGGTAAATTTGCGCGTAAGTTCAGGAAGGGCAAAAGCTCGGGTCGTCAGATTGCTGCCCAGCCAAGCGGCGCCCATACCGTAAGCGGCGCTTGTAAGAAAGTCGCGACGTTTCATGTCTCGGGATTTCATCAGGGTACCTCCTGCCGATATTTCCTTAGACGTGCGAGGGGCGCAGTTGGAACGTTTTCGGACGAGAAAAGTATAGTCCTGTTTCAAACGGTGAGCTTATCTTCATGGGCGAGGGCGACAGCGCCACCAAGCCGGAGTTTTTCGGCAAGACACTGGTAAACTTTTCAGACACATGCCCGCGCCTGAGCTGAACCTTACTGAAACCGAAGTTCGCGTACTTGGTTCGCTGATCGAGAAAGACATTACTACGCCGGATTATTATCCGCTCTCGCTGAACGCGCTGGTCAATGCGTGTAATCAGAAGAACAACCGCGATCCGGTGATGACACTCAATGAGGACTCGGTCCGGCAGGCGCTGGATTCATTACAAGAGAGACGTATGGCTGGTCCCGCTGGAGGCGCAGATAGCCGAGTCACCAAATATGAGCACCGGCTGCAGGAAGTGTTCAACTTTGACCGCCGTGAAACTGCCATGATTTGCGTGCTGTTGCTTCGCGGCCCGCAGACCCCGGGAGAGCTACGCGGCCGCAGCGAGCGCATGTACCACTTTGAAACCCTGGACGACGTTCAGTCGGCCATCCAAAAGTTGACGGAGCGCCAGCCGCCGCTGGTGAGAGTTCTTCCTCGTCAGGCCGGGACCAAAGAGTCACGCTACATGCACCTGTTCGCGGGAGATGCGGGCATACCGGCGGAAGCTGACTCGCCGAACGCTTACCCGCCGAGGGGCGAGAAGCAACTCGACAGTTCCAGGCTAAGCCTCCTTGAAAACGAAATTTCTGAGCTGAAACGAGAGGTCGGCGAACTCAGACAGCAGCTCGCCGAGTTTCGGGACCAGTTCAAATAGATACGTTTCCGCGAACTCGGTATACCCGCTTTAGCCCTAGATCGAAGCGACGCTAGACGATTACCAAAGTCTTTTCACAGGCTTCCGAAACCATCCAAGCTGAGCAGGGTTTAGTTAAAATGTGGGCAGGATGTGTGTATTGTCAAATGCAGTTAAGTTATTTGTTTTCTGCGTGATACTGGTCGTAATCTGTTCCCCTGTGCAGCTTTTCGCCCAGGCGACGCTCCTGCTCGAAGAGCCTTACAGTTATGACGGCACATTCGCCGGAACTGGCCATGCGGCGGTCTATCTTTCGCGGGTTTGCGCCCAGTCACCGACCGAATTGCGCCGTTGCCGTGCAGGAGAAACCGGCGTCGTCATCAGCCGATATCACGGCGTAGCTGGACACGACTGGCTGGCCGTTCCGCTCATGGGCTATCTATACGCCGTCAACCATCCTGACGACGTTCCGCTTTACGCCGACTCGAAACTGATTGCGCTGCTGCGAGCGCGATATTTGGAAGCAATGCCCCTGCCTGCGGAAAAGCAGGCGGGCGATGAACCGCGCTACCAGCTTGCCGGATCGGCTTACGATCGCACGCTTTATGGATTTCGCTTCGCAACTCGACCCGAGCAAGATGATCAGCTGATCCGCTGGCTGGACTCATCGCCGAACTCTGAAACGTATGCCTTGCTCAAGCGCAACTGCGCTGACTTCGTAAAGCAGATCGTTAACTTTTATTATCCGAAATCCGTTCATCGCAGCATCATTGCCGACCTGGGAGTAATGACCCCGAAACAGGCGGCCAAGTCGCTGGTGCGCAGTGGCAAACGCCATCCCGAGATGCAGTTGACCACCTTCATCATTCCGCAGGTGCCTGGTTTGAAGCGCAGCAAACCGGTTCATGGAGTGATCGAGTCGGTAGTACTGGCAAAGAAGTATGTGACGCCGGTGTTGCTGTTTCACCCCTTCGTGGTCGGCGCTGTCGAAGCCGCGTACTGGGCGGGATGGCGGTTTAATCCCGCAAAGGACGCGTACATCTTCGATCCAAACTCTGCGGATCCCTTTCGCTCTCTTGAACGTCCACTAACTGCCGAGCAACGCCACGCCTATGAAGATCTGGTGGTGGTAGCCCGCAAGGCAGCAACAGAATCTGAAGGCGTTCCGAGCTGGAAACAAATTGCGACTGAAGCACGGCCGAAATTGGATGGAGAGGGACACCCCTACCTGGAGGTCGCACTGGAGGGGGAAACAGTGCCGGTTGGCCTTTGCCGGGCCAACGCGCTCCATCTCTCCGGATCTCCGGAGCTTGTGCAAGAGCTGGCTCTCACTCGGTTGGAGATGGAATTGAAATCGAAGAAGCCTGCGCGCGTGTCGGAAAAAGAATTGAAGCGCGACTGGCAGCTATTTCAGGATGCGCGCGAGGCGCGCGAGGCCTCGCTCGGGACGGCGCAGTAAATCAAGCGCGCAGGCGATCACAATTTCAGAAATCGCCGACCTTGACCCACGTCACCACGAATGACACGAAGTTACA
>Ga0157373_10003486_pt1 | contig 11895 bp, 5 predicted proteins | sample C65metaG_FD_113460 | JGI IMG/M metagenome (GOLD analysis project Ga0157373, IMG submission 113460) | Corn rhizosphere microbial communities from Kellogg Biological Station, Michigan, USA - C6-5 metaG | ecosystem: Host-associated > Plants > Roots > Rhizosphere > Soil | place: USA: Michigan...
CAAGCACTCTAAGAGATGTGCTCGTGGTTGCGAGTGAAATGATTTTTGTAAGTTCCCGACGACAGGCCCCGATAAATGTCTCGCACTGAAGTGAATTCAGGCGGGCGAGACACATAGACTGAGCAGGTTCTGACCAATTGGGGATAAGCTAAAGACTCCAAGTGCGGTAGCTCTACCTATCACCCCCAAAAAATCACTAAAGGGATGCGTTAAGCGAGGAGCAACTGCGAGTTTCGCAGTCAAAGATTTATGGATATTAAGCGCCCGGGAAGAGCCAAGCTGGAAAAGCACATTCGCACTGTGATCTTTGTCGTGATTGGTCTGGTAGCTGTTGGCGCCATCACGTTTGGGCTTATCAGGCTCAAACCCGCTGCGCCGGCACTCGATCGCTCCACTGCGGTCATTGACACGGTCAAGCGTGGAAGAATGGTGCGCGCAGTGCGGGGTAACGGAACATTAGTGCCGCAGTCGGTACGTTACATACCGGCGCCGTCGGACGCGCGCGTGGAAAAAATTCCAGTACAGGCTGGTGTCGTTGTTACAGACGACACAGTGATCGTTGCACTTTCAAATCCGCAGATGGAACAGGAAGCCATGGACGCCGAATTTCAAGTGAAAGCAACGATGGCTGACAAAGAGAGTTTAAGGACTCGTCTGGAAGGCGAGTCAATGACGCAGAAGGCAGCGATAGCTACCATCAACGCTCAATACCGCCAGGCGAAGTTGCAGCTTGATACAGACGAAGTACTTGGCAAAGAAGGACTGGTTTCTGAGTTGGTATTGAAGGTTTCGCGTGTGCAGGTGGAGGAACTCGGCAATCGGCTGAAAGTCGAGCAACTGCGTCTGGCGGTGAACGGGAAATCTACTGAGGCGCAGATCAGTGCTCAAGAAATGCGCGTGCAGGGCTTGCGCGTTCTGGCAAAACTAAAAAGAGAGCAGGTCGATGCTTTGATGGTGCGCGCGGGTACTAGCGGCGTGTTGCAGGAGATGTCGGTCCAGGTGGGCCAACAAGTCACGCCGGGGTTAAATATCGCGCGAGTGGCCGACCCAGCATCGCTCAAAGCTGAATTGAGAATTGCCGAGACGCAAATCAAAGACGTCAAACTAGGACAACCCGTGGCTGTAGATACGCGCAACGGCATCATTCAAGGTGAGGTTCAGAGAATAGATCCCGCCGCGCGCGAGGGCACTGTTGTTGTTGACGTGTCGCTGATCGGGCCGTTGCCGGCGAGTGCGCGACCTGATTTGAGCGTTGACGGAACCATTGAGCTCGAGCGTCTCGAAGATGTTTTGTATGTTGGCCGCCCCGCATTCGGCCAGGGGCAACAAACTATTGGTCTGTTTCGCCTGAACGCTGATGGACGGCAAGCTGTCCGTACTCAAGTAGCGCTGGGACGCAACTCTGTAAGCACTATCGAAATAGTCAATGGGCTTAAAGAGGGCGATCAGGTAATCATTTCAGATACCTCGGCGTTAGATAGTTACACCGAGATCCGCGTGCGCTAAAACACCTCTAAGACCGCAAACAATTCCAGGGAGACAACAAATGAGACCATCTAATCCTCTGCTTCATCTCGCCGATGTGAAGAAAGTTTTTTATACAGATGAAGTCGAGACACACGCGCTTTCCGGAATACAGCTGGACATCGAAAAAGGCGAATACATTTCCATCGCCGGTCCATCGGGTTGCGGCAAGTCGACGCTGTTATCGCTACTTGGCTTGCTCGACACCCCGAGCGAGGGCGAGTACGTGCTCAACGGTAGACCAGTTGAGAATCTTTCGTTGAGTGAGCGAGCGCGTATTCGCAATCGCGAAGTAGGTTTCATCTTCCAAAGCTTCAATCTAATTGGTGACCTCACCGTGTATGAGAATGTGGAACTACCGCTGACCTATCGCGGGATGAACTCGGGCGACAGAAAGCGACGAGTAATGGAAGCGCTGGACCGCGTAGGCATGAGTCATCGCGCCAAACACCTGCCTAGTCAGCTTTCGGGTGGCCAGCAACAGCGCGTCGCGGTTGCGCGCGCGGTTGGCGGACAGCCGAGCATCCTGCTGGCTGATGAGCCCACTGGCAATTTGGATTCAACGAACGGCGAAGCAGTGATGGAACTCTTGCGCGATCTGCATCACGGCGGCGCGACCATCTGCATGGTGACGCACGATGCGCGTTACGCACAGCACGCCAATCGAATTGTTCACCTGTTCGACGGTCTCATCGTTAAAGAAGAAACCGTAGGTAATGCACGAAAGGCTGTTGTTGCGCAAGTTGCCTGATCTGCGCTGAGTCGCGAACGCTGAAGGAAGCAGTCTGGACCTAACTGATGGCTTTTCATCTGACAAAATCGATACCTCTGGTCTACCAGCCGTCGACCACAATACGAACAGACCGGTTCGCAAATCTAATTGCTTTGCTGCTTGTAGTGGGTGTCGTCTGTTTTACGCTGTATCGTTTGAGTGGTCCAGCAGCAGTCACAGCTAACGCTCCGCTGTCGGAGTTCGCTTCTGGACGCGCGATGAGATATGTCCAGAACATTGGGCAACGACCCCATCCGATTGGTTCGGCTGAGCACGCAGTAGTGCGAGACTACATCGTCAAAGAACTGACAGCCCTGGGAATTACGCCTGAAGTTCAAAAGGCGACAGTCATTAGCAAGTTAAGTAAGACGCCGGTAATTGCAGGCAGTGTCGAAAATATTATTGCCCGATTAAACGGCAGCAATAACACGAAGGCCATCATGCTGACGGGACACTATGATTCAGTCCCGACTGCTCCGGGGGCCAGCGATGACGGTACGGCTTTAGCGACGATGCTCGAAACTCTGCGCGCTCTGAAAGCTGGGCCACCACTGAAGAATGATGTCATCTTTCTCTTCGCCGACGGCGAAGAGGTAGGCTTGCTGGGCGCTCAAGCTATTGTCGCTGAACCTCAGGCCGTGCAAGCCATCGGGTTAGTATTCAACTTCGAAGCGCGCGGCAGCGATGGTCCCTCCTTGATGTATGAAACAAGTGAGGGAAACGAATGGCTCATTGAGGAGTTTGCGAAAGCTGTTCCGCGCCCGTTGACGAATTCGTTATTGTTTGAAGTCTATAAGCACCTACCCAATGACACAGACTTTTCTATCTACAAGCGAGCCGGTCTCCAGGGTTTGAATTTTGCCTACATCGACCAATCAACTAACTATCACACCCAACTCGACGCCGTAGGTAACGTCAGCGAAAACAGCTTGCAACATCACGGCTCGTATGCTCTGGCGTTGACACGCCACTTTGGCAATCTGGACTTGCAAACTACTCCGCGTGGCAACGCAGTCTACTTCGACGTCTTTAGCGCATTCCTCGTTCGTTATCCGGCATCAAGGGTTGTGCCGCTAACCATTCTTGTTACGGCGCTGTTCGGAACTGTCGTCGTATTGGGCTATAGAAGAAAGCGCTTAACGCTTTCGGGTATGGCGTTGGGTTTTGTTGCTTTATTGCTCAGCATGGCAGGTTCCGCATTGGCAGTGTCGTTAGTCTGGCGTTTGACCGGCGTATTTCAAGGCGAGTACCGCTCGATGACTTACGGCGAGACTTACAACGGCAGGCTCTATCTGTTTGCATTTGTGGCGCTCACGTTGGCGATAACCTCCACTCTATATCTTTGGCTCGGAAGAAAACGTAGTGTCTTGGATCTTTGGACCGGAGCATTACTTTGGTGGCTAGTTTGTCTGCTTCTCACGACGTTCGGTTTGCCGGGCGCGAGTTACCTGTTTGCCTGGCCACTGTTGTTCGGTCTGTTATCAATGCTGATTATTTTTATCCGGAATCCTGACGAGAAAGGTTCGCGGAAACAACTGGCGGTGGTTTTGGCCGGCACAATTCCTGCCATCGTTTTGTTCGTTCCGATAATTCAAATCCTGTTCGTCGGATTAACCGTAACGTCGTCGGCGTTGATCATGGTGGCGGTCGCGCTCTTGCTCGGATTGCTCAGCCCGCACCTGAACCTTGTTTCGAGTATGAACCGGTGGCTCCTGCCGGCAGCCTCGACAGTCATTTGTCTGGTCTTTTTGATCGGAGCAATTCTGACTTCTACCTCTGATGCAAGCCACCCGAAGCAAGGTAACCTGTTCTATGCTTTGCAAGCAGATACAGGGCAGGCTGTGTGGGCCAGCAGCACCAGCCAAAGAGCCGACGAGTGGACATCGCAATTCTTTTCGCCGCAGGCCAGCATCGTTGATCTGCCTGATTTCTTTCCGGGCCGGCCGTGGCGTTTTCTGACCAGCCCGGCTCCGGGAAGAGAACTCGCCGCCCCGATGATTGAAATACTTTCTGACGACCGTAGCAGTGCTGAGAGAACGTTGCGCGTGCGCGTCACCTCGCCACGTCAAGCGCCAGTCGTTTCGCTGTATGTTAATGCGGATGCGGAAGTGCATTGCACAGATCTCAATGGTACCGCGATCAAAACAGAATCTTCCGGCGCTACGACGGCGTCTGAAAATAGATGGGCGCTTCGTTATTATGCGCTTCCGGCAAGTGGTATTGAGTTAACGCTGGTGTCGCAATCACCGCATCCGATCAGAATCAAAGCAGTAGACCAGTCTTATGAACTTCCTTCCAGCGCCATTTTCAGACCGCGGCCGGCAAGCATAATACCTGCGCCTCTTCCGCTCAGCGATGCAACACTGGTGAGTAAGTCATTTACGTTTTAGTGAAGACACGTGCAAGGCATAGTGAAATCACGTAGGAGATAGTACTGATGAAAAAGATGGGGAAATATTGTAAAGCATACGAAATCGAGAAACTGATGGCGTTTCCGAGCTGGGCTGAGAATGTCAAAGACGTTAAAGCGCCGGCAAGCGAAAACGGGGAAGCCGCAGACGAACAAGCCTCCAGAGATTTTTATTATCTACAGGAAAACTACACGGCGACGGACGGCATTTTTCTTGACGAAAACGTTGTCTTTGACGCTGTCACTCCTGAATGGGTCGACTTTTGTCGAGACACGCTCAAGTTTGAAGTATTGAACTACGACACCAAATAGACTTACGTTGTCATCTTGCTGGACCCTTGCAGGACGATAACGAAAGCATACTGAACATTCCCCCGCCCGTTCTCCGAACACCCTTCATCAAGGATCGTCATCAATAGCGATATTCGTCATCGCACAACAATCCGCTCAAAAGTAAGGTGAGACTCCAAATGAGTAACAATGAATTTGTCTCTATAGAAAGCTTCAGGCGCAACATAAGGGCTGGCCTCCTCAATCAAAAAATTCTGTTGGTCAAACCGCCCTTTTTTACGCCGTGGACGCCGCCGCTCGGCATCGCCATTCTCAAGTCTTATCTCGAGCAGAATGATTATTCGGTTAAGTGTTATGACTTCAATACGGAAGTAAAACTATGGACCACGCATCACAAGTATTTTACGGAGTTGCAAAAAGCGGAAGGCTCGGCCGCGAGCGATGGTTACTCGAAGATGTGGTTCATTCTTAACGCACATTTTCTGGCCTACTTGAACGGCGCCGATCGCAATCAGATCTCCAGAATCCTGGAAATCATCACACCACTCTACGGAATCAAGTATGAACGCCGCATTGCCGATGGTTTGATACCGCTGGTCGAAGCCTTTTTCCAACGGATGGAAGAGATAGTTGATGAACTCGATTTGTCGGGTTATTCAGTAGTCGGAACCAGCACGTATACAACTTCGCTCTCGGCCTCACTCTTCTTTCTGCGAAAAGCTAAAGAAAAGAACCCGCACATCAAGACTGTCATGGGCGGTGGTGTTTTTGCAGACGACCTTGCAACTGGCTCAGACAATTTGGTCACACTTCTTGAAGAATATCCTTACGTGGACCACATAATTCTCGGCGAAGGAGAAAAACTCTTTCTCAAACTCCTCGAGGGCGAGTTGGCCAATAAACGGATGATTACCCTGGCCGACCTGAAGGGGTCATCTCTGGAGATGAAGGATGTTCCCGCTCCCGACTTCTCAGACTTGCCTTCGGAGAACTACTACCACTTGAGCATCGAAGGCGCGCGTAGTTGCCCCTTCCAATGTTCCTTCTGCTCCGAGACGATTCAGTGGGGAGATTATCGAAAGAAACCGATCGACATGTTTGCAGACCAGGTTATTGGTCTTGCTGACACCTACAGCAACAACTCGTTCTTTCTTGGCGATTCATTGATGAACCCTTACATCAATCCGTTCGCCACCGCCCTTATCGAAAAGAAGGCCAATATCTTGTACGACGGATATCTGCGCGCTGATAAACCCGTCACGAATCGCAAATTCGTTAAGCTCTGGACGGACTCCGGGTTGTACCGCGCGCGACTCGGAATCGAAAGCGCCTCGGCGCGGACGCTGGGGACAATGGACAAGATGACGACGCCGAAAGTCATCTCCGATGTCTTAAAGAGGCTGGCCAATGCCGGAGTGCGAACCACTACTTACTGGATTGTTGGTTTTCCAGGCGAGACGGAAGAAGACTTCATGGAGACGTATAACTTCATCCGCGAACATCATCAGTTTATCTACGAGTTAGAAGCTCATCCTTATTATTTTTACCCCTATGGCCAAATCGGCTCGCGGCTCTATCAAGCATACTCGCTCTTTCCCGATGAAGTGACTCAGCACACGAAGTTCAAAATCTGGGAAGTCGTTGATGCCGATCCGGTGCGCGAAGAACGATACCATCGCCTGCGTCGTATTTCCGATTTAGCGGTCGAGCTCGGATTACCAAACATTTATACAATGGCCGAACGTTATGCCGCCGAAGATCGGTGGCACCTGTTGTACCCGCTGGCGGTGGAAGTTTACGAAGGCACACGAATGCAAAGAGAAGAAGTGAGCGTGCCTGAAGATCCTATCGAAGTCTTTGCGCAGCAGTGGAGGCAACCCGCAGCGAACGTTACCGGCCCTCGTAGCGTGCTCTGCTACTACACGTCGGTCAGCAAGAAAGTGGATGAGGCAACGCTGACAATGGCGGTTGAGCAACTGATTGAAAATAACGAGACCTTGCAAATAGCTCTACACAACGGTCAATACGTGGGTATGGAGACAGCCGATGATCAGCCAGAGAGCCTCGTTGCTATCCATCAATTCGATCCCGCGGAAGGCGAAGATTTAGAGGCTCTGATAACACGCCAAGTCGAAGAATTATCATCACAGGTGAAGCCACAGCGCGGGTCTTCAGTTCGAGTGGCGCTTATTCACAACGGCTCAGACTCCTCTGAAGTGGTTCTGATTGTTCACCAGGCCGTAGCCGACGGTAAGAGTGTGGTGTTGTTGTTTGAGGACCTGTTCCGCATCTATGAAGCGCTGGCTAACGAAAAGGAAGTGAGCTTGCGTCCGGTGGAAAAGAGCTATTCAGCATTCATCAACGAATTGGTGGAAGCGGACTCTTCAAGCTTTTCGCACGGGGCTGGCCACAACGGCTCGCACGCTTCACGTCCGGATGAGCAAGCGCAGACTGTGAGTGGTGAGATTGACTGCGTTATCTCGGTTGACGAATCGATCAGGCAGCAACTCTCGACAAAGTTTCTGGAAGCTAGCGATGTCAAACTCCCCGAACTTCTTGTTGCGGCTACGCTGAAGTGTTTTGCCGGAATGACCAAAAACGCAACGCAGAATTTGAATGTGGTCTACGATTACAGGTGGATAGACACGAGCTTGAAGCATACGGCAGGCGCGTTGACCGCGACATATCGCATGCCGCCAGTGTCGGACAACGCATATTCCTTCATTCAGGACATTCAGCGAGTCTTAAAAAACTTACCCGCCGGCGGTGATACAGCCGCAATAACATCTGATGGAAGACCACAGGTACTGTTGAATCTCGAATATCTTCATGAAGAACCATGGCTCGGCGGCGACGAATGGAAACCACATGGATTTCTCAACCGAGACGGCCATTCGCCCGAATCTTACGCCCTGGAAATCGTCCCGGTCTTCAAAGAAACAACGCTTGAATTCCATTTAGCAGGACAGAACAGCCAGGAGATCAAGGAACTGATCGCCCTCTTGACAAACAATCTAGCCGCGGAGTTGCAGCACCTGCTGGAAAGTCCTCAGCACTCGGTTGTGGCGATGTAGTTTCCACTCTTCAATATTTAGCCAGTTCCCCCTTCATCTTCTCGCCGCAGAAAGTTCTAATGACAACGCCAATCATGCATTCGACTAATTTGGTCGAGCTTCTCCGTTGTAGAGCACTCTCTCAACCAGAGCGCATGGCTTACACATTTCTCCTTGACGGGGAAACTTCAGAGGTTGGCCTGACCTTCGGAGAATTGGATCTACGCGCGCGTGCAATCGGTGCATGGCTGCAATCTGCCGGCCCTGCGGGCCAACGCGTACTGCTGCTTTACCCTCCCGGCCTCGAGTACATAGCAGCTTTCTTCGGCTGTCTCTACGCTGGAGCTGTTGCCATCCCCGCGTACCCGCCGCGTCTCAACCAGAAACTGTTTCGCATTCAAACCATCCTGGAGGACGCGAGCGTGAGCGTAGTGCTCACAAGTGCTTCAATCCTCTCCAGGACCGAGTCAATGTGCGCGCGCACTCCGGACTTGAAGATGCTGCGCTGGGTAGATACCGAAAGCATTGCTAGTAGCCAGTCGGCCAAGTGGCGCGATCCGCTGCTCGGCGCGGATTCTCTGGCTCTATTACAGTACACATCAGGTTCGACGGCAGAGCCTAAAGGCGTGATGGTCAGTCATGGAAATCTGCTCTACAGCGAGCGAATGATTCAAACCGCCTTCGGACAAAACGAAGACTCTGTGATCGTCGGCTGGTTGCCCCTCTATCACGACATGGGGTTGATCGGAAATGTGCTCCAACCGCTTTACGTAGGCGGCCGATGCGTACTGATGTCGCCAGTCGCCTTCCTGCAACGTCCCTTCCGCTGGTTGCAGGCCATTTCAAAATACAAAGCAACGACCAGCGGTGGGCCAAACTTCGCTTACGACTTGTGCGTTCAGCGGACAACTCCCGAAGAGCGTACGATGCTCGACTTGAGCAGTTGGACCGTTGCCTTTAATGGAGCTGAGCCTGTGCGAGCAGAAAGCATGGAGCGCTTCGCAGAGGTCTTTGCACCGTGCGGCTTCCGTAGGAAGTCGTTTTACCCCTGTTACGGATTGGCCGAAGCAACCCTGATCGTTTCAGGAAAACAGCCTGGAACAACGCCGACTGTCAAAACATTTAACGCGCGGGCATTGGAGCAGCATCGAGTAATTGACAGCGGCGCCGAGGCTGCGGAAGAACGGCGGCTGGTCGGCTGCGGCGACACGCTGCTCGAACAGAAGATCGTCATTGCTGATCCGAAAGCGTTGACCCGTTGCGCAACTGGCGAAGTAGGCGAAATCTGGGTGTCTGGTCCAAACGTTACGCAAGGCTATTGGAACAAGCACGACGAAACAGAACGCACCTTTGGCGCCCGGCTTCAAATGACAGGCGAAGGCCCTTTCTTACGCACCGGAGACCTCGGCTTCCTTCAGGACGGACAGCTCTTCGTCACGGGCCGGTTAAAAGACCTGATAGTAATTCGTGGTCGCAATCTTTATCCACAAGACATCGAGCTCACAGTAGAACGCACGCATCGTGCACTGCGACAGGGATGCGGGGCCGCCTTCTCAGTGGAAGACAACGATGAAGAGCATCTCGTTGTCGTGCAGGAATTGGACCACCGCCAGTCGCCGGACCTAGATGCCGTCATCGAGTCGATCCGGCAGTCGCTTATCGAAGAGTATGAGGTGCAGGCGCAGGTCATCCTGCTGGTCAAGCCCGGAAATGTGCCAAAGACTTCAAGCGGCAAAATTAGACGACGCGCTTGTCGCGCAGCTTTTCAGGCGCAGAGCCTGGAGGTCCTCGCTGAGTGGCATGCGCCGACGGACGTGAAACGGGAAACAGTTGTCGAGGCGCCTTCGACTCGACCTTCCACAGTTGAAACAGTCGAGGCATGGTTGGTCGACCGTTTGGCAGCGATGCTCGGCATCAGTTCCACTGAAATAGATGTGGACCAGCCGATTTCTCGTTATGGAATTGATTCCTTAATGGCGCTTGAGTTGGTCCACAACATTCAATCGGCCCTGGGCGTCTTCCTGCCCATGAGTACTTTCTTACAGAGTTCGACCATCGCCCAACTTGCGGTGGAAAGCTTCGAGCTCTTGATGGTTAATTCTTCGGCCACACACACCCTGCTCAACGCGATACCGGAGGGATTAGCGGAATATCCGCTATCCCCCGGTCAACAGTCACTCTGGTTTATGCACCAACTCGCGCCGGAAAGCGACGCTTACAACCTGGCCTTTGCTGCTCGACTGCATTTGCTGTCAGACGTGCATGCTTTGCAGCGTGCCTTTCAGGTATTGGTCCAACGTCACCCTTCGTTGCGCACGACTTTTACTTCAATTCAAGGCGAACCTGTCCAGCAGGTCAGCAAGAATGTGAACGTCTTCTTCCAACAAGAAGATGCTTCGCATTGGACAGAGATCGATTTACAGGAGCGAATGGCGGAAGAGGCACGGAGACCGTTCAATTTGGGTGAGGGACCGCTCATGCGTGTCAACATCTTTACCCGTTCGCACTCTGAGCAGATCGTGCTGCTGACGCTGCATCACATCATTGCCGATTTCTGGTCGCTGGCCGTACTTATCAATGAGTTAGGAATGTTGTATGAGGCGGAACATGCGGGCATTTCTCTCAATCTCGCTCCTCTGCCATTACAGTACACGGGTTACGTTCGCTGGCAGACGACGATGCTCGCTGGCCCGGAGGGCGAAAAACTCTGGGCATACTGGCAGAAAAGATTGGCAGGTGAACTGCCTGTTCTCAATCTTCCCGCCGACAGATCAAGGCCGCCTGTTCAAACCTACCGAGGAGCATCGTATCCGTTTAGGTTGAACGCAGAGACGAGTCGCAAACTCAAAGCTCTCAGTCGTGAACATGGCGCCACGCTTTACATGACGCTGCTGGCGGCGTTTCAAGTGCTGCTCCATCGCTACACCGCGCAGGAGGACATTCTCATCGGTTCTCCAACGGCAGGCAGAAATTGGACGGAACTGGGTGGTCTTGTTGGTTACTTCGTCAACCCGATAGCTCTCCGCGCAGATATGTCAGGCAATCCTACGTTCGAAGATTTTCTGGACCACACGCGTCAGAGTGTGCTCGCAGACTTCGAGCATCAGGCATATCCCTTTGCCGAACTGGTCAAACGCCTGCAGCCGGATCGAGATCCAAGCCGCGCATCGCTCTTCCAGGCAATGTTCGCTTTGCAGAAAGCGCACCTGCTCGATAACGAAGGATTGTCATCCTTTGCGCTTGGCGAGACAGGGGTAAAGCTCAAGGCCGGCGGGCTTGATTTGGAGACGATAGCTTTGCAACAGCAAGTGGCACTCTTTGATCTTGTGCTGCTTATGGCTGAAGTTAACGACGAGCTGTCCGGCTCACTGCAATACAACGTAGACATCTTCGACCATTCGACAATTGCCCGGCTGTCCAGCCATTTCCAGACTCTGTTAGCAGACCTACTGGCAAATCCTGAAAAGCGAATTTCGGATCTGCAGATGCTGACGGAGTCCGAGCATCATCAATTCGAGAAATGGAATGAGAGCGGATCGGCTTACTCGCGTGAGAGTTTGATACATCAACTATTCGAGGCGCAGGCGGCGCGCACACCTGCTGCACCCGCAGTTGTCTGTGGAAGCGAAGAGTTGAGTTATGAGCAACTCAACGAGCGAGCCAATCAGGTTGCACACTATCTGCGTGCCCTGGGCGTTGGACCAGGAATGTTGGTCGGGGTTCTGATGGAACGTTCGCCGCTGATGGTTGCAGCACTGTTGGGCATCCTCAAAGCAGGTGGAGCTTATGTGCCGCTGGATCCGGCTTCTCCAAAACAACGTCTGGCCTTCATGCTCGAGGATGCC
>Ga0157373_10003490_pt1 | contig 11889 bp, 6 predicted proteins | sample C65metaG_FD_113460 | JGI IMG/M metagenome (GOLD analysis project Ga0157373, IMG submission 113460) | Corn rhizosphere microbial communities from Kellogg Biological Station, Michigan, USA - C6-5 metaG | ecosystem: Host-associated > Plants > Roots > Rhizosphere > Soil | place: USA: Michigan...
ACCGGTACGACTTCGTTCGGTAAGGACACCAAGGGCAAGCAGCGCCTGGTGATTACGGACCTCGACGGCAACGCCCACGAGTTCCTGATCGCCAAGGAAAAGCAGGTGCTGGTGCACGATGGCCAAGTGGTCAACAAGGGCGAAATGATCGTTGAAGGCCCGGCCGACCCGCACGACATCCTGCGTCTGAAGGGCGTGGAAGAGCTGGCGACCTACATCGTCGACGAAGTGCAGGACGTGTACCGTCTGCAAGGCGTGAAGATCAACGACAAGCACATCGAAGTGATTGTTCGTCAGATGCTGCGCCGCGTGCAGATCGTCGATACCGGCGACACCCGCTTCATCCCGGGTGAACAGGTGGAGCGTTCGGACCTGCTCGACGAGAACGACAAGGTGATCGCGCTGGGCAAGCGTCCGGCGACCTACGAGAACCTGCTGCTGGGTATTACGAAGGCATCGTTGTCGACCGACAGCTTCATCTCGGCGGCGTCGTTCCAGGAAACCACGCGCGTGCTGACCGAAGCCGCCATCATGGGCAAGGTCGACGACCTGCGTGGTCTGAAGGAAAACGTCATCGTCGGCCGTCTGATCCCGGCCGGTACCGGCTTGGCCTACCACCGCGCCCGCAAGGCGAAGGAAGTGGCCGACCGCGACCGCGCTGCAGCGATTGCCGAAGAAGAAGCCGCTTCGATCTTCGAAACGCCTGCTGTTCAGCAAGAAGGCGACGCGTAAGCGATCGTTCGCAACACCATCAAAGCCCGGCCATGTGCCGGGCTTTTTTTTGCCCGCATTTTGGCCACGCGCCCTGTGCAGACACGAAACAACACCGGCATTGCCCGATTCGGATTTTCTCGAAACGTTAACCCGCCTTAACATGCCAACCGCTATGATTTCGCGGTTATAGACCGGCACTTTTTACAATCTGCGCGCCCTCCAGCGGAGCAGGTTCCAGCAAGTCGCCGGCCCCTCCAGTCTTGCCGACGATTCCTCCATGAAGCTCACACGCAAGCAGATCGCCGTTGGTGCGGTCGCCCTGGTCGTTGCCGGTGCGGCGGTGGTGCAGATGGTCTGGCACCCGTTTGGCCGCACACGCGCGCTGCACGCCCGCCAGGTCCAGCTCGACCTGACCTATCCCGATGCCCTGATCGACAGCCAAAGCCTGTCGCAACTGCCGCGCGACGTGCTGCGCGTGCCGCTGCTGCGCGATGTGCTGACTGAAGATTTCGTCGCCTATTATGAAGGCAACGAAGATCGTCTTTCGGTGGCCGGTGCGCTGCGCCGCCTTGCGTACGAGCAGAAGCTCGACCTGGCTGAGACGGTGCTCAAGCACGTGTTTGACGAGCCCGCCCGCGTGATGCTGTGGCGTGGCCCGGACGACAAGCTGCGCTACTGGGTGCTCTCGATGCAGCGCAACGGCTTGGCCAAGGCGCTCGAAGCCGTGGCCACTGTGGCTACGAGCGACGCGCAGCTCAGCAAGGTCGCCGATGGGCTCGGCGATTCCGGCGCGCCGGTGTATGCGCTCAGGCTCTCGGCCACGCGTTCGATCCTGATTGCCAGCAAGGGCGATCGGCTGATCGCGCTGTCCGAGCCTGGCATCCTGCTGGACAAGGACGGCAAGCCGATTTCCAAGCAGGCGAGCGCGCTGGCGGCGCTGCTGTCGGACGATACCGGCAAGCGCAACGTGCAAGGTACGGCATACGCGCTGCCCGCGCAGGAACCGACGGGCCATCATGTTGTGGTGAGCGCGAACTATCTGTCGTTCGGTTATCAGCAGTACTTTCCCGGCATTGAAGCGCTGCGTTTCGACTTTGGTTCGGGCAAGGACGGCGCGAGCAACGGCTGGCAGAGCGCCGCGCTCATCGATCCGGCCCGGCTTTCGGCCAAGTGGGACAACGCAGGCCTGTGGCGTGCGCTGCCGTCTGATCCTGCCGCATGTGCAACGCTGCCGGTCGACTGGAAGGCCGCCGGTGCGCTGCTGAAGTCCGTGGCCGGCGACGCCAAGGAGATCAGCGAAGCCGCCGCGCACGTCGGCGATGCATTTGCGGGGCCGGCGGCAGCGTGCTGGTACGGCAAGTCGTCGCTGGTCGCGCCGTTGTTCGTGGCGAAGCTGTCATCGGCGTCGCAGGCCGAGGCGGTCAAGCCGGCGCTCGGCGCGCTGTTCGGCCAGATCGTTGGGTCATACGAAGCCAAGGCGCAGGCAGACGACAAGTCCGGCCCGTACAAGCGCCTACCGGTGACGACAAAGCAAGGGCCCGCCAACGCCACGCTGTGGCAGCGCCCGGTCAGCGCGCGTTACGGTACCGCGCAATCGGCGGGTGCTCCCTTTGCGGCGCAGCTGTCGTCGGACCGCTACTTCCCGGTCACGCTGGCGATTGCTGGAGACGTGGTGGTGTTTTCGCCGGACGCGCGTCTCGTCGAAGACGCCTTGGCGGTGCTCGCCAAACGCTTCCCCGCCGTGGCCGATAGCCTGCCGAAGGACAAGACCGATCGCATTGTCCTGACGATGACGCCCGCATCGCTCGCGCCGCTGGTTCGCCGCGAAGCCGGTGCCGCGCTGCCCGCCGATCAGGAAGCGGTGTTCCTGAACGCCGCGCAGACGCATCTGTTCCCGAAGTTCAAGGCGTTGTCGCGGTATGCGCCTGTGTCGCTGGCGCTGGATGGCGGTGTGCCGTCGTCGCGCGGCTGGGTGCCGGTGACGTGGCTCTCCAGCGGACGCGGTCTGCCTGCCGGTGGCGATGGCACGCCGCCGCCGGCTGACGCAACGGCAGCGCAAGCCCCGTCGGCCGACGCGCCCGCCACAGCGGCTGCGGCGCCCGCCTCCGAAGACAACACCAGCGCGCAGCAATGACGTTGCGCGCCCAGGCCGCCGCGTTGAACCGCCGCCGTTGGTTGACGGCGGCGGGCGCCTGCCTGCTCGCTCCCTCTGTACACGCGCTGTCGGGCTGGGCCGACACGGCTCCCGCGGATGCCGATGCCCTGACGGCGGACCAATCCAGCGTGTTCCGCGCGTGGTTCGTCCGCATCGTCAACGAGCAGCTCCGCCAAGGCCCGACGCCGCGCTGGACGCACCGCGACTGCGCCGGCCTCGTGCGCTTTGCCGCCGGCGAGGCGCTGCGCACGCACGACGCGCGGTGGCTGCGCGCCAACGGCATGCGCGATGCGGAATCCGCGCGACACCTGCCGCCCGAGCTGAATCTCACACCTGCCCAGCGCACGCTCACACAGCGGTGGGCACGCTTCGATGGCAGCACGGGGGCGTATGTCTCGGCGCTGGGGCTCATCCAGCAGAACAGCCGCTTCGTCGCCAAGGATGTCAACCAGGCACTCCCGGGCGATCTGCTCTTCTTCGATCAAGGCGACGACCAGCATCTGATGATCTGGATGGACCGCTACATCGCTTACCACACCGGCACCGTCACCCGCACCGACAACGGCCTGCGCGCGGTCCCGGTTTCTGAACTGATGCAATGGAAAGACTCGCGCTGGCAGCCGCAGAGCGGCAACCCCAACTTCATCGGCGTGTTTCGTCTGGCCTTTTTGACACGGTAGAAAAACTCATGCGCAACCGTTGGCTGTCGTTCAATCTCGTTGCCGCCGTCTGCGTGACGGTGCTGGCGTTGGTCGCTTCGGTGCCGACAGCGCATGCGGCCGATGCGCCGGAAGCGCCGAATCCCACGCTGTTCGACGTGCCGGGCAGCGGCTACGAGCCGATCAAAGGGCAGCCGTTCTTCCTGCTCTCGGATGCGAGCTACGGCACCGATCAGGAAGCGCTGGTCCGCCTTGAAGCGCCGGGCCGCGAATACAAGGACGAGCTTTCCCGCTACGGCGGCGCGGACATCCTCGTCTATCGCGTGCCGCAGCCGCTGGAATTTCTGAAGGCGCAGAAGAATCTGCACCGCATCGACGTCAAGGCCAACTACACGGGCGAAGGCCTAGCCAACACGCTCGCCTATCTGTGGGACAACTGGACGCGCCAGGCCCGCCGCGCCTGGCAACGCGTGCTGTCGTTCGCCACGCGCAGCAAGGCTGTGGAGACCGCGCCGCAGTTCAGCATGGGCGATCAGATGACTGCGCCCACGCGCTTCTCGAACAACCCGCAGTACGCGCCGCTCAAGGGCTACGAACTGCTGGGCCGCTTCCGCTACCCGATCTGGGATGCCAAGCCCATCGCACCGCCCAAGGATGTGAAGCTCGAGGGCAGCAGCAGCGAATGGATGCCGCAGAACGCCGGCAACGTGATGATCCCGGTTGGCAAGCTGCCCGCGGGTTTGTACATCGTTGAAGCCGTGATCGGCGCGTACCGTGCGCACACGCTGCTGTTCGTATCGGACACCGTGGCCGTCACCAAGGGCACTTCGCAAGGGATGATGGTGTGGACGGCCGAGCGCAAGAGCGGCAAGCCTGTTGCGGGCGCATCGGTGAGCTGGACCGACGGTGTGGGCGTGCTCGCTTCGGGCACCACCGAAGCCGACGGCACGGCCGACCTGCGCCACGTGTCGCCCGAACGCAGCTACGTGATCGGCAGCGACCGCGCGGGCGGCGTGTTCATCTCCGAGAATTTCTATTACGACAGCGAGATCTACAACACCAAGCTGTACGCCTTTACTGATCGTCCGCTGTATCGCCCCGGCGACGAGGTGAGCGTCAAGTTCATCGGCCGCAACTTCAAGAACGCGACCGAATCGACCGTGCCGGCGGCCGGCGACATCAAGCTGCAAGTGCTCGACCCGAATGGTGCGCCGGTGGCCACGTCGACCACGCGCCTGACGGGCGAGACCGGTGCCGACGCGCGCTTTACGCTGCCGTCCAACGCACCGGCCGGCGGCTACTCGCTGCGCTTCGACTACAACGGCGGCACCTATGGCGGCGCCTTCCGCGTAGCCGAATACATCAAGCCGCACTTTGACGTGAACCTGTCGCTGGACAAGGCGAGCTACGGCACGGGCGAAGCGGTCAAGGGCAAGATCAGCCTGCGCTATCCGGATGGCAAGCCGGTCAAGAACGGCAAGGTATCGGTCAGCCTGCGCGCGCAACAGGTGACGATGGTGGAAGGCGAGCTGCGCTACGCGGGCTTGTTCCCCGTCAAGCTGGAGCAGCAGGAGCTGACCACCGATGGGGACGGCAACGCCAAGCTGGAACTGCCCGCCGCCAAGGAACCGAGCCGCTACGTGGTGACCGTGTTTGCCAACGACGGCGCAGCGTACCGCGTGAAGGTCACGCGCGAATTGCTGATCGCACGTGGCGCCACGCCGTACAAGCTGTCGACCACGTCGAACTTCACCACGCCGGGGCAGAACGTGTCGTTCACGCTCACGCCGATGCCGGTTGTCGGTGGCGCAAGCGGTGCCAGCGCGCCGCCCGCCAAGTGGGATCTGGTGCGCCTGGAAACGCGCACGCGCACCGAAGGCACGCTGGCGCCGGATGCCAAGGGCAATGCCACGTTCCCGGTCAAGTTTGACCAGCCGGGTTCGTACACGCTGTCGGTGCGCGATGCGGCCGGCAACCTGCTCGCCGCATCGAGCCACTGGGTGGCCGGCGACGGCGTGCAGACCGTGCCGGGCAATATCGAAATGGTGTTCGACCGCGATCGCTATCAGATTGGCGACACGGCTGAAGCGCTGATCACATTCCCGCTGCCGGTGGACGATGCGTTGCTCACGCTGGAGCGCGACAAGGTCGAGCGCCACGCGCTGCTCACGCGCGGCGGCGAATGGCTGAGCCTGCAGAAGGTCACCCCGTCGCAATACCGCGCGCGCATCAAGATCGGCGCGGAGTTCGCCCCCAACATGACGTTCTCGGTGCTGTACGTGCGCGACGGCGACATGGTGTTCCAGAACGCCGGCATCGTCGTCACGCAACCGACGCTGGACTTGGGCGTCCGTGCCGACAAGGCCGTGTACGCCCCGGGCGAGACCGTCACGCTGGACCTGACCAGCGCGCTGGCGGGTAAGCCCGTGCCGGCCAACCTGACTGTGTCGGTGGTCGACGAAATGATCTACGTGCTGCAGCCTGAGGTGGCGCCGAGCATCGTCGACTTCTTCTATCACCCGCGCCGCAACAGCGTGCGCACCACGTCGAGCCAGAGTTTCATCAGCTACGACCTGGCGCTCGCCTCGCTGCCGGGCAAGCCAGGCGGCACGTATGGCCGTCACAACGAGCGCGGCGTGAAGGTGCTCGAACGCCCGCGCCGCGACGAGAAGGACACCGCAGCCTGGGTCGCCAATCTGCAGACCGGCGCCGATGGCCGTGCGCGCATGACCTTCAAGATGCCGGATTCGCTGGCGCGCTGGCGCATCACCGTGCGCGCCGTGTCGACCACCGGTGCATCGGACGGCATCGTTGGCCAGCGCACGGCGAGCATCCGCTCCGACAAGCCGCTGTACCTGAAATGGACGGGCCCGCAGCGCTTCCGCGAAAGCGATCAGCCGCGCCTGGACATGGTCGCCTTCAACCAGACCGACAAGGACATCACCGCAGACTGGATCGTCTCGGGCGCTGGCCTGAACATCAACCAGCGCGTGACGCTCAAGCGCGGCGCCAACTACCTGCGCGCGCCCGTCACGGCGCTGCAGGCGGGTGTGGTCAATGCCGAGCTGAAGCAGGACGATAAGGTTTCGGACCGCCTGCAGACCACGCTCAAGCTGGATGCAACGGGCTGGCTGGCCGACCGTGAAAACGTCGTCTCGCTCACGCAGTTGCAGGGCACGCGCCTGCCGCTTGGCCTGCCGGCCGATGCGCGCGACGTGCGCCTGCGCGTGGTCGGCAACACAGCCAGCCAGTTCGCCCGCGTGGCGGATGACCTGATCGAATATCCGTACGGTTGCGCCGAACAGACCGCCAGCCGCCTGATCCCGCTGGCCATCGCTCAGCAAAGTCTGGCGGCCACCGGCACGCGACTGGGCGACGGCGGCCCGGCCGGCACGCAAGGCGTCGACGCGCTGCTGCGCACGCAACGCCAGCGTCTGGCACTGCTGGCCGGCACCAACGGCACCTTCGGCTGGTGGGGCGAGCTGACCACCAGCAGCGCGCTGATCACGTCGTATGCGTATTACGCGGATTGGCTCGCCAGCCGCTCGGTCGGCATCAGCCTGCCGGCAGACAACTGGAAGCAGGTGCTCGAAGCCTACAAGCGAACGAGCCAGAACGAGCCGCTGCTGCACCGCGCGCTGGCGCTGTGGTTTGCCAACGAGATGGGCCTGCCGGTGGCAACACCGCTGTCGGGCGTGGCGAACGAGCTTGCGCCCAGTGGCGGCAAGGCGGCCAAGGCCCCGGCCGATGCCGATCCTGCAGCGGGTGACAGCCTGATCTTCGTGGCGCCGGATTCGCCGCGCGGCCGCCAGGTGGCGACGGTGCTGACGGCGCAACTGATGCGCCAAGTCGGCCAGCCGGTGCCGGAAGCGCTGGTCTCTGCTGACATTGCTGCCCGCAATGCGCTGGCCGCCGACACCTCGCCGCTGGTGCAAAGCCTCCTGCTGATGGGCGGCGGGCGCTCGGCTGCCGACCCGGCACCGCTGCTGGCCCGCGCCAGCGCTGCCATGCCGACGATGGATCGCGCTGTCGCACTGGTCTGGCTGCAGAAGGGTCTGGGCGGTCTGCAAGGCGCGAGCGTTGCCGCCATCCAACCGGCTGTTGCGGCTGGTGGCTGGCAGGCGACGCGCTCTCCGGTCGGTGTGCCGACGTGGCGCTGGACCGGCGCGCAAGTGCCCGCCGCGTTGGACCTGACGGCGGCTCCGACCGACGTGACCACGCAATCGGCCATCGTGTCGTACCGCAGCCGCGCGGCTGAGGCCTCCAAGCTGCCGATCACGGTGGAGCGCAAGTTGTACCGTCTTGAGCCGATCGACAGCGCGCCCGCCAAGGCCGATCCGAAGGCGCCCAAGCAGCCGGCGGCCGACGCTACCAGCAGCGGCATCGCCTTTACCGCCAAGCCGGTCAAGCCGGGCGACACGCTCGACAGCAATGCACTCTACGTCGACGAGGTGGTGCTGACGCCGCGCCAGGGCACGTACCGCTACGGCCTGGTCGAAGTGCCACTGCCGCCGGGCGCCGAAGTGGAAGCCACCACGTGGGGCATCCAGATCGACGGCCTGAAGGGCGAGCCGAACGAAGGCAACGGCGCGCAGGCGTTCGAGCGCAAGGCCGCGTACGAAATGGGCCAGCTCTCGTACAACCAGCCGGTGCCCGCGCTGGAGCGCCCGACCGTGCTGCGCCAGCTGGTGCGCTTCTCGCTACCGGGCCGCTTTGCGTTGCCGCCGGTGCGCTACTTCCGCATGTACCAGCCGGAAGCCAAGGCGTTCCAGGGCGACGGCAAGACGGCCAGCTATCCGTTCAAGGTGGAGTGATCTGGCGATGCCTTCCCGCCTGCTCGCGCGTGGTGTGCTGACCGGCCTGTTCTGGGCTGCCGGCGCCTGCGCGCTTGCCGGGCAGGCTGTGCACGCCATCGCCGCGCCGGTTGGCCAGCCCGTTCCGCAGCTGCGATATGCCGCTTTGCAAGGCGACGAAGCCAAGCTCTGGCAATTCGGCGCTGACCCGGCCGGCGGTATGCCGCAAGCCACCGCCTTGCCGCGCGACGCCGAAACACCGCTCGGCAGCGTCTGGAAACTCTTCGTCTACAGCTACCTCGTCTCGCGCCGCATCAGCACGCCCGACTACACGTGCCACGGCAACGACGCCGAAGAGGTCTACTGCTGCACCGCCGGCAACAGCGTCGACCGCGAGCGCGCGCTCATCCAGTCGTGCGGACGCTATTTCGAACCGGCGCGTCTCGGCCTTGATCGCGCGGATTGGCGCCGCTTTTGGCAGCAAGCCGGATCGCCCACGTGGCTGCGCGACCTGCGCACCATGCAACCGACGCATCGCGTGCCGGTCGCCGATCTGCTCACCGCGTTGCGCACCGTCCCGGCCGATGGGCGCGAGACCGCGGCGCAAACGCTCGTTTCCGTGCTGACCGTCGGGCGTGGCGAGGGCACGGTGTCGGACTTCGGCGGCCTGCTGCGCGCCAAGACGTGGACGATGCCCGACCCGCAGCGCCCCGGCGCGTCGATCGGTGGTGCCGCCGGCTGGCTGGCCGACGGCACGCCCGTGTGGCTGGGCGGTGCCGGGTCGAGCAACCAGGTGCTGGCCGCCGCCGCACCGCGCCTTACGCCGTTGATCGAGCAGACGCCTGTGCCCGACGACGATGCCTGTGTCGTGGTGGATTTCTTTGCGCGTTATCCGATTCGCGAGGTGCGCGACGTCAGCGGCAAGCCGGTCACCGCCAGTCGCCTGGAAGGCCGCTACGCCGTGCGCTTCGCCAACGGCAACACGCTGCCCATTGAGAGCAAGGGCGAGTTGACGCTCTCGCGTCAGAACAACGTGCCCGTTATCACTGGCCGCCTGGGCATGAACGACTACGTGGCGCGCGTGGTCGAGCGCGAAGGCGAACTCGCCGAGCCACAGGCTGCGCGTGCGTTGGCCGTGGCGGCGCGCAGCTATCTCGTGCAGCACGCCTCGCGCGACAAGGGCTGCTACCGCATCACTGACAGTTCGCGCACGCAGCGCGTGCTGCCGCGTCTGCCGTTGGCCGCTGCCCGCAACGCAGCCGAATTTACCGACACGCTGGTATTGACTGGCCAGTCCGTGCAGTACCACAGCACCATCAGCGCGCGCGGCCAGATGAGCTGGACCGCCGCGCGCGCCGCTGCTCAACGTGGCCAGGGGTTCGACGCCATCCTCGCGCAGTGGTGGCCGCAGGCGACGCTTACGTCGTTCCAGAGCCCGGTGGCAGGGGATTGCTCTCCCGTGGCGGGTGCGCAGCAGTGGCTGCAGGCGCGCGCACCGGGTTGGTCGGCGCGCCTAGCTGCCGAGCCCGGCTACGAGGCACCGCCGCTGCCCGCCGTGTGCGTCGTGCATGAAGGTCGGCCCTACGCAGACGCGCGCCGCAACCGGCTCTACGTGCACCGGCTCGCGACCGAGGAAGACCGCATCGCGCTGACGCACGAATATCTGCACCTTGCCTTTGCGCGCCACCCGCGCGGGCAGGACGAACAGTTTGTCGAGGCGATGGCGCGTCGCCTGATCCGAGGGGAGGGTTTGCTGTGAAGAGTGGGATGACGCGCTTGGCGCTGGGCACCGTTGCGCTGCTGCTGGCCGCTTCGGCGCTGGCTGAGCCGGTGGCCGATCTGGAAGGGCCCATCGGCGGCTGGCGCAACAGCAAGCTGACCAACGAGCTGGAGCAATACACCGCGGCGTATCCAAAACCGCCCGTGGACCGCGGCGCGCAAAAGTACCGCACGCTCATCGCCGGACGCATTCGCGCGGCCGGCAAGCAGCGCCGCCCGCCAGTGCTCGTCGTCAACGGTAACGCGATGCCGCTGTATGGCGATGGCGAAGGCCGCTTCGCGCGCCCGTGGGCGTTCGGCCCGGGCTCGAACAGCGTCGAAATCGTGAGCTCCGACGGCCAGTCGCGCCAACGCCTGCAGTTCTACGAGGCCGACACCACCAAGACGTCGGCCAAGCTGCGCGCCATCCTCACGTGGGACGACCCGCGCGCCGAGGTCGACATGCATGTCATTTCGCCGATTGGCGATCATGCGTTCTGGGCGCAGCCGCTGCTGTCTGACGGCGGCGGGCTCGACGTGGACAGCGTCGACGGCGCCGGCCCGGAGATCTTCTCGACCGCCGCGCCGCGTCCTGGCGTGTGGCTGTTCTACGTGAACTACTGGGGCAACTTCAACGCCGGCGGCTACAACTTCGACGAAAAGGCGCACGACCGCGATCTCATCACCGCGCAACTGACGCTGATCTATAACGAGAACACGCCCAACGAGCGGCGCGAGTTCGTCAGCGTGCCGCTGCGCAAGATCGGCGAGCTGGCGCTGATGAAATCGATCCGCTTCTGACGTGACGCACATGATGCCTTCCACTTTCCGTCTCGCCGCTGCCATCGCGTTTGCCACGTCTGCGGCCGCTGGCGGCGTGCTGGCGCAAACCGACGCCGGGAATATCGAGATCACCGCGCCGCTTAACGGCTGGCGCAATTCGGCTGGCGACGAATCCCGCTATACGCAGGACGTGCATTACCCGGCGGTGTCGGTGTCTACGCCGCAAGGGCAGGGCATCGCGTCGATGATCGCCGGGCGCATCCGCAATCAGCCGAAGACTGCCGCAGCAACGGACGAAAACAAGCCGCGCCGCCGCCGTGGCGCCGATGGCTCCTCGGTCGGTACGCTGATCGTCAACGGCGTGGCCATGCCGCAGCGCATCGAGGCCGACGGCACGTTCTCGCGCCCGTATGCATTTGGCGCGGGCAGCAACAGCGTCGAGGTGCGCAGCGCGCGCGGCGACGCCAAGCGCGTGCAGTTCTACGACAGCTACTCGGGCAAGCAGCGTCCGCGTTTGCGCGTGGTCCTGTCGTGGGACACCGACGGCACCGATCTCGACCTGCATGTCATTTCGCCCGACGGACAGCACGCCTGGTACGGCAACCGCGTGGTCGAAAACGGCGGCGCGCTCGACGTGGACGTCACCACCGGCTATGGTCCGGAAATCTATTCGAACCCGGCGCCCGTGCCCGGCACGTATCTCGTCTACGTGAATTACTACGGCAGCGGCAATGACCGCAGCGCGATCACGACCGCCACCGTCACCATCATCACCGACGAGAACACGCCGTCCGAACGCCAGCAGACGTTTGTCGTGCCGATGCGCAAGGCCGGCGATCTGACGCTGCTACGCAGTTTCACAATGAAATAGGATCGCCATGGACACGCAGACCGTTGCCGCCTACGACGCGCTCGCCGAAACCTTCGCGCAGGAGTGGCGCGACCAGCCGGCGCCTGAAGACCTGTACGCGCTGCTGCGCCGCGAGTTCAAGGCAGGCGGTGCCACCGCCGACATCGGCTGCGGCGC
>Ga0157373_10003492_pt1 | contig 11888 bp, 12 predicted proteins | sample C65metaG_FD_113460 | JGI IMG/M metagenome (GOLD analysis project Ga0157373, IMG submission 113460) | Corn rhizosphere microbial communities from Kellogg Biological Station, Michigan, USA - C6-5 metaG | ecosystem: Host-associated > Plants > Roots > Rhizosphere > Soil | place: USA: Michigan...
ACTTAGTGATGATCGCATCGTCGCGCACGTTGAGGCCGCTGCACTAAACGCCGGGGCCGCCGCCCTCGATGTGAGCCCCTTCGGCGAGAGGTTGCGTGCGCTGCAGATCCCCTTCCACATGCGGCGGCGGCAAGGGGCGCTCATTCTTCAATCGACACATACCGAACGCCAACCGCAGGCCAGACCAGATCGGGCCTTGATCCGCGCCGTCGTCCTGGCCCGTCAATGGGCCGAGCGGCTAGAGCGCGGTGAGGTTGCATCTGTCAAGGCGCTGGCCAAGGAACAGGGTCTTTGCCAGCACTACACGGCCCGACTGTTGCCCCTCGCTTATCTGGCGCCCGATCTGGTGGACTCCATCCTGGCCGGCGCCCAGCCACGCGCCGTTTCCCTTGCGGCTCTGACGGCGGAACCGTTGCCTCCGGAATGGGCCGAGCAGCGCCGACGCCTCGCCCGCGTAGGATAGGAATTCTAACGGCTCGCACTCTCTCGACTTGCTATGTGCAACTGCGCGGGGCGCCGCATCTTTCCTGTTTCCTTTCCTGTTCTCAGGACACGAAGGGCTAAAGTGATACTCCCCGAGAGCGGCCGGAGAACGGGCGCGCAAAGCAGACCACGTGTGAGGATTTCTGGGTCGGAGAGAGCAGGGAGCCGCGCTCCGCGCGCCCTAACCCGCGGAATTTACGCGAGACTTCCGCAGTCCAGTTCGGGGGTGCGGTTAGCGGCGGAAAGAATGGTGGGTGTACAAGGATTCGAACCTTGGACCCGCTGATTAAGAGTCAGCTGCTCTACCAACTGAGCTATACACCCGCGCCAGGACAGGGCGTTTGACGGCCCTCGGCGAGGGCGCGGAACATACGCGAAAAGGCGTTGAAGGCAAGGGCTATGGACGAGCGTTCAGGAGCGGTGAATTTCGGCTATCTGGAGGCGTTCGCGGCCGGCGACCAACGCCTCGTGCGCGAGGTGCTGAAGGTCTTCAGCGCCGAGGCGGCGGAGTGGGGACAACGTCTCGACAGCGACCCCGAAAACTGGCGCCGCGTAATCCACACCATGAAGGGAACCTCGCGCTCCATCGGGGCCGACGGGCTCGGCGATCTTTGCCAGCAGGCGGAAGCGACCGGACCTGAAGCGCTGCCAGGCGTCCGCGCGGCGCTGGAAGAGGTGATCGCCGAGGTGCGGCGGTATCTCGACGCCGCGGACTAGGCGCGTTTGCGGGCGCCGGCGGCTGGTTTCTTCTTGGTGGGCGTCGTGCGGCGCCGCGCGCGGACGGCCTTTACGGGCTCGGCCTGGGTTCCTTCGTTCTCGATGACATCGGCGTGTTGCTCGACCTCCTCGAGGATGCCTTCCAACTCGGTGTCGGTGAGTTTTTCGATGCCGATGTAGCGGTTCTCCGCCTCGCTGATGCGGATCAGCTCGTCGAGCTTGGCCTGGATGGCGGCCCCGTCGCGGTTCTGCGTGTTCTGGATCAGGAACACCATCAGGAAGGTGATGATCGTCGTCGAGGTGTTGATCACCAGCTGCCAGGTGTCGGAGTAATGAAACATCGGCCCCGTGGCGGCCCAGGCGACGACCAGCACGATGCAGATCACGAAGGTCCAGGCGCGCCCGGTCATGCGCGAGACCGCATTGGCGAACTGGGTGAAAGCCTGGGTCAGGGACATGGGGCGCTCCGGGGGACTGGCGTGCGTTGCGCCCCACGGTCTGAACGGGTAGGCCAAGGCCAAGTTCCGAGGGAGTCGCGGCATGGGTGAGGCGCGGATCATCGACGGCAAGGCCTTCGCGGCGGGCCTTCGCGAGCGGGTGGCGGCGGAGGTGGCCCGCCTGAAGTCCGAAAAGGGCCTCCAGCCCGGACTGGCCGTGGTGCTGGTGGGCGAGGACGCCGCCAGCCAGGTCTATGTCCGCAACAAGGGCCAGCAGACGCTGGAGGCCGGGATGCACTCGGTCACCCACCGCCTGCCGGAGGAGACCTCGCAAGCCGATCTGCTGGCGCTGGTGGCGCAGCTGAACGCCGATCCCGCCATCCACGGCATCCTCGTGCAGTTCCCGGTTCCGGCCCACATCAGCCAGGCCGCCGTGGTGGCGGCGATCTCGCCGGACAAGGACGTGGACGGGCTCAACGTCATCAACGCCGGGCGGCTGGCGAGCGGGCTTCCGGCGCTGACGCCCTGCACGCCGCTGGGCTGCATGATGTTGCTGCGCGATGCCCTCGGCGATCTGACAGGCAAGCGGGCGGTGGTGGTGGGGCGCTCGAACCTCGTCGGAAAGCCCATCGCGCAGTTGCTGCTGCAGGCCGACTGCACGGTGACCATCGCTCATTCGCGCACCCAAGACCTCCCGGCCGTCTGCCGCGAGGCGGACATCCTGGTCGCCGCCGTCGGCCGGGCGGAGATGATCCGGGGCGACTGGATCAAGCCGGGCGCGGCGGTGATCGATGTCGGCATGAACCGCATCCCCTCGCGCGATCCGGCCGCCGCGGCCGCAGGCAAGACGCGGCTGGTGGGCGATGTGGCGTTCTATGAGGCCAAGGCAGTCGCCGGCTGGATCACGCCGGTCCCGGGCGGCGTGGGGCCGATGACGGTGGCCTGCCTGCTCCAGAACACCCTGACTGCCTGCAAGCGGCTGAACGGGGTCGAGGCCTGATGCGCCGGGCGGTCCTGCTCGCGCTGCTGCTGGCTGCCTGCGGCAAGGCCCCGCCCCCTCCACCGACACCTGAAGAAGCACAGGCGCTTGAGCCCGCCGATCCGCACATCGCCGAAATCTACGAGCACACCTGCAAGAGCTGCCATGCCGCGCCCGGCAATCCGGCGCCGCAGGTTCATGACCACGCGCAATGGGACCCGCGCTGGAAGCAGGGCGTGCCGACGCTGCTGGACCACGCCATCCAGGGCTACAACCAGATGCCGCCGATGGGGACCTGCGCCACTTGCACCCCGGCCGAGCTTGAGGGCCTGATACGCTTCATGTCGGACCACGAAAAACAATGATCTCCCGGCGCAAGGCGCTGCTGGCGGGGGCAGGGGGCGCAGCTGTGCTCGGCGCGGGCGCTGTGGGCATCGGCGTCGCCAACCGCCCCAGGCCCGAACCGCCGTCGCCCGCGACGACGGACGCGCAAGGCCACATCCTCTGGCGCAACTGGTCGGGCATCCAGCACAGCTATCCGCAAGCCAGGCTCGCCCCCGTCGATGAGGCGGAACTAGCGAGGGCGCTAGTCGCGGCAACGCCTCCGATCCGAGCGGTGGGGGCAGGGCACTCCTTCACCGGCCTGGTGCCGACGAACGGTACGCTGGTGTCGCTGGACTCCATCGCCGGCGTCGTCGGTTGGGACGGCGATCAAGCCATTGTCAAAGCCGGGACACGCCTCGGCGCACTTGGACCGGGGCTCGCGGCGCATGGCCGGGCGATGCCCAACCTGCCGGACATCAACAAGCAGTCGCTGGCGGGCGCGATCAGCACCGGCACCCACGGGACGGGCAAGCATCTGACCGCCATCCACGGCGAAGTGACCGCGATCACCCTCATCACGCCCGACGGCAAGACCGTCGAGGCGGACGCCACGAACCGGCCGGACATCTTCAACGCCGCGCGGGTGTCGCTGGGCTCGCTTGGCGTCATTACCCAGGTGAAGCTGCGCACCAGCGAGAACAGGCGCCTGCGCCGCCGCGTCTGGCTCGATCCGCTGGAGACGGCGATGGGCGAGGCCGAGCAGCGCTGGGCGACCCACCGCAACTACGAATTCTATGCCGTGCCGTTTACCGGGTTGGCGGCGTGCATCTCACACGATGAGACCGACGATCCTGCCGAGCCTCGCGGGGCCGACCAGGACGACGCCTTCCTCGAAGCGCTGCGGACTCTGCGCAACCTGCTGGGCTTCTCTACGCCGCTGCGCAAGGCCGCGGCCAAGGCGCTGCTGGGGGGGACCAAGCCCGAGACGGCGGTGGACGAGGGCTGGAAGCTTCTCTCCACCAACCGGCCCGAACGCTTCAACGAGATGGAGTTCCACCTGCCGCCGGAGACCCAGATGGCGGCGCTGAAGGAGGTGGTCGCTGCCATCGAGCGCGAGCGGCCCGACGTTTTCTTCCCCATCGAGCTGCGCCGCATCGCGCCGGACGACGCCTGGCTGTCACCGTTCGAGGGCGCCCCACGCGGATCGGTCGCCGTCCACGCCCACTACCGCGACGACTTCTCGTTCCTCTACGAGCTGATCGAGCCCATCTTCATCCGCCATGGTGGGCGCCCGCACTGGGGCAAGCTGCATTCGCTGCACGGGCCGCAGCTGGCGGCGCTCTATCCGCACTGGAACGACTTCCTGCAGGTCCGCCGCGAGCTCGACCCGCAGGGGCGGATGCTGAACCTCTACCTGCGGGGCCTGTTCGGCCTCACTTGACCGAGCTGTTCACCCAGCCGGTCAGCTGACCCAGCACATCACTGAGCGCCTGGTCATAGGCCGGAACGATCTCGCCCATCCGGTTGTCGGACGCCTGCGCGGTCGCGGTGAACACCCGATCGCCGACCACGGTGCGGTCATTGTTGCGGCTCAGCAGCGCGTGGACCGCCATGACGACTTGCGGCGCGGAATCCGCCGCCGCGTAGCGCGTTTCGAAGGTCTGCACCTCCAGCTTCAGCGCGTACTGCGCCTGCGCCACATCGCCCCGCTGGACCAGCCGCGCCCGGCCGCCCTGGAAGGCGCGCACCACCGCCTCATCGAACAGGATCGCCGCCGGTGAGACCCAGCGCGCGTCCTTGATGAACGCCGCCTCGCCGCCCGTCACCGTCAGGACACGATCGGAGGCGGCCGCAGCCTGAAAGTCGATGGGACTGAGGAGCACGCCGACCTGCGCGTTCGCTTGCGTGGTCTCGACGGCCGGAACCTCGAACCGGTAGAGCTGCGCGGGCTTCGACTTGGGAAAGAGCGAGATACAGGCCCCCAGCGGGACCAGCATGAGCGCAACGATCAGGGATTTTGCGAGTCGCCTCATGGCTTGACCTCCACTTCCTTGGCGGGCGCCTTGCCGACAAGCCCACGGGGGTTCTGCTGGATCTCGTTGGTGAGCCGTTGCAGCGATTCCGCCGACTCCTGCAGCGTCACGATGGTCGAGGTCAGCTGCGGCAGGCCGTTGGCGGCAAAGTCGCTGGTCGGGCCTTCGAGCTTACCGATCATGGTCCGCGCGTCGGTGGCGGCGGCCTTGACCTGAGCGGCGGCGTCGGCGGCTTCCTTCAGTGTGCGCTTGCCGTCGCCGTTGACGAGGTCGTTGGTCGAGTTGGCGAGCTTGCTCACCGAGTCCGCCGCCTGCTGGGCGCTTTGCAGGGCCCGGTCGGCGTCGGCGATGACCTCCTTGCGCTCACGCAGCTCGGCGCTGACCGCCTGCACGTCGTTCAGCGTGGCGGTGAAGGTGCGGACGTTCTCGTCCGACAGCACCCTGTTGATCCGGTCCAGCGCCTCGATGGTTCGACTGAGCACGGTCCCGCCGCCCTCGATCAGGTCAGAGAGCGTCGATTTCTGACTGAGGATCACCGGCACCTCATCCTTGGGCACGGTGTCCTTCAGCAATTTCTTCGACGGCGTGCCTGCGGTCAGCTGGATGTAGTTCACCCCCGTCACCCCTTGGGGCTCCAGGGTGGCGCGGGAGTCGACGCGGATCGGCGTCTCGGAGGTCACCCGGATGCGGGCGATGACGCGGCTGGGATCGCGGCGATCAAGAGCCAGCTTGGTCACCTCGCCGACCTTGATGCCGTTGAAGTGGACCTCGCCGCCTTCGGAGACTCCCCGCACCGGCTCGGTGAACAGGATGTCGTAGGTGTCGTAGTCGCGCGTGAACTGCAGCTTCGCCAGCCAGAAGACGAAGACCACCAGCCCCACGAAGAGGATCAGCGAGACGAGGCCAACCAGCCCGTAATTTGCGTTTCGTTCCATTCAGCCCTTCCCCCGGGCGCGCCCGTCATGCGCCTTGACGGCCGCCCTGCCGCGCGGACCCAGGAAATACTCTCGTATCCAAGGATGCTCGGAATGCTCAAGTTCCGTGACGGGCGCGGCGGCCACGATCTTTTTGTCGGCGATCACCGCGACGCGGTCGGTGATGGCGTAGAGGCTGTCGAGGTCGTGGGTGATCATGAAGACGGTCAGCCCAAGGCTCTCGGAGAGGTCGCGGATCAGCTCGTCGAACGCCGCCGCCCCGATGGGATCGAGGCCTGAGGTCGGCTCGTCGAGGAACAGCAGCTCCGGGTCCAGCGCCAGCGCGCGAGCCAGGGCGGCGCGCTTGATCATCCCGCCCGACAGCTCTGAAGGCTTCAGCGATCCGGCTGCGGCCGGCAGGCCCGCCAGGGCGATCTTCAGGTCCGCCAGCTCGTTCTGCTCGGCCTGCGAGAGGTTGGTGTGCTCACGCATCGGCGCCTGGACGTTCTCCTTCACCGTCAGCGAGGTGAACAGCGCCCCGTGCTGGAACAATACGCCCCAGCGCCGCTCGATGCCGGACCAGGTGGAATAGCTGACCTCGCTGATGTCGTGGCCGAACAGGCGCACCTCGCCGCCGTCCGGCTGCTTGAGGCCAATGATGGTGCGCAACAGCACCGACTTGCCCGCGCCTGAGCCGCCGACGACGCCCAGCACCTCGCCGCGGTTGACCGTCAGGTTCAGGTGGTCGTGGACGATATGGCTGCCGAACGCGGAGACCAGCTCGCGCACCTCGATGGGCGGAGCGTCCTCCTTGTCGGGGGCGGGGGCTTCGTCCTCGCTCATATGTCGAGCTCCATATAGAGGAGCGCGAAGGCCGCATCGATCAGGATGATGGCGAAGATGGCGTGGACCACGGCGGCGGTGACGCGGCGGCCCAGCGACTCCACATCCCCCGCCACCAGCATCCCCTGCCGGCAGCCGATGCCGGCGATGACCGCCGCCATCACCGGCGCCTTCGACATGCCGACCCAGAAGTGGGTGGCGCCGACGTTGTCGACGATCCGCTGCAGGAAGAAGACCGGCGAGATGTCCAGCACCGTCCAGGTCACCAGCAGGCCGCCGATGATCCCCGCCACGTTCGACACGAAGGTCAGCAGCGGCATGGTCAGCAGCAGGGCCACGAACCTGGGCAGCACCAGCCCGTCGAAGGGATCGACGCCCAGCACCTGCATGGCGTCGATCTCCTCGTTCATCTTCATCGAGCCGATCTCGGCGGCGAAGGAGGAGGCGGAACGGCCAGCCAGCAGGATGGCCGCGATCAGAATGCCGAACTCACGCAGCACGGCGATGCCGATCAGCTCGACGGCGAACACCTGCGCGCCGAACTGGCTCAGCATATTGGCGCCGATCAGGCCGACAACCGCGCCGATGAAGAAAGAGGTGGTGGCGACGATGGGGATGGCGTCCAGACCCGCCCGCTCGAACAGCGAGACGATGGAGGCCAACCGGAAGTGTTTCGGATGGGTGATCGCCCGCCCGGCCGTGACCAGCACCCGGCCCGTGAAGGCGACGGTGCCCCAGGAGTCTTGTCCGAGCGAGACGACGCCGCGCCCGACGCGCTCGATGAACTCCTCGGCCGAGTTGCGGCGATGCACCGGCGGCGGCTCGGCCTCGGCGGCTTCGGCCACCAGCTTCAGCAGGCGTTGTGTCTCGGGACGCGCGTTCAGCCGGTCCGGCGGCGGCAGTCCGCCCGCCGAGCGCACGATGGTCAGGGCGCCGTGCGTATCGACCCGGCCGATATGCGTCAGGTCCAGCGCCGGCGCCTTGTCGCCGCGCAGGGCGTCGGCCAGCCGCGTGCCTACGTCGCCGAGCGTCATCGACGTCCAGTCGCCGGTCAGGGCGACGGCTTCGCCGTGCTCCCCTCGCTCAAGGTTGAATTCGGCGGCTGCTTCCATGCTCTGCGCGCGCTTGTCCCCACCGCCCGACGAGTCGGGCCGCCACACCCTAGCAGAGGTCGCCCGCGCCCTTAACGTTCCATGGCGGCGCTAGTTTTGCCCGAGCGTGGCGCCCTTGCCGCTCACCGGGGGCCGGGCTATAGACCCGGCCCTTCCGCCGGAATGGATGCGTAGCTCAGCGGGAGAGCACCTCGTTCACACCGAGGGGGTCACAGGTTCAATCCCTGTCGCATCCACCATTTTTTCCCAACAGCCGCGCCGCCGCCGCCGGCAACTCCCCGAAGCTGTCGATCAGGGCGTCGGGGTTAAGATCGGCGCAGGGGACTTCCGTGTAGCCGAAGGTGACCGCGACGACGGGCAGGCCGGCGTTGCGGGCCGTGGAGATATCCGTCTCGCTGTCGCCGACCAGGAGAGCGCGGCCGGGGTGGCCGCCGGCCTGCTCGACCGCCGCGAAGAGATGGCGGGCGTCGGGTTTGGCGGCGGGGGCGGTGTCGCGGCCGACGATGGCCTCGAACCGGCGCGACAGGTCGAGCGCGTCGAGGAGGGCGATCGAGAGGTTGGTCGGTTTGTTGGTGCACACCGACAGCCGAGCGCCGGCGCTACGAAGGTGGTCCAACGCCTCCGCCACCCCGGGAAAGGGCATGCTCTCGCGGGCGATGCGGTCCAGGTAGATTTCGAGGAAACGCTCCATCAAGGCGTCGGAGCGCCATCCCTCAAGCGGCTCGCCCGCCGCCGCGAAGCCGCGTTCCAGCATCACCCGCGCGCCGCGGCCGATCATCATGCGCACGGCGTCCATCGGCAGCGCGGGTAGGCCCTCTTCGCCAAGCACGGTGTTCAGCGTGCCGACCAGGTCCGGCGCGGTGTCGACCACGGTTCCGTCGAGGTCGAAGGCGATGGTGGCGCCGGTCAAGTCGGGGAGGTCATGCATCGGGCGGGCGTTTCGGCTAAACGCTGGAGTAATGCAACGCCCACGAGTCGGGAGCCTTCGATGACCGCACGCGCCGCCGTGATCCTCGCCGCCGGCCAGGGTACGCGCATGAAGTCCCCGACGCCGAAGGTGCTGCACCCTGTCGCCGGGCGCTCGATGCTCGACCACGCCATCGACGCGGCGCAGGCGCTGGGCTGCGAGCGGGTCGTCGTGGTGGTCGGCGCGCATAGCCCCGAGGTCGGCGAGCGGGCAAAAGCGCGCGGCGTGAAGATCGCTCTGCAGGATCCGCCGCTCGGGACCGGCCACGCGGTGCTGGCCGCGCGGGAAGCGCTGGACGGCTTTTCAGGCGACGTGGTGGTTACCTATGCCGATGTGCCGCTGCTGACGGCGGAATGCATCGGCTCGCTGTTCGACCTGCATAGCCAGGGCGCCGACCTAGCGGTGCTGGGCTTCCAGGCGGCCGATCCCGCCGCGTACGGGCGGCTGATCATCGATCCCTCTCAGGGCCTGCTGCGCATCGTCGAGGCCAAGGACGCGAGCGAGGCCGAGCTGAAGGTGAAATCCTGCAATTCCGGCGTGCTGGCGGCGGACGCGGGGCTGCTGTTTGAGCTGCTCGGGCAGGTGACCAACGAGAACGCCAAGGGCGAATACTACCTGACCGACGTGGTGGGTCTGGCGCGAGGCAGGGGGCTGACCGCCAAGGTGGCGTTCGCGCCCGAGGACACGGTGCATGGCGTCAACTCGCAGGCCGAACTCGCGACCGCCGAACGGCTATGGCAGCAGCGCCGCCGTGCCGAGCTGATGGCGGAAGGCGTCTCGATGCAGGCGCCGGAAACCGTCTTTCTCGCCTGGGACACCAAGGTCGAGGGCGGCGCGGTGATCGAACCCAACGTCGTGTTCGGCCCCGGCGTCACGGTCGAGAGCCGCGCCGTGATCCGCGCCTTCAGCCACCTCGAAGGGGCGGTGGTTCGCTCCGGCGCCCTGATCGGGCCCTACGCCCGCCTGCGGCCCGGCGCCGACATCGGCGAGGACGCCCACATCGGTAACTTCGTCGAGGTGAAGAAGGTCAAGGTCGGCGCGGGCGCCAAGGCCAACCACCTCTCCTACCTCGGCGACGGCACGGTTGGCCCGAAGGCCAACATTGGGGCCGGGACGATCTTCTGTAACTACGACGGCTTCGACAAATTCGAGACCCACGTCGGCGCGGGCGCCTTCATCGGCTCGAACACGGCGCTGGTGGCGCCGGTGAAGGTCGGCGACGGCGCCTACACGGGCTCCGGCTCGGTGATCACAAAGGACGTGGCGGCCGACGCGCTGGCGCTGGAGCGTTGCGCGCAGACCGAGAAACCCGGCTGGGCCGCGCGCTTTCGACAGATGAAGGCGGCCAGGAAGAAGAAATGAGCGCGGACGCACAGAAACAGGCAGTAGGCCAAGCCGCCGCCGAACTCGTTGAGAGTGGCATGGTCGTGGGGCTGGGCACCGGCTCGACGGCGGTCTGCTTCGTCAGGGCGCTTGGCGCGCGAGGCCTGCGCGACATCCACGGCGTCCCGACCTCCGAGAAGACGGCAGAGCTGGCCCGCGAACTCGGCATCCCGCTGATGACGCTGGATGATGTGAAATCGATCGACCTCACCATCGATGGCGCCGACGAGATCGGCCCGGGCCTGTCGCTGATCAAGGGCGGCGGCGCGGCGCTTCTGCGCGAGAAGCTGGTGTGGGAAGCCTCGGACCGCTGCGTGGTCATCGCCGACGCCGCCAAGAAGGTCGACGTGCTGGGCAAATTCCCGCTGCCCATCGAGGTCGTCCGCTTCGGCCATCCCCACACTGCCCGCAAGCTGGCCGACATCGCCGCGGAGTTCGAGCTTCTGCCGCCGCGCCTGCGCAAGGCCGAGCGCGGGATCGTCGTCACCGATGGCGGCAACGTCATCTACGACGTGCCGCCCGGCGCGATCCCCGACCCCACAGCGCTGGCGTTCGCGCTGAAGAGCGTCACCGGCGTCGTCGACCACGGCCTCTTCCTCGACCTCGCCGACGAGGCGCTGATCGGGACCGACGACGGCGTGGTGCGCCTGACGCCGTAAGCCCCTACATACGCCCAAGCTGAATACAGACCGGAGCGCCCGATGGCCTACGAATACGACCTCTTCGTCATCGGCGCGGGTTCCGGCGGCGTGCGGGCGGCGCGGGTGGCCGCGATGGCCGGCGCGCAGGTCGCCGTGGCCGAAGAGCATCGCGTCGGCGGCACCTGCGTGATCCGTGGCTGCGTGCCGAAGAAGTTCATGGTCTATGCCTCGGAGTTCTCACAGCATTTCAAGACGGCGGAGGGCTTCGGCTGGTCGGGACTGGGCGCCGCCAATTTCGACTGGAAGACCTTCATCACCGCCAAGGACATCGAGATCGCCCGGCTGTCGGGCATCTACGTCACCAACCTGCAGCGGGCCGGCGCCGACCTCGTCCATGCCCGCGCGGTCCTGAAAGACGCCCACACCGTCGAGATCGTCGGCAAGAACCAGACGGTCAGCGCCGACAAGATCCTCATCGCCACCGGCGGCCGGCCTGTGAAGCCGGATGTGCCGGGCGCCGAGCACGCCATCACCTCCGACGAAGCCTTCCACCTGGAGACCTTGCCCAGGTCGATCCTGATCGTCGGCGGCGGCTACATCGCCGTGGAGTTCGCGGGCATCTTCGCGGGCTTAGGGTCTGAGGTGACACTGCTCTATCGCGGGCCCAACATTCTTCGCGGCTTCGACGAAGACGTGCGCCTGCACCTCTCCGCCGAGATGGAGAAGCGCGGCATCAAGATCGTGCTGGCCTGTGAGCACACCCGCATCGAGAAGACTGACGCGGGCCTCCGCAGCCACTTCTCCAATGGCATCGATGTGACGACGGAGCAGGTGATGTTCGCGACCGGTCGCGAGCCCTACGTGAAGGACCTCGGCCTGGAGACCGCCGGCGTCGAGCTGACAGAGCGCGGCGCGATCAAGGTCGACCAGTTCTCCAAGACCACCGCCGACAACATCTGGGCCGTCGGCGACGTGACCGACCGCATCAACCTGACCCCCGTCGCCATCCGCGAGGGCCAGGCCTTCGCCGAGACGGTGTTCAAGGACAATCCGAC
>Ga0157373_10003493_pt1 | contig 11887 bp, 8 predicted proteins | sample C65metaG_FD_113460 | JGI IMG/M metagenome (GOLD analysis project Ga0157373, IMG submission 113460) | Corn rhizosphere microbial communities from Kellogg Biological Station, Michigan, USA - C6-5 metaG | ecosystem: Host-associated > Plants > Roots > Rhizosphere > Soil | place: USA: Michigan...
CGCTTGGCGTTTGTCGTCTCTGTGGCCTTTGCGGGGCCTCTCCTGAACCTGCTTGGGCATGAGTCGGGCGGCTTCCACCTCTACGGCGACAGCTCCGGCGGCAAGACCACCCACTTGCAGGTCGCTGCCTCGGTCTATGGCGGGCCACGTCTGGTGCGTTCGTGGCGCTCCACGGATAACGCCCTGGAGTCCATCGCCGCCGCACACTCAGACGGCCTCTTGGTGCTGGATGAAATCGGAATGTGTGACCCACGCATCATTGGCGAAACGGTGTACATGCTCGGCAATGGCACCGGCAAGGCCCGGGCGAATGATCGAGGACAAGCGGGCCGCCAGGTACAGGAGTGGCGCTTACTGTTTCTCTCGACCGGAGAAAAGACATTGGCCCAGCACATGGCGGATGCAAACAAGGAGCTGAAAGCCGGCATGGAGGTGCGCATGCTCGCCGTGCCGGCGGATGCCAGCAAAGGCCTCGGCATGTTCGATGTGCTGAATGGTTTTGAGGATGCTGCCGCCCTCTCCGATGCGCTCAAGGCCCGTGTCGCCAAATACTACGGCACCCCGCTTACCGCCTTCCTACACGCACTGTGTACTCCTGGGGAAATGCTCAGATGGTCGGTGATTGTTCGCCGCACGGTGGAGCAATTCATCACCCAAAACCTGCCCGCCTCGGCCAGTGGTCAGGCCCAGCGTGCCGCTCTTCGCTTTGGCCTCGCAGCAGCGGCCGGTGAGTTGGCCACCGCCTTTGGTGTCACCGGCTGGCCGGATGGCACGGCCACGACCGCCGCACGCGTGTGTTTGCACGCGTGGCTGGCTGAACGCGGCGGCGCCGGAAACTTTGAGGGTGATGCGATCTTGGCGCGGTTACACCAGGTCATCGAACGGTTCGGAGAAAGCCGCTTCACCCGATGGGAGTCTGCCGCCGCCAAAATCGATGAGCACGGCCCACGCACGATTGATCGGTTGGGCTTTCGCAAGACGATGGAGCACGGCATGGGCGATGCCCTGCACACCACCAACACCTACTACGTGCTCCCGGAAGCCTGGAGGGCCGAGATCTTCAAGGGCATGAACATCAGTGCGGTGAACAAGGAGTTGTTGCAACGGGGCGTACTCGAGCCGGGAAGTGAAGGCAAGGCGTACAGCTTGATTCGCCTGCCCGGGTTAGGACCTCAACGCTGCTACGTGGTGAAGACCGTTCCAGAAACGGACGAAGGCGAGGCCAAGGCCGCCTGACGGCGAGACTGCTGATCGAGGTAGCGCCGGCTCATTACCGGCCTTGCCAGCCATTCGACAACTATCCCTATTAACCGCAGTACCCAGAGACAATACAGATGAACACTATCCAAGAATTGAAAGACCGCCGCGACCAACTGACCCTCGAAGTGGTGAGCATTCAGGGTGACCTGGCGCCCTTCGAAGAGGCGCTGGAAAGCCCGGAGGTTATCCAGCAGGGCCGTCAACGAGCCGTGCAGGATGAAATCAACGATCACAAAAGACGCATCGACTCGCGAAATCTGGAGATCAGCAACCTGAATCAAAAGATTCTTCGCCTTGAGAGATTGGCAAACCGTGAGAGCTTGGCTGCGGGATACCTCAGCGATATGGCGAACTGGAAAGCCGACGAGATGGAACTCAACGAAAAGCGCACCAGTATCGAGACCCGGTTGCAGCAGGTCCGCCAGAGCGATCAGGAGGACATGGCTAAAGCTCGACAAGCTGAAACGGACGCAGCCACCGCTTATGCGCAGGCTGTCGCCTGGGGTGATGTAGAGGGCGAAAAAGCGGCTAACGCGGAAGCTCAAAAGGCAGCAAAAAACCTCACGGCGGCGGTTGAGCATCACCGCCGCCAACAACTGCTCATCACTGCACTGGAGCAGGAGCTGGTGACGATTGATCTGCATATCACTGAGGCACAAAAAGAATGCGCCAAGATCGAGAACGAAGCGGCTCATCTGGCGAACACAGTGTTAGAAGAACAATGGAATGAGGCCGCAAAAATACTGCTGGAGACAGGCGGCAAGCTGTGGGCTGCACGCAACCTGATTAGTCGTGACCCGGTTGCATTGATGAAGCTAAATATCCCTGAACAGGGCGAGCGCTTTGGAAGCTGGACCTGGCACGAACTCGCAGATCGCTCGCGCCAACACAGCCTGCTTGACCTGCTGGCGGCCTAACCTGAACCTTCCCCGAAGCAACCGGCGAGAGCTGGTTGCTTCGGGCCTACCATCGGTCCAATCATGAACAAACCACCACAGAACAGCGCACAGATGCCTGATTACCTGAAGGCCCGAAAGCTTCATTTAAACGGGATAATTGTCGTCCTGGCTGGCATGAAAAAGCGCAACGCTAGAGAAAACAAAGACACCAAGGTTGAGACGCTCACGATTGATGCAATCAAGGCAGAGCTTGATTTCATTGACGTCCAACTCAAAAGAAAGGGAGGGTGAGGAAGAAGCGGAAGCTTAAGCAGCTTCCGCTTTGCTAGATCCTTCCATTACAAAGAATACTCCAGACTTTTCGGCTTTCGGCCTGTGGCGGCTGCGAGCTTATGACCGCTTCCGGCCAAAAGCGGGCAGTTACGCACGGTAAACAGCACTACCTTGACGCTTGAAGTCGTCTACAGAAGCAGCGACGATTCATACACACCTTCAACCTCGTCCGAGTTCGGCGCGCAGGTTTTTGATGCACGCCTAGGGTATCCGGGCAGGGTTGCCAAAGCCCGGCATCAATCATCAGGAGCACCGCGAATCTTCCATTGAGAATTCGGCCTAATAGCCAACACCCAATACAGCGATAGACGCCGCAATTGGATTGATAGCTCCTCAATACCTGCGATTTATTCTACATTCACATAATCAGCAGGCGCTCCCGATAGGATACTAACGAGCGTCACTCTGAAATTTCACACTCATTTTTTGGGCCTACGTTTGCGAGGAGAATTTTTCCATCGTTTCTTTGCCAGTACATGAGACGCAGTGCTAGTCCGGAACTGGTTATATGGGTGCGGAACGCTTTCATGCTCTTATCTGAGCTTAGTCGTTGAACGTTAGAGTTTACCCCCACCCGGAATGGCGAAAGTTTATTTTTCGGCGTACCCGCCAATAAATTAATGACCGTATCAAAAACCACGCTAAAGTAGGTGCAGGATATATATGATTGATTGCGCTTAAGCGAATCAATGAAATCGCGCCCAATAAAAAATGAATCCAACTCAAACTGATCAGTGGAGCAATTAGACTGTGACATCACTTTAAGAGCGCCCGCGAACATTGCGAGCTTAAAGTCATATTCACTCTTCACATCACTTAAGAAAAACTCATGACCTATAACACATAAAAAATTCTTATACACGGGAAATACATTAATAACTTTTGAAACATTTAACGGGTAAACTACGTCCAGCGGAAATGCATCCACGAGCTCGCCTTGAAGGCTCGTTTCATTTGAAGCTTCATTTTCAAAGTGTAGAGCGCATGTAGCTTTATCGTTCGATAAAGAATAGATGGCAAGGGTGGAAAAAAACTCAATTAGCTCCTCCCTTCGTTGCTCAGAAACAGCCCCTATAGGGGGGGTAATAAGGAGGTTTTTCCACTCTTGAACCCAGTACTGGTCCGAATCAGATAAACTTTTTGCATCTACCAAAATTTTATTTACAAGCGTTGTAATATCTTGGGCGGTAAAAATGGAAACCCCGTTTTCCTTTATGTTTTGAGAGAATACTTTGTCAGTCGGGAAACGATCTGATGCGATCAATTTGTAATATGCGTCTTCTTCAATTAAAGGAGGCGCCGACGAGTGTAGAATGTCGGAATGTAGCTGGGTAAGACTTAGAAAAAAATCATCTACCACATTCGATTCACAAAGTGCTGGCGACAGTAGGAACTCGCAAGTAGCAATTGCTTGCATATTATTCGCCCCCCTTGTCTTTTAGCATCCGCATTTTCTCAACCTGCTCTTTCTTTCTCTTTTTAGCGGCCTCTCGTATTATTATTTCAACCTCTCTATTGGAATCATCAAAAAAGTCTTTTGGCCAATTTTCGATAGCACCAAATCTACTTACGTCGACTTTCGAGAAGGTGGATATACCATTGAGTTTATCTACAAAAAAAATACTACTTATATCTTTAAGCTTTGTATTTTCAGCTTGGGCAATTCGCGAGCGCAATCTTGTAATAATGTATTCACTGTGCGTCTCTATTAGGCACTGTCTATTGTCCATCGACATAGCTATGAAAAAGTCGCAGAGTCTAGATTGAACTTTTGGATGCAGGTGCAATTCTGGCTGTTCAAAAATCAAGAGATCATCATTGTCTGAGAGCAAAGCCATTAGAACAATTGGTAAAACCTGGCTAACACCTACACCGACATGCGTTAGGTCTTGCCAGACTGTATCGCTTGGATTGGTTTTTACCTTAAGCTCGTATCCCAGTTTCCCTGTGTCGGCAGTCTGGTAGTCGTCTACAACTCCTAAGAAGGACAACCAATCTTTACAAGCATCAATTAGTTGCGCGTCCAATCTAACTAAGGAGATGCCGCCGCCCTCTTGTTGTTGCGGCGAATAATAAGTGATCATCCGCTTTTCGTTGATATGCAACACTGCAGCAGTATTCTCGCCTTTAAGACCAATACTGCGTGGATTTGCCATTCCAATGGTTGGATAAATCGCTTGAGGCTCGTTTCGTAATGGCCCTAAGTATTTCACAGATCGGGAGAAGTAATAATTCACGTAGCGCTCTAGCATTCTAAAAGACTTTAGAATTGAAGAGTCGGTAGATTTTACTTTTGCTGAACTCTCGTACCATGCAACACTAAGGGGGTTGAGATTTTTTTTGATAAACTGATATAGCTCTGCTCTAATCGCATCTGGCAGAGTTCTTACGAATGTATGCCAAGTCCGCACATTCACTTTCTGCTCTTTTAATAAAGCATGATCTAATAAATCAGGATTTAGCGGAAATTTTGAGTGAATATCTTGCTTAATGAAATCTTCGAGATTAATGTTTTTCTTTAACTGCGCGTTAGACTTTAAAACTTTAAGAAGGGCGTCAGGAACTTTATAGTCCAACTTTATCCTGAGTTGCTCTTCCGATATCAACTGTTTGATTTTTACGAATACCGCTGCAGGGATAGTCACGGAATCCTGACTTTCAGCAGCCATTTTAGTAAGCACTGTATATTCATAAGGCGGGATCGACATCGCCCGAACAGATTCACGACTAATTCGACTAGTAAGGTCGTACTCAAAAACCAGAGAAGTGGGAAGGAAGCCGTCTTTCTTCATTCCTTTCGGTTTGAAGCCAGGATACTTACTTTTCATCTCGGCGAATTCGCTTGATTCAATTTCCAATATATCATAAAGCTGATCATTTGCATTCTGGGCTTCTGCCTCAAAAGATGCCGCATCTCTAATTCGTAGTCGCTCCCAACTTTCTTGACCATCTTTAACTATCAGAATCTTAATATCAGACTCTATGATAACTGGATGTAGCTCATCCTCAAGGCTCGCACCTTTACCATTGCGCTTGCCTAACAAAAACTTTGCTTCTATTATCTTTGCATGCTCAAGTCCATCTGAATACCAAGTATTATGATTTAGACCTAGACTGAATGATATTTCAAAATCCTCATCCTCTGTAAAGTAGCTTTTTATATCAGCGAACGATCCGAGCTTTGCCAAGTTTCCGTTAAGGACAAAAGATGTTCTGTCATACCTAGAGGCAAAACTTTGGCTCAAAAACAATATCGCCTGAATAAGCGAACTTTTCCCGCTGCTGTTTGAGCCGCATAGAATAGAAAAGTTCTCAAGCGGTATTGGCGAATCGTTACAGATTGATTTAAAACGCTTCAATTCAATAGATGTTAACATCTTGCCTCCCTGCAAAACGAGTGATCGAAAATTGCCTACCGGCAAATAGTTGCAGTTTGACACTAAATACGTTCTTTTGTCTATAGCATTCGATCATGCAGGCTGCATGCTATCTGTTTGTAGCTTTGGAGCTCTGACATCCATTTAGCTATCGATAATCTAATTGAATAGCCTGAAAAATCATCCAATTATCCAAAGCTCCGTAAGAGTGGTGTACCTCACTCCCAGTTAGAGTTGATGTGTAGAGCTAGAAATCCGCCGCCGCAACGCATCTCACACTCAATGGGGATTCGCAACCCAATCCGAAACAAAAGGACTTCTGCCTGCAAATCGTCTCGGGCTAGATCGTACTTTGTAACGATATGCAATTTGGCGCTGTTTAGATTCAAGGGCGATGCGCATCAGAGCCCGAATCCACTGCTTTTAGCTACCTATTATTACTTTGGTTGTAGGTTTAGTAAACATTGAACGCTGCTTTTCGCCGGTTCGGGTCTTTCGCGATCGGCTACAGTCGGCCACATGATGACGTCAGAGGCCAGATGTAACGTGCCCCCTACAACGCGCCTTTTCTAGAACTACCTAGTATAGCTCACACCGGGTATGCATAATATTTCTAGAGAACTGAGCTGCACGAATAATTGCTCGCTCATTCACCTCAGAGTTTCTCAGCAAAGAAGGCTCATACGAATAACGTAAACTTGCGAGATCGTATAGCTCCCTATAAGTTTCGGCCCCCATATCCTGATTGCAACGTTCACACAGCGTCACTAAATTCCTAAAGCTGGTTTCCCCACCCTGCGAGTATGGTCTTACATGCTGCAAAGTTAACCCATCCGTTTCGGGGCAATTAATGCACTTGTTCCCATCTCTATCTAATATTCTTTTTTTGAACTTGCCTCGAAAACTTCTTTTTCGAATAGATGCTGATGCCAGCTCGATATCCGTGAAAGACCCGTAAGGAGAAATAAGGCACTTTCTTTTTTTTATCCAGTGAGGCATATATTCCCTTACAAACTTCTCATCTGCAATCGCCCACCCTTGGATACAAGTCCAGTCGTAGTAGCTATTTTCGTTGTTAACTATGATGTAACTTACTCCTAATTCCTCAAGGGCGGCAGGAAACACTTCGCTGTTGACCAAGGATGGCTTGCGCACCTCAAGGCCGGTTGAGTCCGGTGCGCTACCTAATGTTAGCGTTGAGAAGTAACCATAGCCGCCACAGACCAACTTAAGATCAAAGGCATATGCTGAGCTCAAATGTTATTCCTCACAGATAATGAATTGGCGGATTAAAGTGGTCAACGTTAGCAAAATCTAGATCGCGCAATGCTGTTTCAAGGTGCTTAATTCATGAGCCGCCCTGACCTCATAGGCTTGCCCCTTGGTTCGTTTTGTCCGTTTTCGGCCGATCACCACAGGCAGAAAACGGCCAAAAACGGACGGTCAAACGTTCGCGGATGCTCGTGAAAAGTGCCGATGTGATGCCCCCATTCCTCAGATAGTACGTGAGCCTTACCCAAAAATTGAGGCGCTAATCAGAAACGCTATCTAGTTGAAGTCTTCACTACATGAATTTATTAACGTCCGTCAAACAGGAGCTTTTGCCCAGATCGGGAACCGTAAGCCAGCAGCCTTCTTGTCAGGCACGATGAACCCCAGACTGTATCGCGCGCGCGTAATGGCGACGTACATCTTGTTCTGAGATGTTTCATCCTTCGCGAGGAACGGCTTTCGGCCATCCAAGACGAAATGCAACTGGCTTTCAGTAGGTAGCACCAACACCCGATCAAAACCCAGCCCTTTGCTCCCGCCAAAGTTATAGCAGCGCGCCTCGGTGGGAAGAAGCTTCGCTCCTGACGTTACGCTCCAGCGCAGCACCATAGGGTCAAAAACCTTGATGTATTCGGCGACGTCGGACTCCTTGACGATGAATGTGCCGAGGTGATGGACAAGTTCAGGTGGCACCTCCTTCACTGCCGACTCCGTCGCTTCATAGTTACCGTTGTGCACAGCATCGGCGACGTCACAAATCGGTTGAATGCATCGCCGGTTAAGTGTCAGTGACTCATCCTCAAAGCCCATGGACTTGAAGGCTGCGATCTTCTCAGCGGCCGTTTTTGGCGATTTTTGGCCAAACGTCGTCTCGTACACCGTTTGCCGGAAATCTCCCACACACGTGATGGGTGTCGGCATCACTTTGTTCAGCCCCTTGAGCACCTCGTAGTCCCATCCAACCAGGTCTTGAACCTCATCAAAAAACACCTGGGTATAAATCTCCCCTAGTCGTACTGCGGCAGAGTTTTTCGTGACCTTCATGATTCGGCTCGCCAGTTTTGCGAGAAAGCCGGTGTGAGCTTTGGTCTCGCATGGAGTCAGGAAGTGTCTTGGGTTGTAGCTCTTATCGTCTAACTGCTCGGCGCGTCCCGGTAGCATAAACGTTGAATCTGGCCTCATATGAGGATTGCGCTGGTTGAAACAGATGCCATCGATACGCCGCGGGAATAACGCCTGCTGATACGGCCTCACCATGTCTTCCAGGTAAAATGAGAAAAGACCTTTGACCACGAACCGATCACTGTGCGCACCAAAGATCTCCAGAAATCGACGTCTCAGTTCCTGCTGATTACTGGTGGTGTAGGTCACCACCAGAACCTTTCCTCCGCGCTTGATTTCGGCGATTGATTCGGTAATGACCTTGTGAGTCTTGCCTGAACCGGCACCCGCCATGCAGAGTTTATTAGGCAAAATTCAGCACCTCAGCGAGGAAGGCTGGATATTTGAACGGCTCATCAGTTTCGAAAATTCGAATCGCGGTGTCGACCTTCTTCTTGCCTTTGCCGTCGCCGTCACCGCTTCTGAACCACTCCACAATAAATTCGAGCTTTTCAGCAAAGGTAGGTTTGGCAGTGAACAACTTGATGGTTTTGGTTGAGAGGACAATCTCTGCAAATGCCTGCAACTCTTTTTCCGAATCCGCATTGGCCAGAATCATCGCTGGCTCCAGCGAAAACTCATTGTTGTTCGTTGAAGAGACCAGCTTTATGTTTGGAAAATCTGTGTAATCCTTGCGTGCTTCAACGACGTTATTTTCGTAATCGCCATCGTTATCTCGCAAGACATTAATCGCGGTACCGATTTCTTTGCCGATCGCAATGAACGTCTTGAACCCGACGCCGCGCACCACAATGATATCGATCCCGTCCTGCTCTGGCAGACGCTCCTTATGGGTGTCTTTGTAGATCTTTTTGAGAATCAACTCATCTGAGGGGCCTTCTACCAAAACCACCTTCTTGGACAGCGCGACACGCAGCGTGTCGTAGCCTGGCAGCCGCTTCAGCGTCTTTACCACCCCCTTGTCCAGGAGGTGCAGTCGCTTGTATGTATCATGCAGCAAGCAAATTTTATCAATGCTCAGTTTGTTCAGCACATAAGAACTGTGGGTGGTCAGGAATAGCTGCTTGCCGTCGCGCTGGTCCTCAATGTCTTGCACCAACTTGCTTAGCTCGACATGCGACAGGTGATTTTCCGGTTCCTCCATCATTACCAGGTCGATATCTTTTGACTTGTTGTGCAGGGCCAGCTTGATTTGCACCTTACTCTGCTCACCCTTGCCGATCATGTGGAACGGCACGGCATTTACTTCGAGTTGCAGACCGTTCTGGATAGCGCCAGCGGGCATGGTGTTGGCGGCGATGGTCAGCTTCTTTTCCGTGATCCTGTTATCGGAATCCAAATCCTTGTTGACGGTGGTGACCTCATCAGTGTTGTTGAAGGATTGAAGGGTCTCACGGTAGTGCAAGCTCAGACGGTACTCTTCGTCCTTTCTGAGTGCGGTACTCAGAACATTCGAGATGTACTGATTTTTGCCGAAGGTGGGATGAATACGAGTGGGGTCGATGTAGAGAGCTCTGAATTGCTTGGTCATCGGCTTGATAACATTCCAAGCAAAATCCATCCATTCGACTTGGTAGAACTCCACCGGGATGCTGGTTATCGCGGCACCGGAGGCTAGGTAATCGTTATAGGCATCAGTAAAATCTGGATCAAAGCTGACTTTAATCTGAACCCCCTGAGCATCTTTCTTAAGGCTGTTGTTCGCTCCGCGATAGTCGGGGACGTTCTTCATATACGCCTCGATCACGAGGATCGGTAAGTCTGCAGGCGATTTTGGCGAGGCGCGGAACGCGGAGACTGTCTCGGCGTTGAAAAGATCCGGGGAAAACTCGCTATTGAATGGCCGACCGCGATACTGAAAATTGAGCACGATCTCCAAAGCCTCCAGAATCGTGCTTTTGCCTGCGTTGTTATCACCCACGAAAATATTCACATCTTCGTTGAAGTCAAAAGTCTGATCCTTGAATTTTTTGAAGTTGATCAGGCGTAGCGATTCTATGAGCACGTTTCAAATCCTTATGAAGTTGCGGCGACCGGTGTGGCGTAAGGCCATTGCGGTTCACGCTATAGTGGCGTGGGCACCCTGTCCAGTGAGAAGACGAAGCAGCGACGACGGCCATGCGAGGCAGAGTGAGTAGGTCCCCTTCAGCACACGCGACTGGCATAGACAATTTGTCCTGATACTTGGGCATTGGGCTTTTCAGCAGTGCCAGCGATCGGCAGCGCAGCATTATTGAGAAGCTCTACGGAATCTCGTTCGGCTACGTCGATCAAGCTGCAGCGCCAATGACCTGGTGGTCGGTCGTATTCCGGTTTCGGGGAGAGTCACGTTACACCACTGATCCAGTCCACCATGCAATCGCCAACTGCTGTTTAGCTATCAGGCTGTCCAGTGGGCGCTTTTGGCCGGTAGCGGCCCTTCTAAACGCAGCCCCTAGGTCGATGGCACCCGCCGCAGTCATCACAGTCAGCTCCTGCCAAGACATTAATTGATGTAACACCTCTTCGCCATGTAACACGCATATCGGTAAACCAGACCCAGCCGTGTAACGCCATATAAATCTATTAAAATCATATAGTTATATACTTATGTAACACGCGTAACACCGGTAACACGGTTTTAATAGGGTAGCCCCCTAGCCCCTGTGGTATTGCTCCTTCAGCGATGCGAGGTGGATCATGCTCTTGGCTTGGATTCGATGGTGGGGACCCTCGATAATTCTTCTAGGTACGGGGCATAGAACCCGCGGGATCGTGTTAGCGGAAAGTCACCCAGCTTAGTGAACAGGTGAACCTGGTGAACTCGAGTTCACCTGTGCATTTGCCCTATCGTTTGAGCGATCTGAGAGCACCGTTACCAGTACGGTAAGGATGCCCTCTTTTCTTCAAAGTCCTTTCAATTTCAACGATTGAAATTTCAGTAACTTCCAACGCCTCCCACTAACTCGATCCCGCGGGTTTCATGCCCCGTGTGCTTCAGATAGTGCCAGGGTCCCCAGCGCCAATCTGAAGACTGATTGCTTTCTGCCATCCTCCAGCTACCCTCCTTCCGTGCTGGCCTGAATGAAACACTGCGGGAAAGGCACAAATAGCTAAACGCTGAGTCATTACCGATCCGACACACGGAAGCGAGGACTAACCAATGCAATCATTTATCGTGAATAGAAACGTACAGACCAACGGCGACTACGAAGTGCATAACACAACGACCGGTTGCAGCTTCATGCCGCGGCCGGAGAATCAGGTATCACTCGGAAATCATCTGACGTGCAGTGGCGCTGTCAGTGCCGCTCGGGGGGCAAATCCCAAACTAAAAATTAATGGTTGTCTCTATTGCTGCAAACCTTGCCATACCAGCTAAATTCCTGGCAGAGCGCGGCTGGTTTACTGATTGTTCGTGCACAGATTTATGATTGTGGGATCACAGGCCCAAGCAGCGTGTATCCCCGCGTGTATCCCTAACTATGTAATCCAGCTGTAGGCCACGGATTATATGGAAGGCTCCAGTCTCCCTCGGCCCCTCTTAAAAAAAGACCTTGAAATTCAAGGTCTTTTTTTCGCCTACAGAAAAGTGGCTCGTCGACGCACTAACTATTCACCCGCCCCTTCCCCCTCACTTATGCA
>Ga0157373_10003494_pt1 | contig 11885 bp, 10 predicted proteins | sample C65metaG_FD_113460 | JGI IMG/M metagenome (GOLD analysis project Ga0157373, IMG submission 113460) | Corn rhizosphere microbial communities from Kellogg Biological Station, Michigan, USA - C6-5 metaG | ecosystem: Host-associated > Plants > Roots > Rhizosphere > Soil | place: USA: Michigan...
CCTGGAAGGCGCGCTCGCGCAGTGAGCCGAATATATCGCCGTGCAAACCTGTGTCACCGGAACCGGTCACGATGTTGACGACTCCACCTGCAGCGCGGCCATATGCGGCGGCGTAGCTATTGGTGATGATCTGGAATTCCTGCACGGCTTCCTGGGAGACGGTTGAGCGCACACCGTTGACGGAGTTATCGGTGGCGTCGGCGCCGTCCACGTTGACCAGATTCGAACGTCCGCGCTGGCCGCTCATGTTAAGGCCGGAGGTGGGCGCTGCGCCGGTGTTGGGAGCATTGTCGCGTACTACCTGTGAATCCGTGAGCGTGAAATTGATGTAGTTGCGCCCGTTGATGGGCAGGTTATCAATCTGCTTTTGACTTACGGTGTCGGTGGTGGAGGTATCAGTGGATTAGACGACGGCGGGCTCAGCGCTTACCTCTACCCTTTCCGTTGTGCCTGCAATCCCGAGCGTGACCGGCAACTCTTCCGATCCACCTACGGTGATCACAACACCCGGAATCTGCGCATTGGCGAAGCCTTGCGCGCTGACCGTGACCGAGTACGACGCTGGAGGCAGAGTGCGCGCGCTGTATTCCCCCGCGCCACTGGGAGAGGCAGCACGCTCAATTCCCTTGGCTTCATCACGAACCGTGACTGTGGCGCCAGTCACCAGGCTGCCTTTCGGATCTTTAACGGTGACGTGCAGATCGCCACTGGCCACACCCTGGCCATAAGCAACAGAAGACAGAACCAGAGCGACAAAGGCGATAGTCAGATTTTTCCGGATTCGCATAGCAGTATCTCCACGCGCAAGAGTGCTTCGAAGGCGGCTACTCGCTGGCATCCGAAGTCTGCTGAAAAGCTCGATGTTTATGGAAAGCGAAGGTTCGCTGGTTTTTACATCACTTTGTAGAAGGAAAGCAAGCAGGATGTGTTGGTGTCTGAGGCACCGGCGAGGGATGCCCGGTACCTCAGCACCGCAGAGATCGTGAATCACCAGGTTTGATGTGAACTCCGCTTTCATCCCAACCTCCGCACCAGAGAGGCAGTTCAGCATTCTTCCTGAGCCGCGTCTGCCATGCGGGCACTCTCGGGTAACAGTGGGAATTGGTCAATGCAGTCGTTGTCATCTTTGTTTCACAAGTTTCTCACGGCGTAAACGATTAAGGACAATAGTTATATGGGTGTGATCACGGGCGCGTTCAGGGCCGGCGAACGCCAGACTCTGAACCCGCAGGAGTGCGGAGGCCCCAAGCCATCCGTGGAGTGTTGTGGGCGATGCCGATTTGGCCTTGCGAATCCAGCAGGATGATTCCGCCGTGGCCATTTACCCGGTCTTTTAGATGGTTCATGGCTTCGGCTGCAACCCACTGCGGCAGATTGCCGGATGCGACGCGGTCGGCAGCCCACTTGGCCAGAACCAGCTTCATGATCGGCTCACCCCAGCCTGTGGTTGAGGCGGCCGCGCTCTGATTGTCAGCGTAACAGCCGCAGCCGATCAGGGAGGAATCACCCAGACGGCCGGGTGCTTTGTTCAAGGTTCCGCCGGTTGAGGTTGCAGCGGCGATATTGCCGTTAATATCAAGGGCGACCGCGCCGACGGTGTCGTGGGAAATCGTAGGGGCAAAAATATCCTGGCCGTCCGGCATCCCGCTCGCCTGGAAGGCGCGCAGGCGCTCGATCTCACGGGGAATGATCAGATCTTCGTTTTTGCACAAGGAAATGCCGTGCTCTTGAGCAAAACGCTCGGCACCTTCCGCCACGAAATAAACATGGGGACTTTCACTCAGCACCTTTCGCGCAACGCGGATGGGATTGGAAATATGTTCAACGCATCCCACCCCGCCGGCACGAAGCGTGGCGCCGTCCATGATGAGGGCGTCCATTTGCACCTTGCCTTCGCGATTAAGGAAACTGCCACGACCGGCGTCGAAAGTTTCATCATCTTCCATCACCACAACGGCGGCTTCTACGGCGTCCAGGGCGGAGCCGCCCAGGTCGAGAATCTTCCATCCGGCAGCAACGGCGTTACGGATCCCATTCAGGTGGGCTTCGACCATGTCGTCGGGAATCGCCCATGCCCCGCCGTGAACGAGTAGAACAGGATTATTGCTCAATCAAAATGCCTCGCGGAAACTGGCCAGTGTAGCATCTGACGGGCGTTCGGTTGTTCCCGTTCTATCGCTGATGAGGGCCAGTCATCATCTCGGGGATAGTCGCGAAGGAATAATCCTCTGCCTTGTAATGGGTAATGATCCGATCTACAACCCCCACTGTCTTTGAGCGGTCTGCCCCGAAGGCGGCGTGCCCGCCATCGTGAAGCAGCACAACGGCGCCGCCGCGAATTCGCCGGGCAACTTTCTGCTCTATGTAATGCGCCGATGGCGCATTCCAGTCGTATCCGGTCACGTTCCACATGACCGGTTCCAGGCCAAGTTGCCGCGCGAGAGAAAATACGCCCGGTCGGCGGCCTCCCCAGGGAGGGCGAAATAAGTTCGAATGTTCGCCGACAGCGTCAGTTAGCGCTGCGCTGCAGTGTGTTATTTCGTCGCGAATGCGCGACATCGACTGAATCGTCAGTAGCGGATGAGTGAAGGTGTGGTTGCCGATGACATGTCCGCGCTGCGCAACTTCGGCGGCGATGTCAGGACGCTGGCGCACGTAGCGTCCGATCATGAAGAATGTTGCGCGAACGTTATGCCTGGCGAGTACGTCGAGCAGATGCAAAGTGTGGGGATCGTTAGGGCCATCATCGAAGGTGAGCGCAATCTGCTTTGTTGTGCTATTCCCGCCGCAAAAATTCCTGCCAAACCATTGCCCTGTGGGCGCCATGGACTGGTAGGCGGCAATGCCGGAGCCGACAAACACGCCAATAGCAAGGCCGAACATGGAGGGATTGTAAATGGAGGTCGGAACGCAAGTAAGAAGGCATGTAGAAAATCACTTTTGCATGGTTACTTTTTCGGCTGGTGCGTTACTGTTAACTTCTTCCTCAATTGCGCGACGGCGGCACTCGGGATATTCTCGAATGCGATCTCTTCAAGTTCATGGCCAAGCTCTTCGATCTTCCCCGATACATTGCAGTTGAAGGACCCATACGAGTCGGCAAGAGCACGCTCTCAACGATTCTCGCCGAGCGGCTCAATGCACAGCGAGTGACGGACCCGGAACAGAATTCGTTTCTCGGCGCCTTTTATGACGGGAAGCCGGGTGCAGCCTTTCAAGCTCAATTCACATTTCTGGTGCGCCGCTTTGAACAATTGCAGGCGCTGGATCTTGGGGCGCGTTCGCAGAAAGTCGTTGTGTCGGATTTCATCTTCGAGAAAGACAAAATCTTCGCCTGCCTCAATCTCAATGACCAGGAACTCGATACCTATAACCGGTATTACAACTATTTTCGCGAACAGTTGCCGACGCCCGACCTGGTCATCTATCTGCAAGCGACTCCTGAAGTGCTCAAGAAGCGCCTGAAGAAAAAGAATGCCGCCGCCGAAAAGGCGATCAGCGAAGAGTATCTGGAAGAGGTGATCAAGGCTTACGAGCACTTTTTCTTTCATTACACGTCTTCGGACCTGCTGATCGTTAATACCTCCGAGATCGATTTCGTTGAACGCAACGAAGATCTGCAAGAGCTGTTGCGTAAGGTCTCTGAGCCCATCAAAGGCACACAGTACTTCCTGCCGCTGGGGAGCCAGGAAGCCGCCAGCGCGTAAGCGAAGGCCAAGCTCTGGATAACCGGGCTGCGTTCCAATGTCAGAAGACAACGCTAGCCAGGTTGCCGCCGCTAGCCCACTCTTTTCGCGCAATTCTCTCCCACGCGATAGACTTGTCGGCTCATGGATTCTGAATCCAATGCGTCGCTGCGCGGGACGGCGGTTGGGCTGTTCCTGTTTGACGTCTGCGAAGAGATCCGGCTCGAAGAATTGCGATCCATTCTTGGAGCGCGGCGGCTCGGTGAAGGCCTGAAGCACGCGGCTGCTGAGCAATTGTTTTTTGAGCGGCCTCCGGTGGTAGAAGAGGCGGCATTTCCGGGGCAAGCGCAAGCCCGCGTACGGGTTAAATACTACGATTACGGGGTCGTCAGTGTTCTGTTTGAATTTCCCTTCAACGGGGAATGGACTGACCTCATTTCGCTGTCGTCGCGGTGGATTTCGGGTACGGATCTGCCCAGCCGTGCCGAAGAAATTGCCAAAGAAAAGGTCGCACGTACCCGGCCCGCGCTGGTGAAGCCTTATGACCACTGGCTCAGCGAAGATTACTTCATATTCTTCATGCGGGAGATCGGCGGCAACCCTTCCGGGGCGCATCTTCTGACATCATGCGGCCAGCAGATCTCACAGGTTGTCAGAGGAGAAAATGCCGTTCTTTCCGACGATGAACGCCGCGAGATATTGCAGTCGGCAATGTCTTATTACCCGAATGATCTTGCCGTTCTCGGCTGGAATGCAGCGTTTGTTTACGACTCTGCGGCGGGATCGGAAACCACCCTGCAACTGCTCGAGTATGCCAACTCGCAGCTGCTCGAATTCCGCCACTACGATGAACTGATGACGCGAGAACTGGCCCGAGTTTATGACACGGTGGGCCAGAAGTCGAGCGTCATAAACCGGTGGCGTCTGCCGCGGGAAGCGTCGCGACTGCAAACCGTCCTTCTGGACGTCACTGAACTCACGGAGCGTGCTGACAATGCCATCAAATTTTTGAGCGACATGTTTTCAGCCCGACTGTATCGCCTTGCCGCCAGCAAAGTCGGGGTGCCGGACTATAAGAGCCTTACGCAAGAGAAGCTGCGAACCGCAGAGGACTTATACCGTTTCCTCATCGATGAATTTCACCAGTCGAGAACTTTCTGGCTGGAAACGCTGGTGGTTCTGATCCTATTAATCGAGCTGGTGTACGTGTTCCACGGCAAGATGTGAGTCACATATAGAACAGGCTTAGCCTTGGCAGGGTGTATTTCTCCAGCAGCTTCTTGTGGACGAACTGTTTCCGCAGCTGCTCGAGTTGCTGCACAGGCATCTTGCTGCGATACGGCGCGAGTTCACGGTCGGCCTGAGCGCGTACTTTCACGACCTCATTGTCGGGAACAGCGGCAAGAAGAACAGCAAACACTTTTTCCTCCAATACGGTAAGGCGGCGTTCGAGATCTTCGAGGCGGGGCAGCTTGTTTTCAAGCTCGGTGGCCATTTCGCGTAAGGTTTTCGCGACTTCGCCAGCGACAGCAGAAGGAGAAATTCCCACAGCCGACGGCAGCTTCGCCGCTTCGAGTTCCCCGGCACAACGCCTGAGGAAATCTGCGATCTCTGCCGCATCGAACCCGCGCTCGGGCTTCGCCTCCGAGGCGGTACCCACTGTGGCTTCTTTCATCTCTTCGGCCGCGGTGAGCACCTCCTGCGAACAATAGGCGAGACTATTAACTTTTTTTGATTTTGACGGACGCTGATCATAACGATCGAAGGCGGCATCAATACCGCGCAGGGCGGCTTCGAGTGGAACGCCGGCGTCTTTCCAGGTCTCGACTAGCGCCCAATCAAGCGTGGATAATAGCAACACTCCGCCGCGGCGTCGTTGAAAATGCTCCTCGATTTCGGTGAAATAATTGAAATAGTTATCCACGGGCAAGCTTTGGCGGTTACGTATTGACCTTAACTTGGGTCAGCATACTGAAAATTGTCGACCAAGCTAAGAATTTGATCGACGGCGGCGAGCCCCAACTTCTCCGCGAGGCTGCGATTGATCCGGGTGAGCATTCCGTTCCCACAGAATCCGCAATCCGTCCAGGGTCAGAAATTCGTCAACTTGTTGGATGAATTTTGATCCCGCTCCTATCAATGGAGCCAATCCGCCGGTCGCGAGTACTTTGACTGATTTTCCCAATTCGCCGACTAACCGCTCAAGCATGCCATCGACCAATCCGAGATAGCCGTAGTAAAGGCCAGATTGCATGCTCCCCACGGTTGTAGTCCCAATCACTCGTGTCGGCTTGCGGATGTCAACGCGCTGCAGGCGCGCGGTCCGGCTGAACAGAGCTTCTGCGGAGATGCCGATACCGGGACAGATGACGCCACCCTGATATTCGCCCTTCGCAGTCACGCAATCGAAAGTGGTGGCGGTGCCGAAATCAACGACAATGCATGGGCCTCCGTATTTTTCGAAGGCTGCGACAGCGTTCACGATTCGGTCCGCGCCCACCTCGGCCGGGTTTTCGTAGAGCACCGGCATTCCGGTTTTAACGCCGGGCTCGACAAAAAGCGCTTTTTGATTGAAGTAACGCTCGCACACGCGGCGGAGGGTGGAGTCAAGAGGCGGAACAACGGAAGAAATCATGATTCCGTTAATGTCTCGAGGATCGAGTTGCTGCATGGAAAACAAGTTGCGAAAAAGTACGCCGTACTCATCCACCGTCTGCGCAGCGCGCGTAGTCACGCGCCAGTTGGCGAGGAGCTTTTCATATTTCGCGGCAGCACCGGTTTGTGATGAAGACCGCGCGAATACTCCGAGGACCGTGTTGGTATTTCCGACATCAAGGACAAGAAGCATGTGGGTTGTCAGTGATTAGTGGTTTGTCAGAGAAAAAAGCTACTTTAACCGTACCGTGCCGCTTAACACGATTCGCATACCTTCTCTTGTGCGCACCTGTAAAAAGCCACGCGCATCAAGGCCGGCAGTCACACCGTCGAATCCGCCGTTTTCTTCAATCCGCACCGGGCGTTCACGTGCCGACGACGATCGCTCCTCGAATCGCCTCAGAATGTCGGCGTGCGCTTCGGGATTGGCCAATATTTCCCGATACTCGCGGTGCAGCGATTTTAACAAAGCCGCACACAACTCTACTCGCGACCACTCGGCCCCAGTGCTGATTCGAAGCGACGTCGCCGTTTGGGCGAGTTCATCAGGGAAATCTGCCTGATTCACGTTAATGCCGATGCCGACCACGATATGACGCACGCGAGTAACTTCGCCGCTCATCTCCGTCAGAATGCCGCAGAATTTCTTGCCGTGAATCAGCAGATCATTTGGCCACTTCAAGTCAGGCAGAACATGCGAGTCGATTTGCTGGACGGCGGACTGCACCGCGAGCCCTGCGGCCAGCGAGAGAACGAGAACCTCCGAAGGGGGCAACCCGGGACGCAAAATCACGGAACAATAAATCCCAGTTGACTGCGCCGAATGCCACTGATGACTGCCGCGTCCGCGCCCAGAGGTTTGCTGCTCGGCAAGAAAAACACTGCCTTCAGGAGCTCCGGCGTTAGCGGCTTTCAGCGCCAGAGTATTGGTCGAGCCAGCACGGTAGTAGTGGCAGATATGCTCGGCGAAAATGGTTCCGCGGACCAGCGGCTCCAGCATCTCGGGAAGAAGCAGGTCGGGAACGGCTGTCAGCTGATATCCGCTCGACGGGTGGCCGGCAATGTCGACTCCTAAGTCGCGCAATTGCTGCACCAGCCGCCAGACCTCTGAGCGAGTGACGCCAATCTCCTGCGCGAGTTTGGTGCCGCTGATCACCACTGTAGGAAATCGCATCAGCACACGCACAATGCGTCCCAGGCGAGCATCAGTTTGCGGCGAAGTAGAAGCCGCGGCAGACGAATGCGGCACGCGATTTCGGGCTTTGGGAGTGATGCCGGAATTATCGGACAAAGGGCCGAGTTCGGCAATCAGCACGGGGATGCTTGGAGAGTGAAGAGGTAACTATGCAGGATGGATTCGCAGGCTCATGTCTACTGCGGGAGCCGAGTGCGTGAGCGCTCCTACGGAGATGAAATCCACGCCGGTTTCGGCGTAGGCGCGAACGTTATCGAGAGTAATGCCGCCTGAGCTTTCGAGAGGAATTCGGCGTTCGGCTTTCAAACAACGTTCGACCGCAGTGCGGACATCCTGGGGCGTCATGTTGTCGAGCAGAATGGCCTCGGCCCCGAAACCCAAGGCTTCTTCGAGTTCGGCCAGACTACGCACCTCGACTTCAATTGGCTGTGTGCCGCGGCGATTGCGATGCGCGCGTTCGAGCGCAGACTTCAAACCGCCTGCCAATGCAATGTGATTGTTCTTGATCAGCACGCCATCTGAGAGATCAAGCCGATGGTTCTGGCCGCCACCGCAACGGACCGCGTACTTGTCGAGGGCGCGCAAACCAGGAGCAGTTTTGCGGGTATCCAGAATCCGGGCCTTGGTGCCGCTTACCGCCTCAACGAAGTGTCGTGTCAAGGTAGCAATTCCGCTGAGCCGTTGCAGCACATTTAAGATTACGCGCTCGCAGGAGAGAATCACGCGCGCATTGTGGCGGATTACAGCAAAGGTTTGCCCTTTATGCAGCCGCACGCCATCGAAAACTTCGGGATGACTGGTGATTTCGTAGTGGGAGACGACCGCGCCGTCGAGCGCCGCATACACATCGAGGATGCGCGGAATGGCCCCGAGGCCCGCGAGAATGCAGTCCTGCTTGGCCAGTGCAGTGCCGGTCGCACGCTGGCTGGGATCGATGCAGGCGTAACTGGTAGCATCGCGCGTTGCCCGATCTTCGAGCAAGGCGTTCTCGAGTACTGCAGTGATGCGCCGGGAATTCCAGTCCATAAGATGTCAGCGTCGTTAGTGACTTCTTTGAAAATCTATCGCATTTCGTCGATGTTCGCTTTGATCTTGTCGTTCAGTGATGACAGTTCCTGGCGGCGATTGCGGAGCTTCTCCACCACATGACTCGGTGCCTTGGTCACAAAACCTTCATTACCAAGTTGACGGTCTATACCGGCGAGTTCCTTTTCGATCTTTTCCAGGTCTTTATTCGCCTTTTCGCGTTCGGCGGCGATGTCAATCTTCTGCTCATACACGAGTCGAACGTCAAAACGCGCAGTGTGCCGCACGTTCGTAACCTGGGCGAGAGGAGCTTCGGCAAATGTGAGAGCCGCCACATTGCCCTGCCGATCGTTGAGAATCGCGCCCTGATTCTCTTCGATCAGGGCTCGGACTTCCGGCTCGACTGCGTAAATCTCGATCGGCACTTTGAGTTTTGTGTCGACCTTCAACTCCGCCCGCAGATTACGCACGCTGATGATTAAGTCCTGCAGAATGGCCATCTGGGTTTCAGCTACGCGATCGATCTGTTGTTCGTCAGCTTGCGGATAGGTGGCCAAAGCCAACGATTTCTGCGGTGGCTCGCCGTCATACATCGCATGCCAGATTTCATCGGTGATGAAGGGCATGACGGGATGCAAAAGCCGGAGGGAGGCTTCAAACAGCGTTACCAGATTCGAGCAGGTTGCGGACGCGTCGTTCGACTCCGGCGATAGCCGGGGTTTGATCAGCTCGATATACCAGTCGCAAAACTCGCCCCAGAAGAAGTCGTAGATCAAATTGGCCGCCTCGTCGAAGCGATACGCAGTCAGGGATTCGTTCACGCTCCGGGCGACGCTGTTAAAGCGGGAAAGAATCCAGCGGTCTTCGAGAGTTTCGGCTCGGAAGCTTGCAACGTCGTTTGTGCCCTGGGGGGCTGGTCGGACAAGCTTGCCCTGAGCGGAGCCGAAGGGAATGTCCGACCCACACGAGCCGAGGCGCTCCGTGTTCATGAACATGAAGCGCGCCGCATTCCATATCTTGTTGGCGAAGGCGCGATACCCTTCGGTTCGGCTTTCATTGAACGCGATGTCAGTTCCGGGTGACGACATGGCTGCGAGTGTGAACCGCGTCGCGTCGGTCCCGTACTTTTCGATCACTTGAATAGGATCGAGCACGTTGCCTTTGGTCTTCGACATTTTCTGCCGCTCGGCATCGCGCACCAGAGCGTGAATGTAAACTTCGCGAAAGGGAACGGAGTTCTCGAGATCTCCATCCGAAATATTTGCCGAGCTCCGATCGGCCGGGCGGGCGACGGCGCCCATTCGACTCCCTCCCTCCCGTCGGTCGCTCAGGGCAGGCTCCGTCCCCACACCAGCCGTGGCTGCCCCCCTATCGTCGCTGCCGGGCTTTTCGGGCGGGGCCATGAACCAGCAGCCCAGCATGATCATGCGGGCCACCCAGAAAAACAGAATGTCGAAGCCGGTGATCAGCAGTGACGTCGGATAGAAAACTTCAAGATCGCGCGTCGCTTCCGGCCAGCCCAGCGATGTGAAGGGCAGAAGCCCCGACGAAAACCACGTGTCGAGAACATCCGGGTCCTGCTTCAGTTCTGAGCCGTTGCATTTCGGGCATGAAGTTGGAGTCTCCCTCGAGACGAGGATCTCTCCGCACGAACAGTGCCACGCGGGAATGCGATGTCCCCACCATAGCTGTCGCGAGATGCACCAATCGTGGATGTTGCGCATCCAGTTGAGATAAATCTGGCGATAGTTCGCTGGCGTGAACCGAATGAAATCTTTCTCAACCACTTCAATCGCGCGGTCCGCCAGCGGTTGAATTTTGATGAACCACTGCGTCGAAAGCCTCGGCTCAACGATCGTCCCGCAGCGATCGCATTTGCCGATGGCCAGCGTGTAATCCTTCTCCCCGACCAGGAAACCCTGGGCGCGCAAATCTTCCAGCACGCGTTCGCGCGCGGTAGAACGACCGAATCCGGCATAAGGTCCGGCATTCTGGTTCATGCGAGCGTGCTCGTCCATCACTTCGATTTGCGGCAGATTGTGGCGAAGCCCGGCGGCAAAGTCATTGGCGTCATGCGCCGGAGTGACCTTGACTGCGCCGGTGCCGAACTCGGGCTGCGCCAGTTCGTCGGTGATGATGGGAATCTCTCGATTCATCAGTGGCAGCAAAACCTTCTTCCCATGCAGGTGCGTGTAACGCTCATCTCGCTCGTTCACTGCGACGGCGGTGTCGCCGAGCATGGTCTCGGGACGCGTGGTCGCGACGGTAATAAATTCGTCCGTCCCAACAACCGGATAACGAATTTCCCACAGTTTGCCGGGAATTTCCTCGTGCTTGACCTCAAGATCGGAAATCGCAGTCTCGCACCGCGGGCACCAGTTGACGATGTACTTGCCCCGATAGATCAGCCCCTGCTCGTGCAGTCGGACGAATACCTCGCGCACCGCGCGCGAGAGGTTCTCATCCATGGTGAAGTATTCACGGGACCAATCCACCGACGCGCCCAGCCGTCGCATCTGCTCCTGAATCGCGCCGCCGTAGTGCTCCTTCCACTCCCACACACGTTCGATGAATTGTTCGCGGCCGAGATCTGCGCGCTTTTTGCCTTCGCTCGTCAGTTGACGCTCAACCATCATTTGCGTAGCAATGCCGGCGTGATCGGTGCCCGGCAGCCAGAGCGTGACATCGCCGCACATGCGACGCCAGCGCATGATGATGTCCATTTGCGTCTGGTTGAGCATGTGGCCCATGTGCAACCGCCCGGTAACGTTCGGAGGCGGCAGCAGCAGGCTGAACACCGGGCGAGTGTCCCCTTTGGGCGGAGCAGGGACCGAGAACAGCTTTTCTTTTACCCAGTACTCGGCCCAGCGGGCTTCGATCGCCGCCGGCTCATAGGATTTTGAGAGCTCCATTTTGTTCTGGGTATCGGGCATGGAAAAGCATTCAGCACTCAGCCGTCAGCAATCAGTCGTCAGGAATGTGGTGCCGTCCCGCACAAATCCCGACTCGTGGCTGATTGCTGAATGCTGAGTGCTGCTTTTGATCTTACAGTCGGGAGAAAAAAAGGGTCAAACGGGGAGGGGGATAGGAGATATGGAATTTGAAATGACGCATCTCTGTTAACTAATTGATAACGTGCTAAGGGAGGAGGAGATTGCCCAGTATTGCGAATCGAATCCTCCATGCTAAACTGCTCACGCCTACAGTCAGATCTTCTGCCGTGTTTCGCGGCAAGTGACAACAATGTTAGAAACGTTGCGTGCATGTCGCCATTGACGACGATATCGCATCGCGCTGTAAATCGCATAAGAGTGCCTGTAGGC
>Ga0157373_10003496_pt1 | contig 11882 bp, 8 predicted proteins | sample C65metaG_FD_113460 | JGI IMG/M metagenome (GOLD analysis project Ga0157373, IMG submission 113460) | Corn rhizosphere microbial communities from Kellogg Biological Station, Michigan, USA - C6-5 metaG | ecosystem: Host-associated > Plants > Roots > Rhizosphere > Soil | place: USA: Michigan...
CGAGATAGGCATACACCGGCAGCAACAGGCAGGTCCAATAAATGAATTCAGCCACGGGCAGGTCTCCTGACGTTCCAATGACAGAGGTTGAGCAGCAACGCGGCACCGGTCAGATGCAGACGCACCCCGTGCAAGGCCCACAGTTGCAAGGTCAAGCGCGGGTCGCGGCGGCTCTGGCGCAGGCTGAGGAACAGCGGCGGGAGCGAGGTGATCAGCAACAGCATCAGCGCCAGGCGCAACTGACCCTGGAGCAAGGCGACCAGCGCCAGCAAATCCAACCCCCAGGCCGCGACGGACAGCGCCGGGAAACGCAACAGACGCAAGCTCGGACCGTGGCTGCGCAGCAATTGCAGATGACTGCCCTGGCGCCACAGTTCCTTGCTCATCCACTCGCGCCAACTGCCTTCGTAACCCCAATGCAAGGCCACGCATTCGTTGACCAGCAACAGTTGCGCGTCGATCTGCCGCAGGCGCAAGGAGAAGTCCTTGTCCTCGCCGGTGCGCAGGGTTTCGTCGAAACCGCCGACCCGTTCGAACCACGAGCGACGCATCAACAGGTTGGCGCTGGGCAGCCACTGCACCCGATGCAGGCGATGGGCTCCGGGACGCTGGCTGCGGCGCTGCCAGGCTTCGGCGAACCAAGGTGCCTGGCGGGGCGTGTCGAGGTCCAGGCCCAGTACGTCGCCCTGGTGACCCTCCAGTTCCAGTAGCAGCTTGAGCCAGTTGGCCGGCATCTCGATGTCGGCGTCGATGAACGCCAGCCACTCGCCGTGAGCCACCGCCGCGCCGCGGTTGCGCAGGGCTCCGATGTGCGCCCCGGGCACGAGCAGCACCCGCGCGCCCAGTTCGTTGGCGATGCGCGGGCCGTGGTCGTCGGAGCCGGTGTCCACCACGATCAGTTCGCACTCCAGCTGCGCCTGACGGGCGGCTTCCTGGGCCGCCAGCAAGGTACGGCCGATGTGCCGGGCCTCGTTGTACATCGGGATCACGATGCTGACCCGGTTCATGGGCGCGCCTCCTGGGAAGGGGCCTGTTCGGCCTCGTAGCGCAACACACTGGTCAAGGCGAGCATGATCCACAGCAATTTATGGTTCGGCGCGCTGAGGAACGTCAGGAACAGCATCAGCGAAAGGAAACTCATGCCCAGGTGCGTCAGCAGATCCGCCTGCGCCCAGTCCCGGCGTTCGAGCCAGAGCCGGCGGGCCTGCAGCAGGTTGTACAAACCCAGGCCCAGCATGCCGACAAACATCAGCCCGCCCGGAATGCCGATTTCACTGAAGATTTCCAGGTAGGTGTTATGGGCCCGGCGATACAGATCCCCCAGCTTGCGATTGGCCGAGAACGCCTTGGCGTAGCCGGTGGGCGGATAGTGCAACGGGAAGGTGCCGGGGCCGGTGCCGAGTATCGGGTTTTCGCGGATCATCTGACTGCCCACCACGATGTACGAAGCACGCCGGCCGAGGGATTCATCCTTGTAGGCATTGACGCCGGCGCTGAGGATGCTCAACGACTGGATACGTGCGACGTAGCCGGCTGGCATTACGGCGACTGCCAGGGGAATCAGGAGCGCCAGCCCGAGCATGGCGAACCCCAGGTGCCGTGGACGGACACGCGGCAGTTGCGCGCGATAGTGATAAAGCCCGATCGCCAGGCTGAGCAGGAGCACCACCAGCCCCGAACGCGATTCAGTCTTGGTCATGCCACCCAGCAGCAGCGCCAGACAAGCCATCCAGAACAACCGGTGCAGCAGGTTCGGCCCGCGTACCACCAGCAGCAACGCCAGTGGCATGGTAAAGGCGATCAGCAGGGCGAAGGCGTTCGGGTCTTCCAGCAGGCCCGAGGCGCGGCCCTGGTCCTGGTATTTGGCGGAAAACATCGCCAGCGCGCAGGTGGTGCAGACACTCAGCGTCATCAGGCGGCAGAACAGATCAAGGTTCAGTTCGCGGCCGAGCAACAGGGTGATGACGAACAGGATCAACCCCACGCTCAGTTCGCGAAAATGGGTCATCGACAGTTCCAGGCTGTCCGACAGGTAGAGGCTCAGGCCATACAGCATCATGAAGCCGATCAGCGGCCGCCAGATATTGCTGCGCAGGCGCGTGCCCGGAATCTGGTGCAGGGCCAACTGCAGCATCAGGATCAGCACCAGTGCCAGGCCGAAGAATTTGCTGCCAGAGAGCGGGTTGTCCTTGAACAGCCCTTCGAACGGGACCAGCGCAGCGATGCTCAGCAGGCCCCAGCCGGGTTTGCGATAGAGAAAGGCGACACCCACCAGGCCCAGCACCGCCCCCGGCGCCAGGAACGGATAAGGGCTGGCCAGCAAGGCCAGGCAAACCAGCCCCAGCAGGCTGACGATCGAGAGTGGGACAATCATGGACGAGCCTCCCGTGCCGTACGGATGTAGAGCTGCGACCAGCGTTCGGCCAGCGTGCGCAGGTCGTAGCGGTCCTGTTGGGTGCGTCGTGCGTTATCGGCCAGGATCTGCGCCAGGGGTGGTTCGCTGAACAGCGTTTCGACCTGCCGGGCCAGTTCGGCGCTGTCGGCGGGGGCGGCGAGCAAACCGTTATGACGGTCCTGTACCACATCGGGAATACCGCCAACGCCGAACGCCACCACCGGTACCCCGGCTTGCATGGCCTCGAGCAGAATCATCGGCGTGCCTTCGGTGCGTGAACTGATCACCAACGCGTCGAGGCGACTCCACCAGGCATTCATGTCGGTCTGGTACCCGGGCAGCTCGATGCGCGTGGGCAACCCGGCATCGTTGATGCGCTTGAGCAGGGCCTGGCGTTCCGGGCCGTCGCCGAGCATCACCGCGTGCAGCGATGGATGCCGTTGGCACAAGGGGATCATGGCGTCGAGGAACAGGTCCGGGCCTTTCTCGCTGCTCAGGCGGCCGACGTAGCCGACCCGCCAGCGCTGGCCGTCGTCGCGGTGGGCCACTGGTGCCGTGGGCGTCGGCAAACCGTTGGGGATCACGGCGACTTTTTCCGCCCGCACGCTGGCCTGGCGATGCAGCACCGCGATGCTTTCGGCAACGCAGACCACGCGCTTGACCGACGCCGTGCGGCACAGTTGCAGGCTCAGCCAGGTGTAGAAACGCTGCTTCGGACTGCGCGGCGTGAACCCGTGCTGGGTGATGACCAGTGGCAGGCGCAGCAACGTGGCCGCGGCCCAGCCGAACAGCAGCCCCTTGAAGTTGTGGGTGTTGAGCAAAGGTTGCTCGCTGCGCCGTTGGCGCAGGTGCTGCAACAGCTCGGCCCAGCTCCCGCAGTGATGGCAATCGACCCCGGCCTGGCGAAAGCGCGTGATCAAGGTCGGCGGCGCCGCGAGGAACAGCACCTGGTGCTGTCCCGGGGTCGCCAGGCAATGATCGAGCAGCATCCGCTCGGCCCCGTAGAAGCCGCCGCTGTCGAGCAAATGAATGATCGGCAGGGGGCTGCTGCGGTGGGACGGGCCGAACGGCGCGTTCAATTGCGCACCCAATGGACAAGGCTGGGCAGGCTCCAGTTGCGGTGCGGATTGATCTGGTCGGGAGACTGTTCGTTGATCACCAGCAGCACCGGTACGTCCAGTTGCCGGCTTATCTGCGCTGGGTGCTTGAAGCGATGGTCGAAGAACTCACGCACGTAGACCAGGGCAATCGCCAGCAGCAGACCGCTGAACAGGCCGAACGGGATAATCAGCATCGGCTTGGGGAAGGCCGCGGCGGTCGGTTCGAAGGGCGGGCTGAGCACGCGGGCGTTGGACAGGTCGTTGTCCAGCGAACGGGCGGTGCTGGCTTCGGCGAACCGTTGGGCGTAGGTAGAGAACGCCGCGTGCAGGGCGTTGATCTCGGTGTCCATCTGCTGCAGTTTGCTCTGGGTTTCCTGCAACTGGTGGATGCGCCCCTTGAACGCGGCGATGCGTTGGACCTTCTGATCGATCACCGAGCTGACCACCGCCAGGTCGGTGGTGCGTTCCTGGATCCGGTTGTTCACCACTTTCAGGAATTGCTGGCGGGTGCGCACGATCTGTTCCCGAGCCAGCAGCATCGGTTCGCTGCCAGGCTGGAAGATCGCCAGGTCATTCATATAGCGGCTGACCTGGCCGGTCAGTTGCTCACCCAACTGTTTGATCTCCCGGTCTTCGAAGGCGATGTTGTCCACGGTGGTGGTGAAGGTGAAGGGGAAGGTGTAATCGTTGAACCGCGAGCTGTTCGCCGCCACCAGACTGGTCTTGAGATAGTCGAGCCAGCGTTGGCTTTGCAACAGGCGATCCTGATACAGGTTCAGGGCCTGCTCTTCAGTGTTGATGGCGTTCAGGCGGAAGGTGATTTCTTCCTTGGGATCAGCCGAACCGACGCCTTCAAGCAAGGCCAGCCGGGTACCTTCCAGGCCGTCGAGGCGACTCTGGTATTGGCTTTTCTTCTGCTCATAGAAGGCCTGCGGCAACTCGATCGATTGCAGCTCCTGGCGACCGGAGAGGTAGTTCTGCAGCAGTTGCGCCACGAACCGGGTGCCTTGCTGCGGATCACCGAAGCTGTAGACGATGGAGATGACGTTGGAGCCGGGGAGGGTCTCGATCTTGAGGTTTCCGACGGCTTCGTCAGTCAGCGTATCGAGCACGGTGTCGCGCACCGGATCGACCTCCAGTCCCAGGCCATCGCGCAGCGGGTTGATCACATACTCGCGCAGCGGCGTGGTGACGTAGCGCTTGAACGGTTCGTTCACCCATTTATTGAAGATGCCGGGGCTGGGGTTGTACTCGCCCTGGTCGCGCAGGGTGCTGATGGTCTGCCGGATCAGCGCTGGCGAACGCAGGATGTTGCTCTCGGTTTCCATGTCCGCCAGGGACGGTGGAACGAAGGTGGCGTTTTCCTGGTTCAACGACGTGGTGGCGTCGCCTTGGGAGAGTTTTTTCGACTGTACGATCACCTGGGCGGTGATATCGAAACTCTGTTTGAGCATCAATGGCAGCGCCAGGGCAATCACGGCGAAGATCAGGAAGATGCGCTTCACCCACTGCTTGTTGGCGAAGAAGATCCTGAAGAACTCATGCAGGTAGTTTTCCTTGGGACTCATGATCGATCACCTGGCTCAGTTGCTGTTGCTGCTTTTGTTGTCGAGGCGGTAGCCGAAGCTGACCCCCACGCCCTGGAACAGCACCACGTCAGCCAGCTGCCTGGCGAGTTCGCCAGCGCTGGCAAGCTTGGTCTTGGGCACGAAGAGCATGTCTTCCGGCTGCAGGTAGGCAATTTGCGAGGCATCGCCGCTCAGGGCTTTTTCCACGTCGTAGTGACGGGCTTCGACCTGATTGCCGTTGCGACGCATGATCACCACCGAGTCGAGCCGTGCCTTGACGTTCGTGCCTCGGGCCAGGGTCAGTGCCTCGAGCACGGAGATCGGCCGGCGGATCGGGTAGGAACCGGGTTGGGCCACTTCGCCGAGGACATAGATTTCATTACCGGCGGTGGACTTGAGCAGCACGTCCACGGTCATGTGGCCGGGCAGGTGGGCGTAGCGCTCGTTGAGGAAGGTCTCCAACTGGGTGACAGTCATCCCTTGCAACGGTACCGAGCCGATTTCCGGGAAGCTGGCGTAGCCATCCCGGCCCACGATGATTTCCCGGCTCATGCCGGTGGCCGGGGGAATCAAGGTGTTGCGCAGGTTCGTCTCGTTGGACAGCGGACTGGTCACCAGCACCGTCAACTGGTTGCGATTGGGCTGGAACAGCATTTTCTGGTCGTAGGCCCGTTGCACCGCCAGGCGCGCTTCATCGGTGGTCATGCCGGCGACTTTCAACAACGTATTGGCCCCCGGCAGTTCGATGCTGCCGTCGGGCATGACCAGTTGCGTGCCGTTGAGCTGGCTGGCGGCAGTGAAGTTCAGGGCCACCTGGTCGCCCGGCTGCACGCGATAAGCCTGGGGACTGGTGATGCCGATGTGAAAGATCACATCGAGCACATCCTGGGGCCGCAGGGTCTGTTCGACTTTGGGCATGTCGGTGGCCTGGGCGTTGGCCGGTGCGGCCGTGAGGATCTGCACCGGCATCGAGCGGGTATCGCTGGTGCTGGAGCAGCCGGCAAGCGGCAGCAACAGCAGGACAAGCATTTTGGCGTTCATCTCGTCATCCTTCTGCACGCTTACAGGTTGTTGTAGAGCCATTTGGGCATGTAGTACTTGCGCCGGTTGAACACGCTGCCCACCACTTTCGCGCCGGCCTGGGCCAGGCGCTGGCGGGTGGCCTGGGCCACTTCCCAGCGGGTGTCCTCGCCGCGCACCACCAGTACCACGCCATCCACCTGAGCGCTCATGACCAGGGTGTCGGAGGCCGCATACACGGCGTCGGCGTCGATCACCACGAAGCGGTACTGCGCGGCCAGGTGCCTGAACAGATGTCGCAGTTGTTCGGGATTGAGCCGTTCGGCATTGCGCCCCAGGCGGCCGATGGGCAGGACGTCGAAGGGCAGGCTGGAGGTTTGCACCACGCAGTCCTGCAACAGGGGCGGGGTGAGGTGGTTGAACAGCAGGTCGCTGAAGCCGCGCTCTTTCTGCAGCCCCAGTTGCTGGCTGAGGTTGCGCGGTGACTGGCTGGCGTCCACCAGCAAGACACGGCCGCTGCTCATCTGTGCCAGTTGGGCGGCCAGTGCCATGGCACTGGTGCTGGTCCCGGTACCGGTGTTGGCGGACGTCAGAAGCAGGATCCGCAGGGAAGGGTCGAGCACGGTCGAGGTCAGGTTGGTCTCGCTCGGGCTTGCGATCGTCAGGATATTCGTTGAACCGTCCATTTAACTCGCTCCGTGGCCGCTGAAAACTTTGAAGGGGGTAATCATCAGGATCTTCAAATCCAACAGCAGGCTCTGCTCGGCGATGTAGCTGAGGTCCAGTTCCACGCGCTGGTCGAAGTCGATATTGCTACGCCCGGAGATCTGCCACAGGCCGGTCAGGCCGGGGTAGACGCTCAGGCGCACAAGATGGTTGTCCTTGTAGCGATAGGCGTTGAACGAGGTCGGGCGCGGGCCCACCAGGCGCATGTCGCCGGTCACCACATTGATCAGGTTCGGCAGTTCGTCGAGGCTGCTGCGTCGCAGGAACCGGCCGATGGGGGTGATGCGCGGGTCGTTGTCGATCTTGAAGTCGATGGCGTCGGCACCGTGCTTGTTGAGGTGGCGCAGCGACTCCTTGAGGGCCTCGGCATCGGCGACCATGGTGCGGAACTTGTACATGCCGAAGACGCGGCCACGGTAGCCGGTGCGCTTCTGCACGAACAGCACCGGGCCGGGGCTGGAGCGCTTGACCAGCACGGCCAGGCCCAGCAGCAGCGGGCAGAGCAGGACCAGAAGGACCAGGGCACCGAGGCAGGCGACCACCCGGTGGGTCCGCGAGACGGTCCAGGGACGACCACCATCGCGGCCGGTCAGCCAGCCACGACCTTGCCGGTGGATGGCCGCGTCCAGGCGCCTGCGGTGTTCGGGGTCGACACGCTTGTCGCAGGGGGTGTTGAGCGGAAGGGATTGCTCATGACGGGTCATAGACTCCTCCGTTGGGTTTCATCTGCAAGTTCAGCCGCGAGCGGCGGGCGGGCAGCAGGCAGCGTGTAGTAATCGAGGAACCAGTCGATGAAGCGGGCCAGGCCTTCGTCCAATTCGATGCATGGCTGGAAGCCGGTGGCCCGTGCCAGGTCGCTGGCGTCGGCGCAGGTGTTGAGCACATCCCCCGGTTGCAGGGGCAGCAGTTCGATACGGGCGCTCAGCCCCAGGTGTTTTTCCAGCAACGCGACGTAGGTCCGCAGGGCCACCGGGTGCTGCCCGCCGATGTTGTAGATGCGCCAGGGCGCGCGGCTGGTGGACGGGTCCAAGGGGTCCAGATCCCGTGCGGCAGTGACGCGGGGCGCACGTTCGATCAGCCGGGCGATGCTTTCGATGATGTCGTCGATGTAGGTGAAATCACGCTGGTGCTCGCCATGGTTGAACAATTGCAGCACCCGGCCTTCGGCGATGGCGCGGGCGAACTGGATCGGCGACATGTCCGGCCGGCCCCAAGGGCCGTACACGGTAAAAAAACGCAGGCCGGTGCAAGGGATGCCGAACAGGTGGCTGTAGCTGTGGGCCATCAGCTCGTTGGCTTTTTTGCTGGCGGCATACAACGACAACGGATGGTCGACGTTGTCCTGTTCGGAGTAAGGCGTGCGTGGGTTGGCGCCATACACCGAGCTGGAGGAGGCGTAGATCAGATGCCTGACCGGATGACGGCGGCAGCTTTCGAGGATGTTCAAGAACCCGGTGAGGTTGCTGTCGACGTAGGCTCGTGGGTTCTCCAGGGAGTAGCGCACCCCCGCCTGTGCGGCGAGGTGGATTACCACGTCCGGGCGGTACGACTGGAACAGTTCATCGATGGCGCAGGCATCGGTCAGGTCCAGCCGTGCGAGGGGGAACTCACCGGCCTGAGCCATCACCCAGGCGACGCGGTCGTGCTTGAGTTGGGGGTCGTAGTAGTCGTTGAAATTGTCCAACCCGCACACCCGATGACCGTCGCACAGCAGTCGCCGCACGCAGTGGGCACCGATGACACCGGCCGCGCCGGTTACCAGGATGTTCACGCTTGCGGCCCCGGTGCCGAGCCGTCCGGCACGGTATGCCGCAGCCCGATGCCGCGATACAGCAGCCCGGCGGCAGCGAGGTGTTCCGGGTTGTACAGGTTGCGACCGTCAATGATGATCCGGGCGCGCAGTTTGCGGGCGAGCAGGTCGAAATCCACCACGCGGAAGTTCTTCCACTCGGTGCAGATCACCAGGGCGTCGGCGTCTTCCAAGGTGTCGTCACGGGTGGCGCACAGGTTCAGGTCCTTGCGGTAGCCGTAGAGCCGCCGGCATTCGGACATGGCTTCCGGGTCGTAGGCCTGGACCCGGGCGCCTTCGCGCCACAGTGCTTCCATCAGGTACCGACTGGGCGCTTCGCGCATGTCGTCGGTGTTGGGTTTGAAGGCCAGGCCCCAGACGGCAATCGATTTACCGGCCAGGCCATCGGGAAACTGCTTGGCGAGTTTCTCGAACAGGATGTGCCGCTGGCGGTCGTTGACGTCGGTGACGCTGCGCAACAGGCTCAGCGGCATGCCGCTCTGTTCGGCGGTGTGCAGCAGGGCACGCAGGTCCTTGGGAAAGCACGAGCCGCCAAAGCCGCAGCCGGGATAAATGAAGTGATAACCGATGCGCGGGTCCGAGCCGATGCCTTTGCGCACCGCTTCGATGTCGGCGCCCAATCGTTCGGTGAGGTTGGCCAGTTCGTTCATGAAGCTGATGCGGGTGGCGAGCATGGCGTTGGCGGCGTACTTGGTCAGTTCGGCGCTGCGGTTATCCATGAACATCAGCTTTTCGCGGTTGCGGCAGAAGGGGGCGTAGAGCTCGCTCATCTGGTCGCGGGCCACGGTGTCGGCGGTGCCGACGATGATCCGGTCCGGGCGCATGCAATCGGCCAGGGCGCTGCCTTCCTTGAGAAATTCGGGGTTGGACACCACCCGCACGTTCAGCCGTTTCAGGCCCCGTCGGGCCAGCGCCTGGCGGGCGCATTCGGCAACTTTGTCGGCGGTGCCCACTGGCACGGTGGACTTAATGATCAGGGTGCGATCGCTGTCCATGAAGTCGGCAATCTGCCGGGTTACCGCCAGTACATGGCTCAGGTCTGCCGAGCCGTCTTCATCGGCGGGGGTGCCGACGGTGATGAAAATGAGTTCGCCATGGTTGACCGCATCGCTGGCCTGGGAACTGAACGACAGGCGCCCGGCCTTGATGTTGTCTTCGAGCAATCCGGAGAGTCCCGGTTCGCTGATCGGGGGGACCGCTTGCTGCAGCTGCCGGATCTTGTTCGGGTCGATGTCGATGCACAACACGCGGTGTCCGACGTCGGCCAATGCTGCCGCTTGGATGAGCCCCACGTACCCCGTTCCAAATACGCTCACGTCCATTCTGGCGTGCCTCGTAGATCGTTTTTATGTAACTCGGATGAAACAGTTTAGGGGGGTATAGCGCAGCCTCAGAAAAGCGTGTCAGCAAAATGACAGTTGTCACTGTTGGCAAAACTAGAAAGTGTCGGGCCTTTTGATATCAAGTTATTGACAGTCTTGGAAAAGTGCCTGTTTTAAAGGGTTAAATGCGCGTCAAAAAAATCGATGAACGGTATTTACCCATAGATTCTTCATTATTTTTAGGGTGTTTCGTGTCATTTTTGGGCTAACTTTTTTTTGACGCGTATTTGATTCATGACCTTTCTTGCGCTTTGGAACGCCGCTGCTAGTGTCCAGGAACAGAGCCCTTTGCGAACGTCACGATTGCGTCGAGAAAGCCATGGCCCGATACCTCAAGGAACTGCTGCTGGCGCTGTACCTGATCAGGGGATATGACTACTACCTTGACCGTCTGGAGGCGCTGGGTTTTGGCTTTGCGACGGTGTTGTTCGGCGCGATGTTCGTGGCGTTGATGGTGGCGTTGTGGATGACCGCCTATATCCGCCACGCGCTGGTGCGGCACCTGTTCGCGTTGGCGATGTTTGTGTCGGTGGTGTTCTTCGAGGTGTACACCCGGGTGACCGACAGCTACCTGACCTACAGCCAGTTCGTGTCGCTGGTGTACTCCGGTGGTTTTATCCAGGAGGCGGCCTGGCAGTATCGCGAAGTGATCATCAGCGCGATGGTCGCCGGACTGTTGCTGCTGTTGGGGATTGGTCTCAAGCCCCGCCGGCGGATACCGCTGCCCGGTTATCTCCCCGTTGCCGCGCCGCTGCTGGGCGTACTGATGCTCAGCGGTGTGCTCGTTGTGCGGGCTGGCGAAGGTGCCCGGGGTCTACCGGCGATGTACACGCCGCTGGCCTATTTGAACCTGTTCGTCTATGAGGCCTTGCACAACACGGTCGGTCCCCGGGAGCCGGTGCGCCTGGTGCGGCAAACGCCGCCGATCGGGCATGACATCGTACTGATCATCGATGAAAGCATCTCTGGCAACTACCTGGATATCAATACGCCGTCGGGTGTGCACTCCGGGCTCAAGACGCCGCCGTCCGGGGTGGATATTTTCAATTTCGGCTACGCGGCCTCCATTGCCAATTGCAGCGCCGACACCAATGTCACCCTGCGCTATGGGGGTACCCGCGCCGACTACATGCGCATCAACAGCACCCAACCTTCGATCTGGCAGTACGCCAAGGGCGCGGGCTTGCGCACCGTCTACATCGACGCCCAGCGCACGGGGGGCAATCTGCAGAACCTGATGACCGATCTGGAGAAAAAGGACATCGATGTCTTTGTCCAATTCGACCAGACCAGCGTGCGCGACCGCGACATGGCGGCGGCGGACAAGTTGATCGCGTTGCTCGGCGATGACCAGCCGGAGCTGGTGGTCATCAACAAGGTCGGCGCGCATTTCCCGGTGCATGACAAGTACCCCGATGATTTCATGAGCTACCGCCCCGCTTTGCCGCGAGGGCAGTATCAGGACGTGGCCGACACCGGCCGGCGTGACGGTTTCAATGGCCAGAAGGATGACTGGGTGCTCTACCGCAACGCCTACCTGAACACGCTGTTGTGGAATGTCGGCGAGTTTTTCCGGAGGATCTTCAGCCAGGCGGCGTTGGCCAATGCCGTGCTGATCTACACCTCAGACCATGGCCAGGACCTGCATGAACGCGGCAACCCGGGGCTCAACACCCATTGTGGCGGGGACCCGGTGGAAGAGGAGGGATTGGTGCCGTTGGTGGTGATCCAGGGTAGCCGTCTGCACACGCTCGATTGGCGCGAGGCCTGGGCCCAGAACAAGGACCGTTCCAGCCACTACAACATCTTCCCGACGCTGTTGCAGCTGATGGGCTATGACCGTGCGGGGGTGCAAGCTCTGTATGGCAAATCCCTCGACCA
>Ga0157373_10003498_pt1 | contig 11878 bp, 9 predicted proteins | sample C65metaG_FD_113460 | JGI IMG/M metagenome (GOLD analysis project Ga0157373, IMG submission 113460) | Corn rhizosphere microbial communities from Kellogg Biological Station, Michigan, USA - C6-5 metaG | ecosystem: Host-associated > Plants > Roots > Rhizosphere > Soil | place: USA: Michigan...
TAGTTTGTAGTTGGTGTTTCGCATTTCGTTTTCTATTCAAAGTATAAGTTATATCATATTTTCTATTTTTTCTCTTATTGCGATTTACATTTTTGTTGAATTACGAACAGAATGTACAAGAGTGCGACGCAAGGAAAGCATCATAGTAGTAATACAGTTCGGCTCATAAAAAAATTTACGCTAATCTTCATGATAATCCGGTTTTGTATGTTCAATATTTTTTGTTGTTGCCTGCTCAAGCAAACATGCGGCACCGGATAATGCAAGCCATAATAAAATTTTTTCCCACCATGTTTCGCCGAGCCAAATACCGAATGGTAAAGCGATCCAAACACTCAGACAATAAAAGCAGTCGAGCAGGCTTCCGAAGAAACCCGCTCCTGCTTTTCGTCGCATGAGAAAAATGATATCAAAAGGGCCGTCTTCTTTACCAAGCATGTGCGTGATACGCCAAACGGCCAACGCAGTAATTACGAAATAGAAGATTGTCATTCTAAGGTTTTACTTAAAATTACGGTTCTAATGCAAATGCTGCAACATCTCCTGCATCCTTTGCTTTTTGACGGAAAGTACCATCGGTTGCCATTGCTTCAACATAGAGCGTTTCAGCAAAAGCTGCTTTACCGTTTCCATGATGATAACAAGTACCGAGTAAATCTGAAGGCGTGAAATGTTTATCATAAATACCTCCGCTTAATATGTAACCTGATGCGCTGTCTATTACCATACCTGTTGCATCTGCAATGGGTACATCACCGCATGTTCCTTTTACAACACCGAAACTGAACATTGCAAAATTATTCGGCTGTGTTGCAAGGAATGTCAATTCAAGATCTGCTTCTACACCATTGTGTTTATAGCTTACAAATCCGCAGCAATCCAAGGATGCGGGTGAGCCATTTACTTTCACTGTGAAGATGCCGGCATTACATTGTGAATTCTCAACACGCATTAACATGTTGAATGCATTCGCTGTAGTTATTGTCGGATTCTCTAACAAAACATCCGGCGCATTCACACTAAAGTTTGCATCGTTGTAATCAGGAACTTTGAATGTTGCCTTTGGAATATTCGTTAAAAGATTTCCTGACTGATCAAATATCTCCAGTTTAAATTCGTACAAACCATCGCCACCTGCTGCATTTCCTCTTAACAGATCAGCAGAGTTGAAACTCATTGTGTTCATGTTATAAGTTTGTTCATGCCACAACGGATCAGTTTCAGGAACATTGAATGGCGCCATATCTGGCTGAACGGGAGGAATGATGTATAAGTTATCATTAGCACCCACGGTGAATGGCCCAAGCTTTACGTAGTTTGCTCCGAATTGCGTGTCATTATTAGAGTCGATGTAAGTAAATTCATAACCTTTATTTACAACACCGCCGGCAGGTTGCAACGCTTTGTAGCTATCAACAACAGGATTTAACTGCGCATCTGCAACTTGTTTGTAACTCCAGCGATAATAATAAATACCTGCATTAGGAAGATCACTGCCAAAGCCCATATACAATGAAGGACTTCCGCCAAACGGACGTTTATAATCGCCAACAGATGTGGTAATGATCGAATCATAAATTGCTCCCGCATCAGTTAAACCAATACGATTATAAGTTACCGTTTGTCCCGTTGGTGCCTGCAAAATGTTTTGTTGATTGATGTGTGAAACGCTTGTGCTGCCTACACTTCTTATCCAAACCAATTCACCTGGTATCGGACAATTGCAGCAGCAATCACCGGGAACACGAGGATCAGTTACATGAATATTGATATCAGTGCCGCAAACATAATCCCACCACACATTGCAAGGCACAGGCGGATTATAAACTGTTGTCCATACACCGTTGATAAAATATTCTACCCAAATGTAGATGTCGGGTTTATCACCAAAACACCAATACAAAACATTTGTATCAAAGCGACCGCTTGCATCGGTATATATTACTGCTAATTCTCTGCAGCGATAAAAATACGGCCACCACCATGGCCACAAACAAAACCACGGATGAAATATTGCATAGTTCTTTGCAATGGTATCGCGGATGAGATTAAGATTGCCTGATAAAAGATTTTGTCTTATCTCAACACTCAATTCAGGTAATTGAGAAGTGATCTCAAGTTGTTTTTCTTCAACAGAAGATGTTGCGAAAATATTTTTTTGTTGAAGTGATCTAACCTGTGCATTCTCTTCAAAAAAAGGAGGAGGATCGGGAATAGGAATCGGATGTTTGATTACTTCTTCGGGTTTTAAAATAGCATCAGGAATTTTTGCGATGATGAAATCCGGTATTTTATAAATCCAGTACCAGATAGAATCAATTTCGCAAACATGTACTCTTGCATTACAAACAGGACGATCTTCCCAGCCAAATCCAACATGAAACCATTTGGATACTTTACCTGTCACGCGGCAATTGCAAAAAGGCCAGAATTGAGAAATGTAAGCGGGCACGGGAAGAATTTCAAAATTTTCTTCACGCAACGCTGATTGCAAAACCGGTTCGTAGGGTTTAAAACTTTCCAGCGCCTCAATGCTTGTGACTTTTTCAATGCTTTTATCCATAGCAGGAGCGATGAATAAGCGAAGCTCACGCGGCTCGATTTCATGGTTTTTAAATTCGAGTACGTTTTCACGTGCATATTGCCATTCAAGCAATATACCATAACAGTTGAACAGAAAACCAGCCAGCTTTATTTCTTGATTTGGCGGCTGTTCATAGTTTACTTTAAAAACAAGTTGTTCTGAATTTTTTTTCATAAAAAAAATTTTCTACATAAATAATTGCTTACTCTTTTAAAAGGATTTTCAGCTAACTCCTTTTCTGATTATTATATACCCATCAATAGTTGCAGGGAAAGCATTACATAACATTCGTTAAGCGCCAGGAACTAAAAGCAGCATGAATTAATCTTTATAATTATCGATCAAGGGCAAATCTTTTCATCTTTTGTTTTTCAATTAGTCAGTTAGGATAGCAACGGCCGCTTTCAAAACAGAGATGCAAGATATGTTTGCATTAATGTTGAAGTCAAGGTGATTTATCGCAAGATGAGGAGGGATTTTTCACAGAAGAAAAAGTGAAATTTAACTTAAGCGCCGGGCTTTGAGCTTCGATTTGTGGAGCTGGAAATTTTTTTACGAAAATGTTTGATGTTTTTTAGGAAGAGAGTTTTTTTGAAATGAGCTTTTGATACTTTACTCGTCGTCTGTTGTGTCACTCACTGCATCGTTCGGAACTTTGTTGAGCGGTCGCCTTCAGACCGAAACATTGTTGCTCAGAGCGACCTAACATTAACAAGGAAAACCAGCAAATAAATTTTTGGTACAATTTTAGAGGTTCGTGGGCACGAGTATTTGATTATGAATATTTTGTTTGCAATAGTGATCCTTATTATGTTTATACTTTCATTGATAGTAACTTTTTCTGATCGAAAGAAAAAGCAACATAAAGAATGGTAATTTAAATTACTTCATCCTTATTCTAAAATTGAAAGTGATAAACCAATACATCTTCGCATTTTAACTTAAATATGTGGTGCAAGGTTTTGTGAGTATTAACCATGTCTTTGATAATCAATTCTTAGTTTTATTTTCATTTCTTCCCGGAGAAGTTTTAGTCATACGAAGTTTATTTTACGTTTCACGATTGATGCTCAATGCTCCGAAAGTACAAGAGTGCGACGCAACAGACGATCAATAGAATTACTACTGCCGGTTACAAAAAAATTTTTCTTACCCTTACCTTCGCAATCCCTAACGTTTTAAATCATGCACACAGACTTTTTGGTAATAGGATCGGGCATCGCAGGACTAACATATGCATTAAAAGTTGCAGCACATTTTCCTGATAAGATAATTACAGTGATAACAAAAACAACAGCTGATGAAACAAACACGAAATATGCACAGGGCGGTGTTGCCGGCGTGTGGGATGAGAATGACACGTTTGAAAAACATATTGAAGACACATTGATCGCCGGTGATGGTTTATGCAATGAACATACTGTTGAAATTGTTGTAAAGGAAGGACCGGAGCGCATAAGAGAAATTATTGAATATGGTGCAAGGTTTGATAAAGAGGCATCAGGAGAATATGCATTAGGCCGGGAAGGTGGGCATAGTGAGCATCGCATATTACATCACAAAGATGTTACAGGAAATGAAATAGAACGTGCATTGCTTGAGCAAGTGAAGCAGCACGCGAATATTGAATTTATTAATTATTGTTTTGTTGTTGATATTATAACGCAGCATCATCTTGGTTATCTTATAACAAAAGCAACAACTGATATTACCTGCTTTGGCGTGTATGTTTTAAATCTCCGTAATAACAAGATCGAAAAAATTCTTGCACCAGTTACAATGCTCGCAACAGGAGGCTGCGGACAAGCATATCGCACCACAACAAATCCTAAAATCGCAACCGGTGATGGTATTGCAATGGTGTATCGCGCAAAAGGAAGAATTGAAAATATGGAGTTCATACAATTTCATCCAACGGCTTTGTACGAACCGGGAGTGTCGCCATCATTTTTAATTACAGAAGCGGTGCGCGGTGATGGCGGGATTCTTCGCAGCAAGGATGGTGAAGCATTCATGGAAAGATATGATGCAAGAAGAGATCTTGCTCCCCGTGATATTGTTGCACGGGCAATAGATAATGAGATGAAACTTGCCGGTGTTGAGCATGTTTATCTCGATTGCCGGCACATGGATAAAGAAAAATTTATTCATCATTTCCCCAACATTTATGAGAAGTGTAAGAGCATTGGTATTGATGTGATGCAACAGATGATCCCTGTCGCGCCTGCTGCGCATTATAGTTGTGGCGGAATAAAAACAGATGAATGGGCAAGAACAAGCATCAGGAATTTATATGCCTTTGGTGAATGTGCGAGCACAGGTTTGCACGGAGCAAATCGTCTTGCGAGTAACAGTTTGCTCGAAGCAATGGTGTTTGCTCATCGTGCATATGTTGATGCGGCCAAAAATATCGATGAACTTTTAAAAGCCTTCCCCGTAGGAGGAGGTTTGGTTGGGGATGTTCCTGACTGGAATACAAAAGGAACAACAGAACCAAAAGAAATGATCTTAATAACACAAAGTGTAAAAGAGTTGCAACAGATCATGAGTGATTATGTTGGTATTGTTCGTAATGATGTTCGTTTGGCAAGAGCGCTGAAACGTCTTGATCTTTTGTTTGAAGAAACAGAAGCATTATACAGATCAACAAAAGTATCTCCTCAACTGTGTGAATTAAGAAACCTGATCACTGTTGGTTATTTAATTGTAAAAGGTGCAGAGTTCAGAAAAGAAAGCAGGGGGTTGCATTACAACACCGATCATCCGCAGAAGAGCGATCTTGTGCAGAATATTATTCTTTAGTTGCAGTTGCAGGTTACAAGTTCTATGTAACCTGATCCTTGCAACTTGTAACTTGAAATTTGAAACATGTATTGGATAGTTTACGGAATTTTTTATCTTCTCTCACTTTTGCCGTGGCGTGCTCTTTATGTCATCAGTGACGGAATTTATTTGCTGCTTTATTATGTTATTGGTTATAGAAAAGATGTTGTAAAAAGTAATCTTGCCATTGCCTTTCCTGAAAAATCAGAGGCAGAGAGAATATGCATCATGAAAGATTTTTACAAAGGCTTTGTTGATACTTTTATTGAAACAATAAAATTATTTTCTATTTCAGGTGAAGAGTTGAACAAAAGATTCGTTTGCAATTTTGAAGTAGTGAATGATCTTTATAAAACAGGAAAAAAGGTTCAACTTCATTCGGGTCATTTTTTTAACTGGGAATTTGCCAACCTTGGTTACTCACACAATTTTGTTTATCCGCTCCTTACCGTTTATATGCCTATCAACAATAAAATTTTCGATAGATTATTCATAACTATGCGAAAAAAATTTGGCGCGATATTAATTCCTGCAACGGAGTTCAGCAAAAAATTTGCAGGCTATGCAAAGCAACAATACTGTTTAGCTTTAGTGGGTGATCAAAATCCCGGAGGACCTGATAATGCTTACTGGACAAGCTTTTTCGGAAAAATGACTCCGATTGTAAAAGGTCCTGAAAGAGGTGCAAGAGTTGGTGACACAGCAATAGTGATGTGTAATTTTTATAAAGTAAAAAGAGGATATTATAAGTCGGATCTTGTGTTACTTACAACAGAGCCACGAACATTGACTCAGGGTGAAATAACAAAACAAATGATCGCATTTATTGAAGACACAATTCGCAAACATCCTTCAAATTATTTATGGAGCCACCGAAGATGGAAATGGGAGTTTGATGAAAAGAAATATGGCAAGATGGTAGTGTGAAGAAAACGTCAATCGTGAAACGTGAATCGTGCTTCGATAAAGCTATCTTCTCTGATTCTTTTAATTGAAGACTATAAGACTGCATAGATTTTGGAACGTTGAAGTGAGTGATCCTTCAACAGGCCCAGGATAAACTGTACAGGCGATGCCATAAGCATCTGCAGCTCATTCTATAAAATTTACCTTTGTAAACAATTCAATTATCCCGTGACAAAAGTCATGGATAAAATATTTCTCCAATATCAATTTTGCATTTAAAAATTTTGTAATTGTTTAAACCTAAACGGTTACATTTTTGATGCTGATTTTTTGAAAATAAATTTTTAAGGTTATGATAGAGTTAATTAAACAGCCTTGGCCCTGGTACGTAACCGGTCTTCTTATTGGTTTAATAGTGCCATTACTACTGGTATTAGGCAATAAACGTTTTGGCATTTCATCCACATTACGACACGTATGTGCAGCATTTATTCCGGGGAACATAGAGTTTTTTAAATACGACTGGAAAAAAGAATTATGGAATTTATTTTTTGTTGCGGGCATTGTTATCGGCGGGTTTATCGCAACGCAATATTTAAGCGCACCGCAACCCATCAACGTTAATCCCGTTTTGGTGCAGGAATTAAACGAGCACGGCATAAACGATTATTCTAACATAGTGCCGAAGCAATTGTTTTCATTCAATTCTTTATTCACACTGAGAGGTTTTATTTTGATGGTTGTCGGTGGATTTCTTGTAGGCTTTGGAACGCGTTATGCTGGTGGCTGCACATCAGGGCATTCGATCATGGGCTTAAGCACATTGCAACTATCATCTTTGATCGCAACTATTTCTTTTATGATTGGCGGTTTTATTATGACAAACCTTTTAATGAATTATATTCTTGCTTTATAAATTTTACATATGAACGAAACGATCATCGAAAAAAATATTACAGAAGAAGAACAAAACACAGATTTTGAAATTCGTTCTCTCGATACAATTTGTATTAACACCTCTCACTTTGAAACCAAATGGTACGATTACATTAAGTACATGATAATTGGAATTTTATTTGGTATTGTCCTTGTGAAAGGACAAGTGATATCCTGGTTTCGCATACAGGAAATGTTTCGCCTGCAAAGCTTTTATATGTATGGTGTGATCGGAACTGCAGTGGTAGTTGGAATGATCTCGGTTTTCTTCATCAAAAAATTTAATATTAAAACCGTTCGCGGAGAGGTGATTGATTTTGTGAAGAAAAAATTCAATAAGGGCCAGATTTATGGTGGACTTTTATTTGGTTTTGGATGGGCTTTAACCGGTGCTTGTCCCGGTCCTGTTTTCGCGCAGATCGGAACAGGAGCTGTGGCAGTAATAGTTGTTTTGATAAGTGCAATTGCAGGTACTTGGGTATATGGTGCTCTGAGAAATAAGTTGCCACACTAATGAATAAAATTTCTTTAGTAAAAAAAAGAAAGCCACCATTACTGGCGGCTTTACGGCGCTTGCTTTATTAAAGCAGTTAGATATGGTCGCATAGATTTCCAAAGATCAGCACTACTACTAAGACTGCTTCTCTCTCAAAAAAGATGCATTGAGAAAAATTTTTTATACCACCATCAAAAGCAATGTTTTTAATATAATTTCAATTGTATAACATTCTTTGAAAATGCATTCTCCTGAAAACAAAAAAATAATTATCGTTGGTGCTACATCGGGCATTGGAAAGGAAATGGCTTTGCAATATGCAGCGAAAGGATGCATAGTTGGAATTACGGGAAGACGGGAAGAGTTGCTGAATGAATTGAAACAAAAATTTTCTTCGCTAATTTTTACACAATGTTTTGATGTACGTGATGATGAAAATATTTTACGCCTTCAGCAATTGATCTCGACAATGAATGGTGTTGATATATTTATTTACAATGCGGGTTACGGCGAACCTTCAAAAACATTAAATCCTGAAATTGAAAAATGCATTTATGAAACAAACGTCAAAGGTTTTGTTGATCTCACTTCTTTTATGTTCAACTTTTTTATTCAGCAAGGTTATGGTCAAATAGCTGCTACATCTTCTATCGCATCTATAAGAGGTTTAAGTCTTGCACCCGGATACAGTGCCAGCAAGGCTTTCATGAGCACATACATGGAAGGCTTACACATGAAAGCAAAAAAGTTAAAAGAAAAAATTTATATAACAGATATTCAACCCGGCTTTGTAAAAACCAAAGAAGTACAACATACACAGTTCTGGGTTGCGTCACCGGAAAAAGCGGCACGGCAAATCATTGCTGCCATTGATGCAAAAAAATGGCGTGTGTATATAACGAAACGCTGGTGGCTCATCGCACAACTTATTAAATATGCACCCTCATCCTTGTATCATCGTTACGCATAACAATTTTGTTAAAACTTTCACGTTCTTGAAATACTAAAACGTAATGCACACCTGTTAGCATCTTTATAACAGTTGATATAGGTTGTGCATAATAAATTTGTAAAGAAACCTTGAGCGGAGGTCGAAGGATATGAGCCGAACTGTTGATTAATATGGCATCGCCGGTTGTGTCACTCACTTGTGCGTTCTGAATTTTACTCAGCAAGAAAACACAGCAACATCAACAAACAAAAAAGATGACAACAAACTACAAAATATTACAAGAGCAATTTGAAAGAGAAAAGAATATGAAAGCATTTGGCATGACAATGCTCATCACAGCGGCAATATTTATTTTTCTTTTTCTTGTGAGCTGGACAATCCCTCAACCTCCTACTCCGCCTGTTGCTGTAGGCATTGAAGTAAATCTTGGCAACAGTGATTTTGGTATGGGAAAAATTCCTCCTCAAATTCCCGGTGATCTTTCTGATGCAAAAGAAACAAACAACAACCCACCACAAACTTCAAGAGCCGCGGCAGAAACAAATCCTGAAGTTGCAGAGAACAAAGAACCTGATGCTCCTGTCATTCATACTTCACCAAAACCTGCCGTTAAGAAAAATCCTACTGCAACAGAAAATGCAGAGACAAAAAAAAATATTGATAAGCCGATTGTAAATACACCTCCAAAAGTTGTAAAACCAAAAGCTGTGTATGCAGGCGGAAAGAATCCAAACAATGGAGGCAATAATGCTGACAGTTATAACAATGTACGTAATCAAGGTATAGCAGGCGGCAATGGAGATCAGGGAAAACCCAATGGCAATCCTAATTCTGATAGTTATACCGGCAATGGCGGAACAGGAAATGGTGGCGTAAGCATAACAAACGGGTTAAGCGGAAGAAGACCTGTCGGTAATACAAGATTTGAGGATACTTATCGGTATGGCGGTAAAGTATATGTTAATGTAACCGTTGATGTAAATGGAAATGTAACGAGTGCAAGCCTGCAACAAGGAAGTGCCTTTGCCGATATTAATAAAATCGCTGTAAAAAGAGCATACCAGGTAAAATTCTCCAAAGGTTCCGAAACACAATCAGGCACAATTGAAATAAGATTTGAAAATCCGAAAGGATAAGGTTTACTGGATGGCGAAGAAATATAAAATAAAAAAGTTAGTTAAAATGTGCAGCGCAAATACAGAGATAAATTCAATGTCTACCTTTATCGCAAATAAAGAAAGTGCTTGACAAAAATTAATTTTTTCATTTCAGTATTATCAACCTGCATAATAAGCACTTCAACATTTTCCCAAACTACTATAACAGGACAAGTAATAGATTCCACCTCAAAAGAACATCTGCCCTTTGTAAATATTGGTATCAAACATGAAAATATTGGAACACTCTCTCTGAGAGATGGAAGTTTCTCTATTGTTATTCCTCAACAATATCTGGACGACTCACTAACTTTTTCAATGGTTGGTTATACTGATGTCCAGTTGTCCATACAAAACATTCAAATCTCCAAACAAAAAATTTTTCGTCTTAAAGCCAATCCTAAAGAATTAAAAGAAGTTACCGTTTCTTCTAAACTGATAGAAAAAAAATATGGAATTAAAAACCATAAAGCTCTGATTCACTTCGATGATGGGAGTACAAATCAAAACGACATTTTTGAAATTGCACAATTAATAAAACTCGATACGCTATTATCAAAAATAACTTCAGTAAATCTCTATATGAGTAAATCAAGAAATGATAGCGGCACTTTCAGAATAAATTTTTACGAATACGATGGAAACAGACCCACCAACAGAATTGTAGAAAAAAATATTATTCAAACACTTGCCATTAAAGAAGGATGGTTAACTTTTGATTTAAGTGAATATTCAATATACTTAAGAGGGAATTTTGTTATAAGCATTGAATTTATTCCGCCGCTAAAGAAAACCGATCCGATATTTTATGAAGTAAAGTTAGGTGGACCTGCAAAAAGTTTTATGAGAGCAAGCAGTCAGGGAGATTGGCACATTCCGCCTCATCATTATCGCTTATATGTAACTGCCCTGGTTCCTGCAACAAAAAAAAATATGCAGGAAGATACTTCTGAAGAATTTGAAACAATTCCGTTAACACAATTATATTCGCAATTTGTAAAAGACACATTTTCTCTATTTGTTCGCTTACCTAAAAATTATAAAAGCAAGAGCAAACAAACATACCCGGTAATATATCTTCTTGATGCGAACGCTTATTTCGACATTGTAAATAATTCAATAAAAGAAAATAAATTTTTAATCAATCCTATTTTAATCGGTATCGGATATAAAGATTTTATTCAAGACGATTCGTTGCGCAGACGTGATTATACATATCCAACTGCTTTGCCAGAGGACAGTTTTCCAATTTCCGGCGGGGGCGATAAATTTTTGTCATTCATTGAAAAAGAACTTATCCCTTTTATTGATAATCATTATCGCACTGATACAACTAACAGAACGATCATGGGGCATTCTCTTGGTGGATATTTTACATTATTTGCTTTGAAAGAAAATATCAGAACAAACAGCACGTATTTCAAAAATTATGTTGCAGCAAGCCCTTCGTTATATTATTATAATCAGTATCTCTTAAAAGAATTTACCAATATTGCCGGTGATAATCTTAACAAAGATTCAGTCACACTTTATCTAACAGTAGGAGAAAATGAAATAAACGGAATGAGCGGAGATACTTCTGAAGGAGCAACGGAATTCAATTCATTTGTAAAAGAAATATCTGAAACTAAGTTTAGTAACATTAAAGTTAATGCTGAAATTTTTCCAAGCTACGGACACATGGATACACCCGTTCCTACCTTTACGAAAGCGCTTACGTTATTTTTTAAGAAATAAATTGTTTATAAATTTTAAGCGCAATTATTGATGAACAAAATTCTTCTCTCCTGCTTTTGCAAAGTTCTCTAACTTGCCTGCATGACTTACCAGGAAACACTCGACTATCTTTATACAACGCTACCCATGTTTAGTCGCATTGGCGCTGCAGCTTTTAAAAAAGATCTCACCAATACTTTAGAAATATGTGAAGCGCTTGGCAATCCTCAAAAAAAATTTAAGAGCATACATGTTGCAGGAACAAATGGCAAAGGTTCTGTAAGTCACATGCTCGCTGCAGTTTTACA
>Ga0157373_10003500_pt1 | contig 11874 bp, 7 predicted proteins | sample C65metaG_FD_113460 | JGI IMG/M metagenome (GOLD analysis project Ga0157373, IMG submission 113460) | Corn rhizosphere microbial communities from Kellogg Biological Station, Michigan, USA - C6-5 metaG | ecosystem: Host-associated > Plants > Roots > Rhizosphere > Soil | place: USA: Michigan...
GCCGACAGCGGGGCAGAAGAGCGCGCGCGTATTCGTCGTGACGAGCTGCATTCGCAGCTCAGCAATAACCGCGCGCGTCGTAATCAGCTGGAAAAAGCGCTGACCTTCTGCGAAGCCGAAATGGATAACCTGACCCGTCGCCTGCGCAAGCTGGAACGCGACTATCACGAAATGCGCGAGCAGGTCGTGACCGCCAAGGCGGGCTGGTGCGCGGTGATGCGCATGGTGAAAGACAATAACGTTGAGCGTCGTCTGCACCGCCGCGAGCTGGCGTATCTCTCTGCCGATGAGCTGCGCTCCATGTCGGATAAGGCGTTGGGTGCGCTGCGTCTGGCGGTGGCGGATAACGAACATCTGCGCGATGTGCTGCGTATGTCTGAAGATCCGAAACGTCCGGAACGTAAGATTCAGTTCTTTATCGCGGTGTATCAGCATCTGCGCGAACGTATTCGCCAGGACATCATTCGTACCGACGATCCGGTTGAAGCCATCGAGCAGATGGAGATTGAGCTGAATCGTCTGACCGAAGAGCTGACGGCGCGTGAACAGACGCTGGCAATCAGCTCACGCAGTGCGGCGAACATCATTCGTAAAACCATCCAGCGCGAGCAAAACCGTATTCGCCAGTTGAACCAGGGGTTGCAGGCGGTAAGCTTTGGTCAGGTGCGCAGCGTGCGCCTCAACGTGAACGTGCGTGAAGCGCACTCAACGCTGCTGGATACGCTGTCGGAAGAGCATGAACAGCATCAGGATCTGTTTACCAGCAACCGATTAACCTTCTCGGAAGCGCTGGCGAAACTTTATCAGCGCCTGAATCCGCAGATCGATATGGGCCAGCGCACGCCGCAAACCATCGGTGAAGAACTGCTCGACTACCGCAACTATCTTGAGATGGAAGTGGAAGTGAACCGTGGCACTGACGGCTGGCTGCGTGCAGAAAGTGGGGCGCTCTCTACCGGTGAAGCGATCGGTACCGGGATGTCGATTCTGGTGATGGTGGTACAGAGCTGGGAAGAGGAATCACGTCGTCTGCGTGGCAAAGATATTTCGCCGTGTCGTCTGCTGTTCCTCGATGAAGCGGCACGTCTTGATGCGCGTTCGATCGCCACACTGTTTGAGCTGTGCGAACGTCTGGAGATGCAGCTGATCATCGCGGCGCCAGAGAACATCAGCCCGGAAAAAGGCACCACCTACAAACTGGTGCGTAAAATGTTCAATAACACCGAACATGTGCATGTGGTTGGGCTGCGCGGCTTCTCGGCAGATCCTGCACCGAGCAAGGATCAAAGTCCTAAGGTCGGTCTTGAATATGAGAATTCATAGCGCTTAATCTGGTTAAAAAACAGCACTACGTTTAATCTGTATGCGGCATCTGCACTGAGAGGCAGATGCCGTTTTTTATTCGTATACTCAACATTATGAGTATGGCTGTACATGGCGATCACAGGGCGCTATGTCATTGGTGAGAAGGGGGCAGGGATGTTGCTAAACAATAAGAGCAAAATGAGTCGTGCTGCAGTAGCACTCGGTTTGTCACTGGTACTAACGCCGCAGGCTGTGAGCCATGCGGCCATCACCTCCACGCTACCCAATTTAACGCACCACAGTTCGATGTCGGTTGCTGCCAGCCAGCAGCAGATTCAGCAGGCGTTCAGCGCCACTGAACAACCTTTCTATTTGCCCGGTTTAGCCGGTATTTATGCGTCGCGCGATATGGCTCCGCTGTGGCAAGACCCGCAAGCGGTGCAGGCTTTCCAGCAGCAATTGGCGGAAGTGGCGCTCTCTGGCGTGCAGCCGCAATTCACCCGCTGGGTCGAGCGTCTGACCAATCCGAACATCAAAGGCCTGGCGCGCGACATCGTGCTCAGTGATGCGATGCTAGGCTATCTGCAGTTTGTTGCCAATGTGCCGACGCAGGGCGAAACCTGGCTCTACAGCAATGTGCCTTACAAGCTGACCATGCCATCTCTGGCGGCCATCAATCAGTGGCAAAATGCGGTGAACGGCGGCGGCAGCCGGACTTTTGTGGTCTCGTTGCAACCGCAGCATCCGCAATATGCGCCAATGCATAATGCGCTGAAAACGCTACTCACCGACGATCGCCCGTGGCCACAGCTGCGTGATACCGTTACGCTACGCCCAGGGCAAATCAGTAATGATGTGCCTGCGCTGCGTGAGATTCTGCAACGCACCGGCATGTTGACCGCCAGCCATAGTACTACGCCAACGCCGGCGGAAGATGCGGTGCCAACCGCGCCGGTTCCGGTGAGCCAAAGCAATCAGCCGGTGGCGGTGAGCCCATCTGCGGCAAACTTTGATGATATTGATGCGGCTCCGGCTCTCGCGGCGACGCCTGAAGTGGCCAATAATGTGGCTGCTAATCCAACGGCAACCGGACCCAACGTCTATGACGCTGCGCTGGTGGAGGGCGTTAAACGCTTCCAGCACTGGCAGGGATTGGCCGATGACGGCGCGATTGGTCCACGTACCCGTGAATGGCTGAATGTGCCGCCGCAGATGCGTGCTTCGCTGCTGGCGCTCAACATACAGCGCCTGCGTCTGCTACCGGATGATATGCATAACGGCATCATGGTGAACATCCCAAACTATTCGCTGACTTACTACAACAACGGCGCCACCATTTTGTCATCACGCGTGATTGTGGGTCGTCCTGACCGCAAAACGCCGCTGATGCGTAGCGCGCTGAATAATGTGGTGCTCAATCCACCGTGGAACGTGCCAACCACGCTGGTGCGCCAGGATATTGTGCCGAAGGTGAAACAGGATCCGACTTATCTGTATAAGCACGGTTATACGCTGTTGTCGGGCTGGAGTGCGGATGCGGAAGTGATCGATCCTTCGATGATTGATTGGCGTATGGTGTCGGCCGCGAGCTTCCCGTATCGCATTCGACAGGCGCCGGGCGCAACCAACTCACTGGGTCGCTACAAATTCAACATGCCGAGTTCGGATGCGATTTATCTGCACGATACGCCGAACCATAACCTGTTCCAGCGCGATATTCGTGCGCTCAGTTCGGGCTGTGTGCGCGTGAATAAAGCCTCAGAACTGGCCGATCTGCTGTTGCAGGATGTGGGCTGGAACGACGGCCGTATCTCAGACACCTTGAAAGAGGGAAATACCCGTTACGTGCCGATTCGCCATCGTATTCCTGTGAACCTTTACTATTTAACCGCATGGGTCGCAGATGACGGCCAGCCGCAATATCGTACAGATATTTACAATTATGATAATCCCGCCCGTTCCGGTAGTCAGGTACTGCATAAAGCCGGTCAGTTGTTACTCTAGTAATTGATTTGGCTGTTTTCTCTTCACATGAATTTAACCAAGACCAGTCTCGAAAATTTGATTTTGAGCTGGTTTTGGTCTTCTGCAACATATTCTGGGTTGACTGACTCTTAGGCGGACGTTAATGTTCGGCCTTGTGTACTTTTCGCACATATTTTATCCGCTTTAGATTAGGTAACCTCGCTTCATGGCTAATATTGATTCTCAACGTCGTCGATTACTCTTGATTGGAGGCGCAGCAGCAGGATTATCACTGCTTCCTGGCTCCGCTCTGGCTTCGCTTTCCACCGCCCGCCCACGAGTATTGACGCTTAGTAACCTTCACACCGGTGAAACCCTTAAAACAGAGTTTTTTAACGGTAAGCGTTATGACAAGGATGAGTTAGCCCGCTTAAATCACTTCTTCCGTGATTACCGCGCCAATCAGGTGAAGACCATCGATCCCCATCTTTTTGACCAGCTTTACCGCCTGCAAACATTGCTGGATACGCGCAAGCCGGTGCAGTTGATCTCGGGTTACCGCACCTTAGCCACCAACACCATGCTGCGTGAATCGGGCCCGGGCGTGGCGAAAAAAAGCTATCACACTAAAGGACAAGCGATGGATTTCCACATTGAGGGAATTTCGTTGAGCAATGTTCGCAAAGCGGCGTTATCTATGCGCGCCGGTGGTGTAGGATATTACCCGCGCAGCAACTTCGTACACATAGATACCGGGCCCGCAAGGCACTGGTCCTGATACCGGCAGCGCTGCGTGTGTCGGTCATGGAGCGCTATGAATTACCAAATTATTCCGGTTACGGCTTTTTCCCAAAACTGTTCAGTTATATGGGATGACGAAACCCAACAAGCCGCACTGGTCGATCCCGGCGGCGATGCGGAAACCATCAAAGCCGTGCTGGCAGAACGTGGTTTAACGCCGTCGCAGATCCTGCTCACGCATGGACATCTTGATCATGCTGGTGCCGCTGCCGAGCTAGCGGCACATTATCAGGTGCCCATTGTCGGTCCGCATCCGCTCGATGCTTTCTGGTTAGATAATCTGCCCACACAAAGCCGCATGTTCGGTTTGCCTGAGTGCGCGCCGCTCACGCCCGATCGCTGGCTGGAAAAGGGTGAAACTGTACAGGTTGGCAATGTCACGCTGGAAGTGCTGCTTTGTCCGGGCCATACGCCGGGACATATTGTGTTCTTCGATCGTTTAGGGCGTCTTCTGATTTCAGGAGATGTGATTTTCAACGGTGGCGTTGGACGCACCGATTTCCCGCAGGGCAGCCACAGCGACCTGATCGATGCGATTAGAACCAAGCTGTTGCCGCTAGGCGATGATGTGACTTTCGTACCGGGTCACGGGCCTATCTCAACGCTAGGCCGCGAACGCATCAGCAATCCGTTCCTGCAAGAATAAAAAAATGGGCCCTTTTGGCCCATTTGTCGTTATTTGCCGCCTGATTTATAAAACTGCGACAATCGCCTCACACAGCGCCGACATATTGTCTGGCGTCATGCCTGCCACGTTAACGCGACCCGAGTTCACCGCATACACGCCAAACTCCTCACGCAGACGCACTACCTGATCTTTGGTCAGGCCGCTGAATGAGAACATGCCGTTCTGCTTGATGATGAAGCTAAAGTCTTGATTAGCGCCTTTCTCCGCCAGTGTGTTCACAAACAGCTGACGCATGCGCTGGATGCGCTGACGCATATCGGCCAGCTCCTGAATCCAGATGGTGCGTAGCGCGTCGTTGCTAAGGATAGTGGCGACTACTGCCGCACCGTGTGACGGCGGGTTAGAGTAGTTGGCACGAATGGTGTATTTAACCTGGCTAAATGCAGTTTTCGCCACGTCGCTGCTCGCTGCAACCAGCGTCAATGCACCTACACGCTCGTTATACAAACCGAAATTCTTCGAGTAAGAGCTGGCAACGATTAGTTCCTGATGTGAAGCGGCAAAAATACGCAGCCCTTGCGCATCTTCATCCAGACCGCGAGCAAAGCCCTGATAGGCGAAATCAAACAGCGGCAACCATCCTTTCTCTAGCGACAGTTGCGCCAGCTGTTGCCATTGCTCTGCAGACGGATCAACGCCAGTTGGGTTGTGGCAGCAGCCGTGGAACAGCACTACATCGCCTGCTTTAGCTTCCTGCAGCGATGCCACCATGGCGTCGAAATCCAGGCTGTGGCTTGCGGCATCGTAATAATCGTAATCACACACTTCAAGGCCAGCAGCGTTGAAGACATTGTTATGGTTAGGCCAGCTTGGGTTGCTCACCCAAACGCGCTTGGCGCTGGTCTGGTTTGCCAGAAAATCTGCCGCTACGCGCAGGGCGCCGGTACCGCCTGGCGTTTGTGCGGTGCATGCGCGACCCGCAGAAATCAGCGCGCTCTCTTTGCCGAACAGCAACTCCTGCGTGCATCGTGCGAAATCCGCCAGACCATCAATGCTCAGGTAGTTCTTGGTGGTTTCATTTTCCAGCAAATACTGCTCAGCTTTTTTAACACTGGTGAGGACCGGCGTTTTACCGGTTTCATCTTTATAAACACCAATGCCAAGATTGATTTTATTCGGCCGGTCATCGGCACGAAAAAGGTCAGCCAGTCCCAGAATAGGATCGGCGGGTGCGGCAGAGATCGATTCAAACATGAGTCAGTTCCGTTTAGGTGAACTTTAGCGAAATGAGCTATCAGGTTAACGTCAGTCGGCACGCTTGCCAACCGCTGATATAAAAAAGAAATATGTCGGTGAGATAAAGTAGAAAAGCTAATTGCGAAGCCGATCACTGAAATGCAAAACGGAGCCCAAGGGCTCCGTTTTTAGGTATTACGCAAATCTAATCGGGTGATTAGAACTGGTAAACCAGACCAACGCCAACGGTGTCATCAGTAGAGATGCCAGCCGCGCGGGTGAAGTCGTTTTCGTCCATCAGGTTGATTTGATAATCAACATAGGTAGACATGTTTTTGTTGAAATAGTAGTACGCACCAACAGAAACATATTTGTAGATGTCTTGATCACCCCAGGTCTCGATGTCCTTACCTTTAGACTGGACGTATGCCAGGGATGGACGCAGACCGAAGTCGAACTGGTACTGAGCAACTGCTTCAAACTTCTGCTCTTTGTTGATTGCGCCGCCTCGGGCTGGAGCAATATCGGTAGCATCAGTTGAAATCCAGGTTGAATTACGGGTTTCACCGTACATTGCTGCCAGGTACAGGTTGTTCGCATCATATTTCAGAGCGGTTGACCATGCGTCAGCTTTTTTGCTGCCGTTGCCATAGAAGGACGCTTCCTGGCCATTGGTACGGTCAGAAGAGGTGTATGCAGCAGAAACGCCAACACCTATGTCAGAGGTATAGGTCAGAGAAGAACCCCAACCGTCGCCATTGGCGCGACTCAGGCTGCGGCTGTTAGCGTTAGTGCCTTCTTCATTTTTACCCTGATACTGAACAGCAAACGCCAGTCCATCAACCAGACCGAAGAAATCGTTGTTACGATAAGTCGCCAGACCATTCGAACGACCAACCATGAAGTTATCAGAGTAACCAGAGTCACCACCGAATACTGGCAGAACGTCGGTCCATGCCAGCGGATCGTAACCTACACCGTAGTTACGGCCGTAGTCGAACGAACCGACATTGGCAATTTTCAGACCGGCAAAGCCCAGACGGGTTTTGTTGCCATTTTGAGCATCGCTAGCGCCTTCAGAGTTGTTAGCCTGAATGTTGTATTCCCACTGGCCGTAACCGGTCAGTTGGTCATTAATCTGAGTTTCACCCTTGAAGCCGAAACGCACATAAGTCTGGTCGCCGTCTGAACCTGAGTTATCAGAGAACTGATGACGCGCATCGACTTTACCGTACAGGTCCAGCTTGTTGCCGTCTTTATTATAAATTTCTGCTGCGTTTGCTGCACCAGCAGCCAACAGAGCTGGGATAACCACTGCAAGAATGTTGCGCTTCATCATTTTTTATTACCCTCATTGGAGTTATTTGGACATCTGCCACTGCTGCCAAGAAATCTTTACAGAACCTTGAAAGAAGTTTGATGTCTCCTGTGTCTGCACGCATCTTTCCATCACAGGGTTGCTAATTCTAGCCCGAAGATGATTCAAATCTCGCAATTAAGTATCAAAAGGAAAAATTGTATGACAATTTGTAAAAATTCGGGAACTTTGTGAGAGAACTCAAAATTTACAAAAATAAAAAAAGGCCGGCTAGGCCGACCTCTTTATATATATGAATTACTTATAATTAATCGCTAAATTTAGAAATTCGCGTTGCGAGGGGTACGTGGGAAGGGGATAACATCCCTTACATTTTGTACGCCGGTGACATAGGCGATTAATCGTTCGAAACCTAATCCAAAGCCGGCATGTGGCACGGTGCCGTAACGGCGCAGGTCACGATACCACCAATAATCTTCTTTATTGAGGCCCATTTCTGCCAGACGTGCATCCAGCACATCCAGACGCTCTTCACGCTGTGAACCCCCGATGATTTCGCCGATGCCCGGCGCGAGAACATCCATCGCCGCCACGGTTTTGCCATCTTCGTTCATGCGCATATAGAAGGCTTTAATGTCTTTCGGGTAGTTTTTCACTACCACCGGCGCCTTGAAGTGCTGCTCTGCGAGATAACGCTCGTGTTCGGATGAGAGATCCACGCCCCAGGAGACAGGGTTCTCAAAGCTCTGGCCGCTTTTCAGCAGGATTTCAACCGCATCGGTGTAATCCACCTGAGCAAAGTCGGTCTGTACGAAACGCTCCAGACGCGCAACCGCATCCTTGTCTACACGCTCAGCAAAGAACGCCATGTCGTCGGCGCGCTCGTTCAGCACAGCCTGGAACACATATTTCAGCATGGATTCTGCCAAAGCGGCCGCATCATCCAGTGTCGCGAACGCCACCTCCGGCTCCAGCATCCAGAATTCCGCCAGGTGACGGCTGGTGTTGGAGTTTTCGGCGCGGAAAGTCGGACCAAAGGTATACACCTTAGACAGCGCACAGGCGTAAGTCTCGGCGTTGAGCTGGCCCGATACGGTCAGGAAGGCTTCTTTACCGAAGAAGTCTTTATCGAAATCGATTTTGCCCTGCGGATCGCGCGGCAGGTTTTCCAGGTCCAGCGTCGACACGCGGAACATCTCGCCAGCACCTTCGGTATCCGAAGCGGTGATCAGCGGAGTAGAAACCCAGAAATAACCGTTTTCGTGGAAGAAGCGATGCAGCGCCTGCGCCAGCGTATGACGCACGCGCGCCACAGCGCCCACCAGGTTGGTACGTGGACGCAGATGCGCCACTTCTCGCAGGTATTCGATACTGTGACGTTTCGCCGCCATCGGATAGGTATCCGGATCGTCAACCCAGCCAGTAACTTCAACGTTAGTCGCCTGCAGCTCGAAAGCCTGGCCTTCGCCCGGCGATTCGACCACTTTACCGGTAATGATTACCGAGCAGCCGGTGGTCAGACGCAGCACTTCATCCTGATAATTATTCAGAGAATTATTGACGACGGCCTGAACGGGATTAAAGCAGGAACCGTCGTAAACGGCGATAAAGGAAAGACCAGCTTTGGAATCTCTTCGGGTACGTACCCAACCACGTACGGTGACTTCACTGTCAACCGCGACACGGCCGTGCAGTACATCCGCTACAGGCACAACGCTCATAAAGTTCTCTCTATATATAAAAGAAGGTGGATAAAAACCCGTTTTCAGGGTTTTGCTATGTTACTTGCGAGCCCGCAGGAAACAAGCAAAATTGCCGGGTAAACAGGAGATTTGTTGCGTGAGAGCAGGGTGCAAGCACCCTGCAATAAGAATCAGCTGGCTCTTTTGACCAGCGGCAGATCGAAGGCTTTGCGCAAGGCGCGCACGAAGGCTTTATCCTGGCAAATGGTTTTGCCGGGACTGTCGGAAAGTTTTGCCACCGGTTTGCCATTGCAGCTCACCAGTTTGATCACGATATTCAGCGGCGTCACGCCCGGAATATCGCAGGACAGGCGTGTTCCGATACCGAACACCACGTTGGCACGTTGGCCAAAGTGGCGATAGAGCGCTAGCGCTTTGTCCAGATTGAGGTTATCCGAAAACACCAGCGTTTTGCTTTTGGGATCGATATCCAGCCGCTGATAGTGCGCAATGGCTTTTTCACCCCATTCCAGCGGATCGCCGGAGTCATGGCGCAGGCCTTGATAACGATGCGCAAAGCCCGGGCCAAAGTCGCGCAGGAAAGCATCCATGGTGATGCAGTCGGTTAAAGCGATGCCTAACTGATCGTCATACTCATCCAGCCAGGATTGCAGCGCCGCACGTTGGCTGTTCGCCAATACCGGGCTGATTTGCTGGTGCGCCTGGAACCATTCATGCGCTTGTGTACCCACCGGATTAAGCTGCAGGCGACGCGCCAAATCATAGTTGCTGGTGCCCACCAGCCACGGAAACTCCGCTTTAAGCGTAGCGACAATTGCTTCCTGTACCGCTTTGGAGTAGCGGCGACGCGTGCCGAAATCCATTAGCTGGAAGCGCGACATATCCCAATCGCCGACCTGCTGACGGAAATTCGTAAGCTTGTGCTGCAAGTGCGCAACCGCCTGATCCACCCCCATCTGCGGCGTGCGATGGCGATGCACCACTTCACTGATCAGCGCCAGCAACGGCACTTCCCACAAAATCACTTCACGCCACGGCCCGCTGATCTGAATGGTCAGATGGCCGTTGTTGTTACGCACGTTGACTTGTGAGGGATCGAGGCGGAACTGGCGCAGCCAGTTAAGGTAATCGCGTTGGAAGAAAGGCAGCCCGCTGAGGTAGTGATACTCATCGTCGCTCAGGGCGAGCGTTTGCAGGGTTTCAATTTGTGCGCGGATCTCGTCCGCATAAATACCAAGCAGTTCGTCGCCACGGCAGCGAAATTCCGCCGTAACCGGGACATCATAATAGCGATGATAGACGGCCTGCTGCATGTGAAGCTTATACGCATCGGTATCAAGCAGCGTGGTCAAAATCGGGGAAGCATGTCCAGTCATGGTGCGTTTCAGCATCCTCTTCCGCGGAGCAGAGCCCGGTGTTCAACAAAGTCATAAAGACGCAGGAGTATAAAACAGTAATGACCGCGATCACACCATAATTGCGAGTGGCAGGTCGAGGGTCATTTGTGCCATTGTTAATGAATTGTAGCCTTTTCAACGAACGCACGCATTGACCGTGGCAACAGAGGCACAACCCGCTTAGACTTTGACGGGTCAACATATTAACGATTTAACGATGCGAGAAGGACTCATGACGCAACAGCCGCAAATTAAATATCGCCACGATTACCGTGCGCCGGACTACACCATTACCGATATCGACCTGACTTTTGATCTGGATGCGGCTTCAACGCGTGTCACGGCGGTCAGTCAGGTGAAGCGTCTGGGCGCTACCGATGCGGAACTGCGTCTGGATGGTGAAGACCTCACGCTGGTATCGCTGGCGGTGGATGGCAATCCGTGGCCGCATTACCGCGAAGAAGAGGGCGCTTTGTTCATCAACCAGTTGCCGGACAACTTCACTCTGACCATCATTAATGACATTCATCCGGATAAAAACACCGCGCTGGAAGGGTTATACCAATCCGGCGATGCGCTCTGTACCCAATGTGAAGCCGAAGGTTTCCGTCATATTACGTGGTATCTCGATCGCCCAGACGTGCTGGCGCGCTTCACCACCACCATTATTGCCGATGCCGCGCGTTATCCTTATTTACTCTCCAACGGCAACAAGCTGGAGAGCGGTCGCCATGAAGATGGCCGCCATTGGGTGAAGTGGCAAGATCCGTTCCCGAAACCGTGCTACCTGTTTGCGCTGGTGGCGGGTGATTTCGACGTATTACGTGATAGCTTTACCACGCGTTCAGGCCGCGATGTGGCGCTGGAGATCTTTGTCGATCGCGGCAACCTTGATCGTGCTGATTGGGCGATGACCTCGCTGAAAGCCAGCATGAAGTGGGATGAAGAGCGCTTTAACCTTGAGTACGACCTCGACATCTTTATGATCGTCGCGGTGGATTTCTTCAATATGGGGGCGATGGAGAACAAAGGCCTTAACGTCTTCAACTCCAAATATGTGCTGGCGAAAGCCGAAACCGCCACCGACAAAGATTATCTCGGCATTGAAGCGGTGATCGGTCACGAATATTTCCACAACTGGACCGGCAACCGCGTGACCTGCCGCGACTGGTTCCAGCTCAGCCTGAAAGAGGGGCTGACAGTATTCCGCGATCAGGAGTTCAGCTCCGATCTCGGTTCGCGCGCGGTGAACCGTATTGATAACGTTCGCGTGATGCGCGGTGCGCAGTTCGCGGAAGACGCTAGCCCAATGGCGCACCCGATCCGTCCGGATCAGGTGATCGAAATGAACAACTTCTACACCTTAACGGTGTATGAGAAAGGGTCAGAAGTGATCCGCATGATGCACACCTTGCTGGGCGAAGAGAATTTCCAGAAAGGCATGCAACTCTATTTCGAGCGTCATGATGGCAGCGCCGCCACCTGCGATGATTTCGTGCAGGCGATGGAAGATGCCTCGAA
>Ga0157373_10003501_pt1 | contig 11873 bp, 15 predicted proteins | sample C65metaG_FD_113460 | JGI IMG/M metagenome (GOLD analysis project Ga0157373, IMG submission 113460) | Corn rhizosphere microbial communities from Kellogg Biological Station, Michigan, USA - C6-5 metaG | ecosystem: Host-associated > Plants > Roots > Rhizosphere > Soil | place: USA: Michigan...
GCCGCGCCTCGCTCGTTGAGCAGGGCTCGCAGGATCGAACGATGACAGTGACTCTCGTCTGCGCAATAGCAGCCGACCGAAAAATTGCTCGTATGCGACAGCGCGGCCAGGACGTCGAGCGCGTGGCGCGCCTCGGGCCGCGACATCTCGGCGCGATATTTGCGCGTGAACGCGCTCCATTGCCCGGCGCTTGTCGCGGTCTGCGCGAGCTTCATCGTCTCGAGGCTCGGCGCGAGCGTGGGAAACCATACGTCGTACCAGTCGTCTTCGGCATAGCGCGCCTTCGGCACGCCACGCGGCGGGCGGCGCACCGTTCCGATGCGCGTGCCTTCATCGTGATGCCGCGCGGTGCCGAGGCGAACGATGCGTATGCCCATGTTGCAGGCTCAAGTTTCCGCGGCGTAGAGCTTCAGCGTCTCGTCACCGGGCGCGGGCGCGACCAGGCCCTCGAAGCGAAAGCCGAGCCGCTCGAGCAACCGCGCCGAGCGCTCGTTGTCCTGCGACAGGATGGCGACGACGCGCGAAAGGCCGACGACGCTCTTCCCGTACGACATGACGGCGCTGGCGGCCTCGTATGCGTAGCCGCCGCCCCAGAAGCGTGGCAGGAACGCAAAGCCGATGTCCACGTCTTTCAGCGTGTCGCGCTTGATGAGCCCGCACATGCCCATCGGCTCCGCCTTGTGCGACTCGACCATGTAGAGCCCGAAGCCCACCCGGTCGTACATCCGAAGAGGTCCGGTCTCGAGGTATCGACGCGCGTCCTGCAGCGTCTTGATGCCCTTGTCTCCGATGAAGCGGATCCACGAGGGCTCGTTCAGGAGCTCCACGATGAACGGTGCATCGCGTGTGTCGAACCAGCGGATACGCAGGCGCTCGGTGTGTGCGATCAGCATCTTCAGTCGGCGGTCGCGTCGCCGTCTCTCATGCCGGGTCGCTCCATCGCGACCCTGGATCGCACGAAGCCGATGCGCTCGTAAAATCCTTCGACGCCATCGCGCCCTGCCCTCAAGACCCACGTCACGCGCCGGTCGTCCCCCATCACGGCTTGCACGAGGGCGCGGCCGATGCCCTTGCGGCGCCAGGCCTCGGCGACGACCAGCATGGAAATGTAGCCGTTGGTGACGCCGTCGGTAAGCGCGCGCAGGAAGCCGATCACCTGCGCGTCCTGTACCGCGACGAGCGCGCGCGAGGAGCGCACCACGAGCCGGCGGAACTCATCGGGATTCGCGACGCGGTGCGACCAGCCGCTCGCGAGGAGCAGCCGGCGTGCCGGCTCGATCTCGTGCGCGCGCGGCGCGCGAATCTCTACGCCAGCCTGCGTGCTCATGGTAATCGGAAGCGGGCTTTGAGCAATGGCGCCGGCGTAGTTTCGCAGCGACCGGTTGTAGCGAGGCAGGTGCTTCGACAAGGCGGTCAAGGCATGCGCGACGGCCTCGCGCTCACGTCCGAGATCGACGAGCGCGAGCGCGAGAAAGGCACGCACCGCGTCGTCGAGCTCGTCCGGCGGCGCTTCGAGCTCGCGTTGCAGAAGAGCCGCCGCTTCGTCTGCGTCACCGAGATTGCGCAGCGAGCTCGCGAGCTGAATCGTCGCGCGCCGACGGCGCGCACCGCCGAGGCCCGCGCGAAGCGCCTCGCGATACAGCGGAACTGCGCGTTCGGGATGGCCCGTCGAGTCCTGTGCGGAGGCGCGCTCGAACGCTGCGATGGGACTTCCGCGCGGCAGCTCGGCAGCCAGCGCTTCGATGCGGGCCACGAATGCCTGCGGTTCGCACGCATCGATGACTGCCCATGCCTCCGCGAGCCTGCGCTCCCACGCCGACTCCGCGACGCTCATCGGTTCCATTCGATGTTCAGAAAAGCGAGCTGTATGGACCAGGCGAGATGCTACGCCTCCTTTGGAAGGCAATGACCGCATGCAAGCGCATCGCTCGCGCGTCGCACGGATGGAGGTTACGTGCGGCGCGATCGCAGCAAGCCCGAGCGCTGCGAGCGCCGCGTCCTCGCTCATCGACGCGGCCTCGTGGTGGACCGTCCTCCGGCACTCACGATGGAAACGCGACCTCGTGACTGACATGATGGCCGCTCGACGCGTGCTCATGGGACGACGCCCTGGTGGCGCACGAAGTCGGGGGCCGCGTTGGGCGATAGGCGCGTGGCCGCGCGATGCGGCGAGCGATGTCGCAACGGATGGACCGCGACGTCGCCGCGGGCGAGACGGCGCCTCGCGCGCCGGTCGCGGCGCCTCTGCGATTTAGAACCAATAGTCCGACACGCACCGGCCGTCCCGGGGCAGGTCCTCGAACGTGTCGAGCCCGTCGAAATGGTCGATCGGTATGTCGCCCACGGCGTCGGGCTCCGCGAGGCGCAGGTTGACCGCGATGCGCCGGCGCCCCTGCTCGTCCGTTTGCCGCGCCCGCCAGAACGCCACGCAACCGCACGTCGGGCAGAAGTGGAACTCAATGGCCTCGCCCCGCACGTACGGCTTCGTGTCACCCGAGACCTTGATTCCCTGGCCGTCGTAGTCGTACGCCCAAAGCACGCCGTAGCGCCGGCATACGGTGCAATTGCAGGCCGTTGCGCCGTCGGGCTGCGCTTCGTAACGCCACCGCACCCCGCCGCAGTGACAGGACCCTTCGATCATGGCCGGCTCCATTTCGTTCGTGCAGAAGTATGCGGGCCTCGGACGGCGAACGAGGCGACTCGCGGCTATCTATCGTGATCGGCCAGCGCGCGACGCGTGGCCGCTTCGCGGCTCGTCTCCTCGGCGAGCGGCTTGCCACCCGAACCGGCGCGCGCGAGGAAGGCCTTGGCCTCGGCGGGACTGCGCAGCTCGAACCATTCGAGATGCTGGTAGCGAGGGATCAGCCGCAACGACGGGTACCGCCGCCGACGCTCCCGATACGTCGTGAGCACCCACAGCAGAATCGATTCGCGCGAGAGGAACGCACGACGCAATGACTCGCGATTGCCGGCATAGAGCAGCTCGCCGGAGATGCTCCGGCGGAGGGTGCGTCGTAATGCACGCCCGAAGACCGTCATGAAGCCGAGGTTCAGCCAGATGACCGCCGTCGCGCGCGGCCAAACGGTGTCGCGAATGACGCTGTAGTTGCCGTCCACGACCCAACGAGATCCCGACGTCGCCGCATCGACAAGCCGGAGGAAGTGCTCCGGCGGCTTCGGCGTCCAGTTGGAATCCCAGTACAACGCATCGAGCTCTACCGCCGGGCACTCCAGGATGTCCGCCAGCACGCGGGCGAACGTCGTCTTGCCGGCACAGCTCGTACCGACGATGACGACGCGCGCGAGGTTGCTCGTATCGTTCAAGTTTTTTGATGCGAGCGCAATTGTTGACTTCGATGATGTCCGGCGCCAGCGGGGCAATCGCGGATCCGGATGCTTCGACACGTCCTCCATCAGGCGGCGGGCAGGCCTTCGCCGGGATGACTCGGCGGAACGCAGACGTCCGCGGGATACGCGAATATCGCTCACCCATCGTCGCCGATCGGCAACAGCGGTGCGGGCTCATTGCGCGAACGAGGCGACTTCCATTCGCGTCGCAGCAGGCCGTACATCGCGGCGTCGGAGACCTCGCCATCGACAATGCAGCGCTCGCGGAAAAGCCCTTCCCTGGAAAAGGAGAGGCGTTCGAGCAGCCGGGTCGAACGTTCATTCCTGGGATCGGTGTCGGCTTCGACGCGATTCAAATCCAGCTCGGTGAATCCGTAATCGAGGAGCGCACACAACGCTTCGTGCATGTAGCCTTCGCCCCACCATCGCGGGCCGAGCATGTAGCCGATCTCGGCACGGCGGGACTGCGTGTCGATCCGCCAGAGCGCACACGTTCCGATCAGCTCGCCGAGCCCCGCGAGCTCGATTCCCAGGCGCAGATACTCCCGGGTCGCCAGCGCACGATCGCGGGCGACCATTGCGCGTCCGCGCTCATCGCTGTGCCAGAGCGGGGCGTCCCAGTACCGCATGGCGTTCGGGTCGGAGTGAATCTCGAACAGCCGCGGCACGTCTGCTTCCCGCAGCGGTCGGAGCTCGAGCCTCGCCGTCCGAAGGGGTAGGTGTAGAAACGCTTGCATGGCTCTTCATCAGCACGCGCCTTGGCACATCGCAGAGGAGATCACCGACAGCGCAGGGCTCTGCACACAGCAATGCGTCGCTGCAGATTCACGGCGGCGGTTCGTGGCAAACGGCTTCGATGTTGTGCCCGTCGGGGCCGATCACGAAGGCCGCGTAGTAGTTGGCGTGGTATTGCGGACGAACGCCCGGCGCACCGTTGTCGCGGGCACCTGCCTGCAGGGCCGCGCGATAGAACGCTTCGACCTGCTGCCGAGTCCTGGCGGCGAACGCCACGTGAAGACGGGCGGGCTTCTCATGGGTCTGGAAAAGGCAGAACGAAGCCTTGTCCTCGCCGGCCAGCTCGACGCCGAGCGGACCCTCCTGGACGACGGCTACGCCGAGCGGTGCGAGCGCCTCGACGAAGAAGGCCTTGCTCGCCTCGTAATCGCTCACGCCGACTACGACATGGTCGAACATGGGTGCTCCCGGAGTGCGTGGGTCGCGCGCAACCGACCGACCGATGGCGCTGGCCGAAGCGTCAAGCGAGGGCGATGTTGCGCGCCTCCACCGCCTCCGGCGTGCCAGCGGCGCCGACGCGCAACCGCCGGACACCGGGTCCGTTTCAACGCCGAGCGAGCGACCGCCGACTTGCCAGTGACGTCCTGAAAGCCGCTAAGAAGCGGTCTTCTCGTCCAAAGGCTCGGTTTGCGCAGTTCCGGTCGCCGGCGGCTGTTCCGGCTCCGCCTTGCGCTGCCGTTTCGCTTCCTTCTTCTGCTTCTTGGCAAGATCTCGTTGCCGTTTCGCAAATGCGTAGTTCGGCTTCGCCACGGTCCGCACCCCCTCTAAACGTTGCAAAAAGTATAGGGTACGCGATTCGACCGAGGCAGTCGACGCGTGCGGATGGAATGCTGCCGAGATCGTGTCGCCGACCAATCGACGACGCTGGCGGCCGTCCAGGCGGCGCTCGGCGACAGAAGCGGCGGACGCGCGAACGTGCCGTCAGGCGATGCTCTCGCGGGCAAGCGGCGACTCGACGACACCACCGTCGGTTCCACGCGTTACCCGATACGCCGTGGCGTCCGGACGCCAACTGACGACGCGCTGGACCTCGGTGCCGGCAAACAGGACGGCGGCCCCGTCGTCGATGGCGAGCGCGGCGCCCAGCGCGCCCGCTTCGATGGCCCGGTGCAAAGCGACGCGCCGCGAAGGATCACCGTCGTAGTGGACGCAGCAGCTGCCCGGGACAAATCCGAGGCAATCGAGCGGCCGCAAGCCGCCGCCCCAGAACGAGTCCGTAAGGCCATGAGTGAACCAGCACAGGGCACCCGCGCTCATCCCCGACAGCAGAACGCCCTTGGCCCAGGCCTGACGCAGGACCTCGTCGAGCTTCCAATCACGCCAGACCGCGAGAGCGGACTTCGTGTTGCCGCCGCCAACGAAAATCACGTCCTGGGCCAGGAGCCCGGCTGCATAGTCGGATAACGGGAGCGACGAGCGAAACGGCTTGCGAAAGAACGCCAGGTGCGAACATTCACAACCGAGGCACTCGAACGCAGCGTAGAACTTGTCGATCATCTCCGGCGGGTCGCCGCTCGGCGTCGAGATGAAGCAGATGCGCGGTCGTGAACAACCGGCAAGCCGAACGAGGTGACGGTCGATGGGCGACGAACCCTCCTCCATGAGGAAGCCGCCACCGCCGATTGCAAGGATTCGCGCGAGCATCCGCCTATCGATCAAGCCTTGATCGCGTCGACGAGCGGCATAGCGAAGATGGCGGCCATGGCGCTAGCCAATGCACTGATCGATCGGGCGTAGATCGCCCGTTTCAGGACGGGGCGCGCCCTCGGGAATCGCGGTGCTCCATGAACACCGCGAGCGGCGAGCGCGGATAGCCGCGCACCGCCAACAGATGCATGCAAGGTTCAAACGGAGCTACGAGGCCATTTATTGCCAGGAACAAACCAACCCCCGAGCAAGAAGAACTCCACGACGACGCGGACTTTGTCGGCCGGCGACAGATGGTATGGCGCCACCTCCAAGCCCGGCAAGAAGTCGTCGAGCAGTTGCCGCGCGTCCACGGCCCGTTCGCGCGGAACGAAGATGCGGCGCAAATTGTAAAGATCCACCAGGGCCGCCGGGTAGAGTCCGCCGAAATGCAAGTTGTGTACGAAGTAAGGAAGGCCGAATGCGTCCAGAAGACACATTGCCACCGCCAGATCAGCGCCGTTCCGAGGCGTGAAGACAGCGACCATTCAAGCAGCGCACCGCACCAGCTTCCCCGGGAGGAAGGCGTCCGCGCGCGTCGGCGGGACGCCATGTGCCTGCGCGTCGAGATGCAATGCCGTGGTACGGCGCATGGCGGCGACGGGCTCGGAATGCGCGCGCCCGACCGGTGCTTGCAGCTGGGTCGCCACGATCGTCAGGGCCGCACGCTTATCGCATACGAGACGGTGCGCAGATTTCCGCTCGGAAACAGTATCTCGACAACCGCCGTGTCGGTGCCCGTGAACCCGCGATCCGACTGATAGTAGACAAAGACGACGGGCAGTTTCTTGGTGTTGCATGCTTGCCGTACGTTGTCCTTCGGAAAGTCCGGAAAATTCTCGCCCTTTGCAATTCTCAGGGTTCCATGCGAAGGCGCAGTGACAATGCGAAGGTCGGGGTAGCCGGACGAGGTGCAATCCGCGGCCACGGAATACCAGAAGTCGACTTGTCCTTCCCGCCCGCTGATGCTTCCTCTTATGCGCGGTTGCGCGGCGCCCGTAACAGCGCCCGTCCCGCACGCCTCAAGCGCGAGGACGCTCACGACGGCGAGACGTCTCACCCAGTCAGCAGCCATGTTCGATCCTCGTCGCCATGGAGGGGTATCGCTGCTGCACACTGTCCCAAGACCGGCGAACCGGACGCTGCAAGCCGGCGCGGGAGAAATCAGCCAGGCACGCGGCCGTCGCTTTGAAACGGCATGTTAGGCAGATCGGCGACCACCCGGTGTTATTCGACGACGAGCGGCATGACCGACGGCCGGGCCAGGGCGACGCCATGAAGCCGCAACTCCCAAATCAGTGACCTGTCGGACCCATCGAACGAGCCAACGGGCAGGAGGCGATCCTGAAACCGATGGTTGGAGAAACGGTGGCACGGTGACCCCAATCGGGGACACCGCCTTAGCACTGCGGATCGAACTGGAAAACGCGCAACTCCTGGTCACACCGGCACGCTCTTGCGATACGCGCAGCCCACGCAACGGCGTCCTCACGCGAGGGCAGCTCGAGCACGGTGAAGCCGCCGTCGAGGGCGCGCGCCCACGGGTAGTCTCCTTCGACGACCGAGCCGTCGGCCGAAACCCGCACGGGCTTTACAGCTTCGTCGATGCCGCCGCCAAAGACGTAGACGCCGGCGGCCTTCGCTTGGTCGATCACGGCGTGCGCCTCGCGGCCCACCGCCTCCCACTCGCCGTCCGGCACCACCATCGCCGCGCTGGGGAACGAGATCAGGTACTTCGCCACGGTGCTGTTCCGTCCTGTGTATCTGCGAAGTCGTGAAGCTGTGCGCCGGCTTAACGATCGACTTGACCGACGCGCCACCATGGGCCACGAGCGGGGGACGTCATGCGCCGCTGTTGTCGCGCAACGTGCCGAGCGCTCGTCGCGCGATGCGGTTGTCCGCTAGCGAAGCAACTGAACGGGCGCGTGCGAGCACCCGCGCAATGATCGCCGCAGCGCACGCGTCCGCGCAACGACATGCTAACGGCGCCCGGCATGCCGCCACTTGAGCCAGAACAACCCAGCCGCCACGCCGAGCGGCACGACCACGACCAGGTTCCAAAATGGCACCGCGAGAAAGGAGAGCGACGACGTTGAACTGTGCGAAAAGTACCGCACCACGATAAGCGTGTATAGATCCAGCAGCAGCGCCAATGACGCTGGCACGACACCGAGCAGCGGACGCCGGGTGGCAACGGCAACGAGCACGGCCGCGGCGTAGGGAGCCAAGGACCACATGAATACTCCGAGCGCAAACAAGCTGAATCTCCATTCGCTGAACGCTTCGTAGACGTGCAACGCGAGCGCAAGGAAAGCTACGCCGATGAGCGGTGGCCCTGGCGCGAGGCGTGCCATCACGTGATTCCTAACATGGGCGGCACGCGATGCGCCGCGCAAGTATCCGTCCCGCGCGCGCGTTCATCGGCGGCAGTGGAGGCGCGGTCAACGGGCCCGAGCCAAGGCCGCTCACGACCTGCCGCCCCCCCATGCGCGCGGTTCAACGAGGACCAGGCGGCATTGTGCGATGTACCGCCCGCGCCTTTCGCCGACAAGCGGCATTGGCGGACCATCGGCACGCGTGCGGCGGGCTAGCGAACCAAACCAATCGACCCGTGCTGCCACCGACTCAACAAACTGTGAGCCGGCTCACGCATCACCACGCCCCCCACCACGACGATCGCGATCCGCGAGCAAACGTTCGCTCCCAAAGTTTGTCGGCTCACCGGGTCCCCAAACGTTCTCGATCGCTAACCAATGCCATCCCTACGATTACCCAGAGATCACTTGTCCGACGTCGATGGTCGCAACAATGCCTACACGAATCGAGCCAAGGCGCGATATGCCGTCTAACGAGTCAACTTAACTGGCGCGTCCGCTATCAAGCGGTCCGGAGAAAACATGCGGCCGACACATCCCGTTTAACGCGATATTAGGACTCGCTACGCTCAGCGGGCAATTGCAGCCACATGTGAACCTTGGACTTGAAGCCACCTGGCGTTGCGATTGCCATAGGTTCGACGCCGAACGTTCGAAAACCGCAGGACTCATAGAGCGCGATTGCTGACGCATTGCCCTCTGTGACCGTAAGTGTGACGACGACAATTCCTGAACGTGCGGCAGCCGCCTCAAGGGCAGCGCGCACCAGCGCCCTGCCGGCGCCGAGACGCCGCGCCGACTCCATGACGAACATCCCAAGGAGGTGAGCTTTGTGCTTGGTTTTCGGTTTAGCGGAGAACTCTACCGTCACCGCCCCGACGAGCTCATCTGCGTTGAAGGCACCGAAGGAAATACTCAGGGACCTAGGATCCGCAATGCGCTTCACCCACCATGATTCTGGCTCGGCTGCGCGCTCGTCGGGAGTCGACGTAAACGCATCGGCTGCTGCCTCATAGGCGTGCAGCATCAAGGCTCGATAATGAGGTACGTCGGCGGCGACGAGGCGAGCTACATACATGCGTTGCGCGGCCTGAGACGTTCGAGTTCACGCGCCGACGGAGGCAGTTGAAGCCAGCCGTGGGCCCTCGCACGACGTTCCGCTTGAGCGCTGACGAGCGAAATCAACGGAGGCTTGAGGCGCGCGCGCCAAGACGCCCGGTTCAATGGCATGTCAGGCGTCGAGGGCGGCGCGCAACAGTCGATTCAGCGCGTTGGGCCAGTTCGTCTGGACCACGTAGACCGTCACCTGCCGTGCGAGCTGCTGAGCCTGGGTCGCATGTTTGGGTGGCTCTTGAACCGGCTCAGCTGGGTCGGGACGCATCTGGCCGGGCCGGCAAATGACCTGGACGCCGGAGCTCTGGAGGTCGTGCAGCACTTGCGACGCATCCTCGACCTCGCGGCAGATGACCGCGCTGCACTTGATGCCAGCAACGCTCGTCATCGAACGAGCGAGCCCCGGCGTAAAGTGCTAACCCGCATCGCGCCGCCGACTGCCGGCCACGGCTCGCGCGCACAGCGCAGGCGGCAAGCGGTCAGCTCGGGATGAAACCATAACCCGCAAGCGCTCGTCGCGCGATACACGAAGCGACGAGATCTCTCGCATGCCGCGAAGCCAGCTCCAAGTCGATTGCGCCTGAGGAACGCACTTACCGGCGCGCCCAGGACACGCTCTCCAACTTGAAGGAACGTACAGGCTCGTCCGGTTGAACGAGATGTTGGACGTCACTTGGGGGCCGAAGGTGTCAGCCCATAGCGGCTCATAACCGCAACGAGCGCGGCCTTGTCGGGCGGACCACCCACGTTTGCGACGGCCGCGACATCCCTGAAGTATTGCGCGCCAATGTCGGGGGACAGGATGATCAGCGCGCGGGCGACACTGCCAAAGGGATTGGAGAATCCGTGCACGGTACCGCGGGGAGTGTGCATGGTCTCCCCAGGCACGAGATCTCGCATATTGCCGCCTACGGTGTAGCGCAGCGTGCCGTCCAGAACGTAAACGATTTCTTCGTTGTTGGAGTGGCTATGCGGTGGCGGGACATTCGAACCCGGCGGAACGGTGAGCTCAAATACGCCCATGCTCCCATTGAACGAGCCATCGACAAGGTATCGGATGCCGAGTTGACCGACTTTGATTTCCGCTGTGCTCATGGTGTGCTGTCCTTCGTCGCGATAGCGGCTATCCCGGTACCGGCTGAGCAACCGTCGCCGACGCGGGGTCTTGCTCGCGCTCGGCGATCTCGCGCAGGCCCGGTTCGTCCGGCATGGCGGGACGCAGAAGCGCGCGCAGTTCGTCGGCCATGGACTGCAGCAGTCTCACGTCGCTCTCGCTGAATGACCGGGCGTTTCGGTCCAGGATGCAAAGCGATCCAAAGACGTGGCCTTCCGCGTCCCGGAAGGGCACGCCGGCGTAGAAGCGGATGCCTGCAGCCGCCAATGCTGGATTGTTGGCGAACCGCGGATCGCGCGCGACGTCCGTGACGATGAGTGGCTCAGTGCTTGCGACGACGTGGCCGCACAGCGAGAGCTCGCGGACCATTTTGAATGATTCACCAGCCGAGCTCGAATTCTCCGCGGAAATAGAATCCGCAACGCTCGCCCCGCAGACGTGCTGCATCGACTCGTCGATGAGCGTCACCAGTCCGATCGGGGCATCGAACACCTCGGCGGCACGTTTGGCCGCGCGATCGAAATCGCGCCGCAGTGCCTGATCGAACGCCCCACTGGCCCGCAGGGCCCGGACGCGCTCCAGATCGCCGGCAGGTATGGGGGCCGGCAAATACTCGTCCGACAACTGCTCTCCCAAGTGATGCCGCACCTGCAGCATCACCTCATCGAAGGAAGCGGCTACCGCGTCTACACCGAGCGCTTGCGCGGCGCCGGCATCGAGGAGCTCCGGCGGCGCATTCCAAAGCGCCGCGACGATGTGGAGTTTCGGCCATCGCTTGCGCAGGTGCCTGCAAAGGTAACGGATGCGAGTCTTCGGATCCGGACTGAAGTGCGACAGGCATACCATGCGCGCCCCGCGCACATCGAGCTTGGCCGCGAAATCGGCGGCAGCGGTATCGATTACCTGCACGTTGGCCGTCATGCCCGATTCTACAAGGCCGTGCGCGACCATGCGCGCGGCCAGCGTATCGACCTCCCACTTGGCTCCGAGGCATACCACTTGAGGCCGACCGGCTGACGTAGCGCTGGATGATTGAGCGAGCTCATCGATAAGCCGTTCGACCCCGCTCACGACGCGCAAGCGATGCTCGGCCGTTGCCACTCGGTCGTGATCGACGCAGGCGATCCGCAGTGCAGGGATACCGACCTTCTCGTAGAAGCCCGTCACGCCATCGGCTTGCACGTGCTCGAGCGACAGCTCTATGGCTTCCTCAACATCTTCTGCAAGCAAACGCTGGTACACGCGCGTCGCGGGATCGAGCACCGGCTGACTGCCGAGCAGCACCGCAAAGAAGCGCAGTTGCGGCAGGTGCCGGCCGATGACCAGGAGACACACCGTCAGCGGAGTTGACATGACCAGTCCCACGGGACCCCACACCAGCGTCCAAAAGGTTGCGGACACCATGAGCGACATCGCCGAAAGGCCGGTGCTAGCGCCGTACA
>Ga0157373_10003508_pt1 | contig 11863 bp, 8 predicted proteins | sample C65metaG_FD_113460 | JGI IMG/M metagenome (GOLD analysis project Ga0157373, IMG submission 113460) | Corn rhizosphere microbial communities from Kellogg Biological Station, Michigan, USA - C6-5 metaG | ecosystem: Host-associated > Plants > Roots > Rhizosphere > Soil | place: USA: Michigan...
TCTGGCGGAGCTGCGGCGCGCGCTGAAAGGCGCGCCTGCGGGCTTGATCAGCGACGCGCTCGCCGATTGCGAAGACCATCTGAGAAACGAGATCGCACAGAATCCCAATTTGACCGAACAGCAGATCCTCGCCTCCGTCGTCGAGACGTATGGAACGCCCGAGGAAATCGCAGAGGAGTACCGCGATATGGAAACCACGATTTCAACGCCGTTCCCCAAACAGGAATTGCCCGAAGAGCGGCGCTTCGGATTCTTCAACGTCGTGTCCGATCCGAGAACCTACGGCGCCCTGCTCTACATGCTCCTGTCGCTCGCGACCGGCATCTTCTATTTCACCTGGGTGGTCACCGGACTTTCTCTGACGCTCGGCTTTGCCATTCTGATCATCGGCATTCCTTTCGCGCTGCTCTTCATCGCCTCGGTGCGGGTGCTGAGTTACGTCGAGGGTCGCATCGTCGAAGCACTGCTCGGCGTGCGCATGCCGCGCCGCCCGCCGACCGAACCTGCCGCCGACACCGGACTCTTCGCGAAGATCAGGGAGGCGTTCACCGACGTCAGAACCTGGTCGTCGATGTTTTACATGCTGTTGATGCTGCCTTTGGGCATCAGCTACTTCGTCATCGGCGTGGTCGGCCTTGCCGTCTCGCTTGGCGTGGTCGGAGGCGCGATCTTCAGTCTCCTGACCGGCGAGTCGCATATCCAGATCCAGGACGCGCCCTATCTGGAACACCTCCTGCACACCGCGCCCGGTCTCATCTTGCTGGCGGTTGTCGGTACGCTGATGTTCTTCGTGGTGCTGCACATCGCGCGCGCCGTGGGTTGGGTGCACGGCAAGATCGCCGAAGGTTTGCTGGTTCGGCTTTGAACACCTCTCGTCATGGCCGGGTATGACTCACCCAACCATCACGTTCCGTTTTGAAACAAGGATGCGTCTCTCGGCGCGCGGAGGCACGCTCATTGGTGGCTGCCTCGAGCGCGGCCACGACGATTTGGATTTGTGCGGCGAAGCGAATCGTTGAGCTCTCTCAAGACTTTCTTAACCGAACGCTAAGGGTTGACGCCCATATTAAGCATAGGGCTATATGCGCCGGCACGCCGGCTGCGTACCGGGGGCATAACACTGGGCTGGGGTTGAAGCGCCCACGCGCATCAGCACTGCAAGACGGGAGCCGACGTGAACGATCTGACGGGATCGACACAAGACTCAACGCGTGACCAGGAATGGGACGCTTCCGCGATCGTGGCGGCGACCTCGGACGGCCGCTGGGCGCTCGTCTCCACCTCCATTACCGCACTCGTGGCCGGGACGATCGCCTGGCTCGCCATTGGCGCCATGCCGCCGATCGGTGCCAGAACCCACGAAGCCAACACGACCTATCTGCCCTACGCCTTGTTTTCGGAACTGGCGCAGGCGGGAAGCCGCCTCGCCTCGGGCTATTCGGTCCGGCACACACAGCCCACGCCGGCGGGCGATCTCGATGCGGCGCTCGCCGCCGAAGATGCGGAGGACAACGGCGAGGCGGCCGGCATCGAAACGCGCACGCTGACCCTCGAGTCCGGTTCGACGCTTGCCGGATTGCTCGAAGATGCCGGTGTTCCGAACGCCGACGCCAATGCCGCCGTCGCGGCGCTCGCCAAGATCTTCAACATTCGCAGCACCCGCGCCGGCCAGAGCTTTCAGCTGACCTTTCAATTGCCGCCGGAAGCCGTGCCGCTGCCGCCCGACACCACGCCCGGCGTGATCAATATTCCGCTGCCCAATCAGGACGACGCCAACGACGCCGATCCCAACGGCGTCGTGACTCCGGCAACGCCGACTCCGGTCGGAAGACTCCTGTCCATCGCGTTTTCGCCGACCGTCGAACAAAACATCACGATTTCGCGTGCGGCCGACGGCAGCTTCAGCGCCAATGACGTCGTCAAGCAGCTCGTCCAGCACCATCATCGCGCCGGCGCGACGATCGACTCCTCGCTCTATCTCGCAGCGACCCAGGCCGGAATTCCGACTGACGTCGTCATCGAGATGATTCACATGTTCTCCTACAAGGTCGACTTCCAGCGCGACCTGAAGCCGGGGGATACCTTCGAGGTCTATTACGACTACTACTACACGCCCGAAGGACAGCTCGCGAAGCCAGGCAACATCGCGTACGCGGTGATCCGTACCGGCGGAAAAGAAATCACGCTCTATCGCTTCCAGCCCGACCCCAACCAGCCTGCCGACTATTTCGATGCCCATGGCGAGAACGTCAAAGGCATGCTGATGAAGACGCCGGTCGACGGCGCGCGCATCTCATCAGGCTTCGGCATGCGTTTCCATCCGGTCCTGGGCTACACGCGCATGCACAAGGGCATCGACTTCGCCGTACCGGTCGGAACGCCCGTCATGGCTGCCGGAACAGGCACGGTAAAGATCGCCGGACGGATGGGCGGATATGGCAACTATCTGCGCATCGACATGGGCAACGGCTATGGCACGGCGTACGGCCACCTCTCGCGTTTCGCGCCCGGCATCCACATGGGAAGCCGCGTGCGCCAGGGTCAGGTCGTCGCCTATAGCGGCAACACCGGCATGTCGACGGGTCCGCATCTGCACTACGAAATCCTCGTCAAGGGCGAGCAGGTCAATCCGCTGAAGGTCAAGGTTGCGCAAGGCAGAAAGCTCGCCGGCAACGAACTGCGCACCTTCCTCGATTCGCGCTTGCGCACGGACGCGCTTCTGGCCTCGACGCCGCTTGAGACGAAAGTCGCCGACGCTGCGACGGATCTGCGCCAGGCCAAGGCGCGCTAATCCCCATTGAGCGTGACCGCCGATCGCGACCCTGACGGCGACTTCACCATCGGACCTGATTATTCGCCCGCGCCTGAGTGCGCGGTCGTTCCCGGCATTCCACGTGGAACGATCCATGCCTTCACGATGGAATCGCGCGACAGCAAGATCTATCCCGGCATCCGCAGACTCGAGAACGACATCACGCGGCGGCGCGATGCCCATGGCAATCGCATCGCGGCGGCGCAGTCAGAACAGTCGGTCGCCGCGCCCTACACGCGCACCGTGTGGGTCTATGTGCCGGCCCAATATGTGAAGGGAACGCCGGCGCCGCTTCTCGTGGTGCAGGACGGACACGGCTACCTCAATCTCGTGCCGCGCGTGCTCGACAATCTCATCGCGGCCGGCCGTGTCCCCGTGCAGGTTGCCGTCCTGATCGATTCCGGCGGCGGCGACGCGCAGGGAAGCCAGCGCGGGCTGGAATACGACACGCTCTCGGGACGCTACAGCGACTTCGTCGAAAGCGAGGTGCTGCCGCGGATCAAACAGGAATGCGACATCGTCTTCACCGACGATCCGGAAGGGCGCGCCACGATGGGTGCAAGTTCGGGCGCCGCGTGCGCCTTCACGCTGGCGTGGTATCACTCCGAGCGCTATCGCCGCGTCCTTTGCTACTCGGGCACCTTCGTCAATCAGCAGTCGCCGCCCGATCCCATGACGCCGCGCGGCGCATGGGAGTATCACGCGCACCTCATTCAGGAGGCGGCGCGAAAACCGCTGCGTATCTGGCTTGAGGTGGGCGAAAAGGACTTGCACCACGACGATCCGGAAGAGACCTGGCACAATTGGCCGCTCGCCAACCGGCGCATGGCGGACGCGCTGAAGGCGAAAGGATATGCCTATCGCTTCACGCTCTCGCTCGGCGCACGCCACGTCGATCCGCGCGTAGCCGAACAGACGCTGCCCGGCGCGCTGGAGTGGGTCTGGCGCGGATATCTTTCGACAGTGGAAGCCTGAGGCGGCTATTCATCTTACCGTCTCCTTCTCTTTGGGCACCGAAACACGGCGGGGTTTTTTCTCAGCTTTGGGCTTGGGCAGGAGGCGGAAGCGCGTCTGACACCACGCGAAATCGACGCCGACATCGAGGAGAGCGTCGGAACGCCCACACGGACAGGCAAATTCCATGACGGCGATAACACGGTAGGTCTCTCCGACGCGAAGAGGCACCGGCCTGCCCGTGGCATGGTTGGGCGCGGCATTGACGCATAATACGAGATCGCCAGGACCGACCGCATCGCTCATCGCTTCCATCCTTGTCTTGAGAAAGATTAGACGGTGGCCCGCAAGGGGCAAAGACCGGTTTCCGTCCAAACCTGTCGATCAGGAAGAAACCTAATGCACCGCGCGGCTGGTCTGCGGTGAGGACTCGGCCTCGAGATCGTCGTCGCTCGCGGCGAACTCCATCCCGTTCAAGGTGAGCCCGCCCTTGCCGACGCTGACCTTTACCTTGGAACCGTCGAGGATCTTTCCTTCCAGCATCAGCTGCGCCAGCGGGTCCTGCAGACGGCGCTGGATGACGCGCTTTAGAGGCCGCGCACCATAGACCGGATCGTAGCCGGCATCGGCCAGCCAAGCCCGCGCCTTGGCATCGAGGGCGATCTCGATCTTGCGGTCGGCGACGAGCTTCTCCAGACGAGCGATCTGGATATCGACGATCTTGTCCATGTTCTCGCGCGACAGGCGATGGAAGAGGATGATCTCGTCGAGGCGGTTCAGGAATTCCGGGCGGAAATGCGCGCGCACCGCCTGCATCACCGCGGCGCGTGCCTCGCGCGTGTCGCTGCCGGTTGAGAGCAATTCCGTTCCGAGGTTCGAGGTCAGGATGATGACCGTGTTCTTGAAGTCCACGGTCCTGCCCTGCCCGTCGGTCAGCCGACCATCGTCGAGGACCTGGAGGAGAACGTTGAAAACGTCGCCATGCGCCTTCTCGACTTCGTCAAACAGGATCACCTGATAGGGGCGACGGCGAACCGCTTCCGTGAGCGCGCCGCCCTCCTCGTAGCCGACATAACCCGGCGGCGCACCGATCAGGCGCGCGACAGAGTGCTTCTCCATGTATTCGCTCATGTCGATGCGCACCATGGCGCTGTCGTCGTCGAAGAGATACGCCGCAAGCGCCTTGGTGAGTTCGGTCTTGCCGACGCCGGTCGGGCCCAGGAACAGGAACGAGCCGATGGGACGGTTCGGATCCTGCAGCCCGGCACGCGCGCGGCGCACCGCGTTGGCGATGGCACGAACGGCTTCATGCTGGCCGACGACGCGCTGTTCCAATGCGGATTCCATTTTGAGGAGCTTCTCGCGCTCGCCTTCGAGCATCTTGTCGACCGGGATACCGGTCCAACGCGACACGACCTGTGCGATATGTTCGGGCGTGACCGACTCGTGAACGAGCGCGGATTTCTCCTTGTCCTCGATCGCCTGCAGCTTGCGTTCGAGGTCGGGGATCACGCCATAGGTCAGCTCGCCAGCGCGTGCGAAGTCGCCCTTGCGCTGCGCCACGTCCGCGTCCATGCGCGCCTTGTCGAGTTTTTCCTTCAGTCCCTGGACGTCTTGGACCGACTTCTTTTCTTCCTGCCATTTGGCGGTCAGCACGCCGGCCTTGTCCTCGAGCTCGCCAAGATCATGTTCGAGCGTGTGAAGGCGATCCTTCGAAGCCTTATCGGTCTCCTTTTTGAGCGCCGCCTGCTCGATCTTGAGCTGGATGATGCGGCGGTCGAGTTCATCAAGCTCTTCCGGCTTGGAATCGACCTGCATGCGCAGACGCGACGCCGCCTCGTCCATCAGATCGATGGCCTTGTCCGGCAGGAAACGATCGGTGATGTAGCGGTTCGAAAGCTGTGCCGCTGCGACGAGCGCGGCGTCGCTGATGCGCACGCCGTGATGGACTTCGTACTTCTCCTTGAGGCCACGCAGGATCGAGATCGTGTCTTCCACCGTCGGTTCGGTGACGAAGACAGGCTGGAAGCGGCGCGCCAGCGCGGCATCCTTCTCGACGTGCTTGCGATATTCGTCGAGCGTGGTGGCGCCGACGCAGTGCAGTTCGCCGCGCGCGAGCGCCGGCTTCAACAGGTTCGACGCATCCATCGCGCCATCCGCCTTGCCGGCGCCGACCAGCGTGTGCATTTCGTCGATGAAGAGGATGATGCTGCCTTCGGCGCCGGTCACTTCATTGAGCACGGCCTTCAGGCGTTCTTCGAACTCGCCGCGAAACTTGGCGCCGGCAATGAGCGAACCCATGTCGAGCGCCATCAATTTCTTGTTGCGCAAGGACTCGGGCACGTCGCCATTGACGATGCGCAAGGCGAGGCCTTCGGCGATAGCCGTCTTGCCGACACCGGGCTCGCCGATCAGCACGGGATTGTTCTTGGTGCGCCGCGCCAGGACCTGGATCGTGCGGCGGATTTCCTCGTCGCGGCCGATCACGGGGTCGAGCTTGCCGGTGCGCGCCAGTTCGGTCAGGTCGCGGGCATATTTCTTGAGCGCGTCATACTGGTTCTCGGCGGTCGCGCTGTCGGCGGTCCGTCCCTTGCGCAAATCCGAAATGGCCTTGTTCAGGCTCTGCGCCGTGACGCCGGCGTCTTTCAGGATGCGCGCGCTTTGCGTTCCGGACGCCATCGCGAGCGCGAGAAGGAGATATTCGGCGGTGACGAAGGAGTCGCCGGCCTTCTTGGCGATCTGCTCCGCATTGTCGAACAGGCGCGCCGCTTCGGGCGAAAGATAAACCTGGCCGGAGCCTGAACCTTCGACGCGCGGGAGCTTGGCAAGTGCCTGCTCGACGCCGTCACGAACCTGTTCCGGCTTTCCGCCTGCAGCCGCGATCAGACGTGCCGCCAGACCTTCCTCATCGTCGATGAGGACTTTCAGCAAATGCTCCGGCGTGAATTGCTGGTGGTTCGAACGGAGCGCGAGACCTTGCGCGGATTGCATAAAACCGCGCGACCGCTCGGTGAATTTCTCCGGGTCCATTTTACCTCTCAAGCCCTTGCCACGGTCGCCTCGCGGCCCGCCGGGACAAGTCCCATGAATTTCAGAATAAGGCCCCTGATGGGCGCCTTTCCATCACGTTATCTGGGTTTGAAGTCCTTTGGATTCAAGAGGCGGGCAGCGGTGTTTTCGGCGCTGCAGCCGGGATTTCGGCGAGCCGCCACAGGGGCGTCGTGCTGGCCCAGACGGGCATGACGACCAGACCGGCGACGGACGCAAAAAGCGCCACGCGGGGCCCGAAGGCGCTTCCCAGCGCACCGCCCGTGAGCGCGCCGACCACGGCGCTCGCGCCGGCACCAACCGACAGGAATGCGGCCGCACGTCCGAGCCTGTCGCGCGGGATGAGGCTTTGGCGAAGGCTCGCGGCCGGGATCATCGCCGCGACCGCCATGGAGTCGCCGACGAATTGCGCGACCATCAGCGATGCGAGTTTGAGCACGAGCGGTCCGCTGGCGAGAGGCACGAAGATCGCAGACACGGCAGAGACAACAAACCCGAGCACGATCGCTCGGCCGATCCCGAGCCAGGCCGCAAAGCGCCGCGAGATCGCCGTCCCGGCAAGCGATCCGATGCCGCCGACCGCGACCGTGAGTCCCATCAAGGCAGGCGACAGTCCGAGCGTCTTGATCGCGAAGATCACATAGAGAGCGGAAAACACGCCGCCAAAGAGCGGCGAGACGATGCTCATGAAGAGCAACGGCCGCAGAACCGGCGTCGCTGCCATCGCCGAATATCCTTGCGCAAGGTCGCTCAAAAGCGTGGGGCGAATTTTCGCGTTCTCCGGAACCGGCTCCTTCGTCGCGATCGCTCCCAGGAACAGAGCCGAGACGACATACGTCGCCGCGTTGACGGCGATGGCGAAGGGCGCGGTCAAAGCCTGGACCAGAATGCCTGCAAGGGCCGGGCCGCCGACCTCGGCCAGCGATTCCGTCGTCGAAAGCTTGGTGTTGCCCTCCATCAACGCGTCACGCCCGATCAGATGCGGCAGGTACGCATGATCGGAAATGTCGAAGAGGATGTTGGCGCCGCCGATGAGTGCTCCGACAACGTAGAGCTGCTCCATGCGCAGGATATGAAACCAGGCGGCGACAGGCACCGACAACAAGACCAGGGCTCTGATCACATCGGTGCCGACCATGATCGCGCGCTTTCGCGAACGGTCGACGAAGCCGCCGGCGAAGAAGCCGACGACGACGCTTGGTCCCATGATGAGCGCGGCAAGGATGCCGAGCTGAAACGGCTTGGCGTCGATCGTCAGGACCGATGCCAGCGCCAGGCCCTCGCGCGCAATGCGCGCCCCGATGGATGAAACCGTCTGCGCGGCCCAGAGCCGCATGAAGTCCGAATGCCGCCACAGCACACCGGAGATGATCGCCACAGGTAATTCCCCTCACGTCAAGTCCGTCATGGCCGGGTCAACTCGGCCATGATGAAAATGTTGTCGTTCCAGTTCGATGCAGGAATGAGTCAACAGCGCCCGCGATCGCGCGGGCGTTCGCTCCTTTGCCGTCGAAAGACGGGAAGGATCAGGCGGTAGCGAGGACCTTCATGAGGTGCTGCCTATCCTGCGGCATCCGCCTCTTCGCTCTCATCTTCTTCCTCGCCGCCGTTTTCGGTGAGGGAGAATGACGGAGCGCTTTGGCTCTGCTGCTGCTGTTGCTGTTGCTGGTATGGCTGCTCGCCGCCCTGTCCGCCCGGACCGCGATTCTGGCCCTGGTTCAGCTGTTGCTGCTGGGCCTGCTGCTGGTATTGCTGCTGGGCCTGAGCCTGCGCGGCCATGATCCGGTAATAGTGTTCGGCGTGCTGGAGATAATTTTCCGCCATCACGCGGTCACCCGATGAATTGGCGTCGCGCGCGAGCTGGAGATATTTCTCATACACATTCGCGGCCGAGCCGCGGATTTTGACCTCCGGGCCCGACGAATCGAAGGTGCGATTCGGATTGTGTCCGCCACCGCCACCATTGTTGTTGTGGCCGCCGCCTGCGTGTTGCGGCCTGCGGCCGCCTCTGCGAGAACGCTTCACCTATTCCCCTATTCTAGAACGAGATCACCATCTGCCAGATGTGGCGACCGGCGCCGTTACGGACGCGACCGGGTTAACGCCATTCCCTGCAGGGCTCGTCTTTCGCTTGGCACTGGACCCGCGGCCTAGCCGCTCCGGCGCCCCCCAGTCCTAATAGACCGATGCCGGCAGGGTCCTATGTCCCCACGGAATAGGAACCTAGCGGTTTACCGCGCTTTTTCCAACTGTTTTCTGGCGCGGCGCGCTTCGGTCTCCTGACATGTTGGCAACAGTTACACAGCGCGGGATGCCCGCCAAATCAGGCGAAACAGACAGAACCGTCAGGCCGGCGGCTTCGAGAATGCGGCGAACCGCTGCTTCTCCGCCACGGCCGATCTCGAGGAAGGCGCAACCTCGCGGGGCGAGCCATTTCCCGATTCGCGGCGCCAGCGCCCGATAAGCGTCCAGTCCGTCAGGGCCGCCGTCGAGGGCCAAGCGCGGCTCGAACAGTCTCACGTCGGGCGCCAGCCTTTCGATTTCCGCGGTGGCGATGTAGGGCGGATTGCAGAGGATGACGTCGAAGCCGGGATAGTCCGCACCGAGCCAATCCCCTTCGTCCAACGTCGCTCGCGCATCGAGCTTGTGCGCCCTGACGTTGCGCCGTGCCCAGTCGAGCGCTGCGGGCGAGGACTCGACACCAACGCCACGGGCGTTCCGGTATTCGCTCAGCGCCGCAACGAGGAGACAGCCGGACCCGGTCCCGAGATCGAGGATCGACAGCGGCGCGGTCTCGTCCGAAAAGGTTTTGCTCAGGGCTTCGATCAAGGTCTCGCTGTCCGGGCGCGGGATCAGGACACCGGGACCCACCGCGAAGTCGAGGCTCCAGAATTCCTTGCGGCCGAGGATGTAGGCGAGCGGTTCGTGCGCCAACCGTCGCGCCAGGAACGACTCAAACAGCGCAATTGCGCGGCCCTTGGAGACAAGCGCGGCCGCCTCGACCTCGTGCGCGAACTGCCACAGCAGGCGCGCGTCGAGGCGCGCACTCTCGCTGCCGGCTTCGGCGAGACGGCGGGCGGCGTCGGCAACGGGATCCTGACTCAATTTTCCGATTCCAAAGCGGCCAGGCGATCGGCCTGATCCTGCGCCACGAGGGCATCGACGATATCGCCCAGCTCGTCGCCCGAAATGATCTTGTCGAGCTTGTAGAGCGTCAGGTTGATGCGATGGTCGGTCACCCGGCCTTGCGGAAAATTGTATGTACGGATGCGTTCGGAGCGGTCGCCGCTTCCGACCAGCGACTTGCGTTCGCTGGCCCGTGCGCTGTCGAGCCGTTCGCGCTCGATCTCGTACAGCTTGGCCTTCAACAGCTTCATCGCCTGCGCCTTGTTCTTGTGTTGCGATTTCTCGGTCTGCTGGGCGATGGCGATGCCGGTCGGAAGATGGGTGATGCGCACCGCACTCTCCGTCTTGTTGACGTGCTGCCCGCCGGCGCCCTGGGCACGGTAGACGTCGATGCGCAGGTCCTTTTCGTCGATCTGGATGTCGACGTCCTCGGCTTCCGGCAGAACCGCGACGGTGGCGGCCGAGGTGTGGATGCGTCCGCTGGCCTCCGTCACCGGCACCCGCTGCACGCGGTGCACGCCGCTCTCGAACTTCAATTTGGCATAGGCACCGTGACCGTTGACTTCGAGCACCGCATCCTTGATGCCGCCGAGATCGCTCTCGGTGAGCGCCATCAGGTCCGTCTTCCAGCCCTGGAGCGCGCAAAAGCGCGTGTACATCTGCAGGAGGTCGTGGGCGAAGAGCGCCGCTTCGTCGCCGCCCGTCCCGGCGCGGATCTCGATGATCGCCGACGAATCATCGGCGGCGTCCTTGGGCAGAAGCCGAATACGCAACGCATGCTCGAGGTCGGCAAAGCGCTTTTTCAGTTCGGCACGCTCCTCTTCCGCCAGTGCCCGCAATTCGGGATCGGTGGCGGGGTCCGATGCCAGCGCTTCAGCGCCTGCAAGCTGGTCCTGGACCGAACGGTACTCGCGCACGACCTCTACCACCGGCGCGAGCTCGGCATGTTCCTTCGAGAGCTTCACGTAACCGGCGCCGCCCGCACCGGACGCAAGCTCCGCCTCGATCGCGTGAAAGCGATCCAGCAGACGTTCGAGTTTCGCAGTTGGGATCATCGTTCGTTCGCCAGAGCCGAAGCGCCCTGACGGTATACGCTAAGAAACAGGTTCGAGCGCGCTTTCCGCGTTGCCGCGCGCGGCTTCGATCTCGGCGGCCTTCTTCTCGCAAAGCTCGACGACGTGATCGAGGAGCTTTTCGTTGTCCAGGCGATACGCCGGCTTGCCGTTGAGATAGATCATGCCGTGACCTTTGCCCGCACCGCCGCCGGTAAAGGCGAGATCGGTCTCACGTGCCTCGCCCGGACCGTTGACGACACAGCCAATGATCGAGAGCGACATGGGAGTCGCAATGTGCTTCAGCCGGTCTTCGAGCAGACGGACCGTCTCGATCACGTTGAAGCCCTGGCGCGCGCAACTCGGACACGAGACGATGTTCACGCCGCGGTGGCGCAGGTTGAGCGACTTCAGGATGTCGAAGCCAACGCGCACCTCTTCGACCGGATCAGCCGACAGCGAGACTCGGATCGTGTCGCCGATGCCGCTCCACAACAGCATTCCCATGCCGATCGAGGATTTGACCGTGCCGGAAATCATGCCGCCCGCTTCGGTGATGCCGAGATGGATCGGACAATCGACCGCATCGGCTAGCTGCTGATAGGCCGCAACCGCGAGAAAGGCGTCGGACGCCTTCACCGAGATCTTGTATTCGCGGAAATCGAGGTCATCGAGAATCTTGGCGTGGTTGAGCGCGCTCTCCACCATCGCCTCGGGGCACGGTTCGCCGTACTTCTCGAGCAGATCCTTTTCGAGGCTGCCGGCGTTGACGCCGATGCGCATCGAACAACCGTGATCCTTGGCCGCCTGCACAACTTCCTTGACGCGCTGTTCCGAGCCGATATTGCCCGGATTGATGCGCAGGCACGCA
>Ga0157373_10003510_pt1 | contig 11857 bp, 13 predicted proteins | sample C65metaG_FD_113460 | JGI IMG/M metagenome (GOLD analysis project Ga0157373, IMG submission 113460) | Corn rhizosphere microbial communities from Kellogg Biological Station, Michigan, USA - C6-5 metaG | ecosystem: Host-associated > Plants > Roots > Rhizosphere > Soil | place: USA: Michigan...
CAAGCGTCCGGTGAGTGGGTTACTGTCGAGAGTGAGCCTGCGCGTGATGCATCAACTCGCCAAAGCCAAAGGCGTTCGCTTCGAAGACATTCCCGAGACGCCAGACTTCGCCGTTCCTGAAGAACTTCAGCCCATGTGCGATCGTTTTGTCTCCGGCGACTACAGCACCACGGCAGAGGAGGAGCAAATCCTCAAACTCAAGTACATTCACATGTCCGCCAACTGGAACCATCCGCTTGGCAGGAGAGATGGAAGTGGCATCAGAGCTGTTTACATCAACGCCCCCACGGAAGATGCAATCCGAGTAAAGCACCCACACGTACCTGACTGGACGCTTTGGTAATGAAGTTATTTACAGCACTGCTGTGCACGCTCTTTGTGGCTGGCTGTAATGCCGACCCGCTGTCAGCAAAAAACGACCCTAAATCCCCATGGTGGGAACTCGGTTTCACCGAACCCAACTACATGAAGGTCTGGGTTGAAGACACTGCTGTGGAAGACATTAAGGACAAGACGTTTCTGCGTACGGGTGGAGGTTCTGCATCGGGCGGGTACCCAGAAGATGGTACTGAGTCGGCCCGAGGCTGGGACGGAGTGGGCGCTTCCGCGAAGGCAGTAATTGGGGCCGATTTACCAAAAAGAATCTTTGTCCGCTGGCAATCCATCGTAGAGCCTCAGACCTATCGAGCATGGGTGGATATACCGGAAGAAGCTAGGCAACTGATGCGGACTTCGGTCGCCCAGCGCTGCGCGAAAACACCAGAGCAGCGGAGCACCTATATTTCATCGGTCTATTTGGGGTTAGCTCCTGGTGGTGTTGTACAGGTTTGGGTCCGAGACGAGTGCCACCATCCTGTCAAAGTCGCCAGAGCACAGGCGGAGATCGAACCGCTAGGGCCTAGTCAAGGCAAGAACCAAGGGCGCTACGCGTATCCCGTCAGCGAAAAGTCCAAGCGGTATATCGAGAAATTTGGCATCCCTTATGGGAGTTGGTAAGCCGTGAGCCAATGAAGCAACTCATTACGATGCTTTGCATCTTGCTAGTCACGGGATGCCAAGTTGCTGAACCACTATCAGCCAAAAACGACCCGAAATCCGAATGGTGGGAACTGGCTTTTACGGAGCCGGACTACATGAAGGTCTGGGTAGAGAACAGTTCTGTTCAAGACATTAACGGCAGGATTTTCTACAAAACCGGCGGCGGCACCGCTGCGGGGGGAGAACCTGAAGATGGAACGGAGTCCGCCCGAGGTTGGACAGGTGGAGTAGGCGGCAGCGGAAGGAGAGTGGTGGGAGCAGATTTACCTGTTCGCATCTGGGTCCGTTGGCAATCGATTGTCGAACAGAAAACGTGGCAGGCATGGGTAGAAATCCCAGAGGAAGCCAGGCAGTTGATGGTGGCGTCCGTCAATCAACGTTGTCCGCAGACGCCTGATCAGGAAGCGAGATTTATGGCGTCGGTTTATTTAGGGTTGGCCCCCGGTGGTGTTGTGCAGGTTTGGGTAAGAGACTCTTGCCACCACCCGGTCAAAGTCGCTCGAGCGCAGGCAGAAATTGAGCCGCTAGGGCCGAGCCAAGGTAAGAACGAAGGGCATTACGCTTATCCGGTGAGTGAAAAGGCAAAGCGGTATATCGATAAATATGGCATTCCATACGGAAGTTGGTAGTCGTGACACTTAACTGAATGGATCTTTTGTAATGAACGCAAGGATTGCGCTGCTGGGCGCTTTATTGATATCTGGCTGCCAAATCGGAGGCCCCGAAACCGGCGAAAATGACCCTAAATATCCATGGTGGGAGTTAGTGTTCGTTGAGCCGAATTACATGAAGGTCTGGGTAGAAGACAGCTCCGTTCAAGACATCAATAACAGAATTTTCTTTCGCGCTGGCAAGAGCACTGCTGCTAGCGGTGAGCCCGATATCCGCACAGAGTCTGCTCGTGGTTGGGGAAAAGTATCGGGTACCGGGAGACCTGTGACGGGCGCTGATCTTCCAAAACAGATCTTTGTCCGCTGGCAATCCATAACAGAGCAAAAAACCTATCAAGGTTTCATCGAGATTCCGGAAGAGGGCAGGCAACTGATGGTGAAGTCAACACACCAGCGTTGCCCGGAAACACCGGAGAAAACCGCGCGGTTTATGGCGTCACTCTACGTAGGGCTCGCTCCGGGCGGCGTACTCCAGGCATGGGTTAGAGACTCATGTCGAAATCCGATTGAGGTCGCCCGTGGTCAAGGTGGGATAGAAGCTTTGGGGCCGGAACAAGGGAAGCACGGTGGTCGTTATGCCTATCCGGTAAGTGAGAAGGCTAAGCGATATGTGGAAAAGTACGGCATTCCGTATGGAAGTTGGTAGGAGGCAGGCAGAAGGTATTTCTCCTACCTGTCTTCCAGCACCGTGGTTTTGAGTAACCATCTTTGACAGCTGCCGTGTCAATGCTGGGTTCAACGGAGGTCCGCTTTCGGCCATGAGCGGACGTCCGATCCATCCGCTTTTGGTGGAGATGCGCAGGTTACGGTTGAGAGTGATGGATAGGAAGAAGCGCTTTGCTATCACGGTATAAAGCTGCATACTTATTTTAACTAGACACTGTGTGTCTCAATGAACAAAGAGCCTTGTAAGGAGAGCGGCATGAGTGAATTGGATGTCCCGGATGTGGAAGTTGATGGGTTGGATGTTCCCGATACGGAGCCATACGCACCTGTTAGCGAGCGTAAAGTTCTCATTCAGCAATATGATTATGCCGTAAGAACATTGGTAGATATGGTACTGGAAGGCGATTTAGTTCTGAATCCGGACTACCAGCGACTATATCGATGGGAGCCCGAAAAAGCTTCCCGCTTTGTGGAGTCGATATTACTAAATATCCCTGTCCCCGTGGTTTACTTTGCAGAAGAGGCCGATGGCACATTCAGCGTAATAGATGGACAGCAACGCCTGACATCATTACTTAATTTCATTAAGCCAGAGTCCGGAGAAGAGCTCACCCTGTCCGGGCTAAAGCTTCGCCCCGAGATTAACGGGAAAAAATTTGGTGATCTAGATCGGACGGATCGTTCTGCGATAACCAAGCGGCCTATAAGGTGTATCGTCGTTCTTAATGAGTCAGACAAGGCTTTAAAGTTCGAGGTGTTTGAGCGGCTGAATACTGGCAGCTCCTCTCTAACCGAGCAGGAAGTAAGAAACTCTATTTATCATGGAAATTTTAACGATCTCATAAAGGAATTGGCCTCGGATATTAAGTTCCTCGAAATGATTGCTTTGCCAGAGCAGCACAAGCGCAACATGAAGGCTGAAGAGCTTGTGTTAAGATTTTTCGCTTATAGGGACTTGCATGATACTACCGACTATCCTGGTAGCTATACAGAATTCCTCAATAACTACATGGAGCAGAATCGTTCTCAACCCGCGACAAAACTCGTGCAGCTTCGTGAATTGTTTCTTAAGACCATTGAGATAATTTATCAACAGCTCGGGCCAGGGGTAGCATTTCGCCGACCTGTAACGCGAGGTCAGGATGGCCGCTTTGCACACACTCTTATTAATGGCGCTATTTATGAATCACAAATGGTAGCCTTTTCTAAGCTTATAGAGGAAGGCCATACCGCTGTCCTCAGTAGGGCGAAAGCCATTACGGCGTTCTCTGAAGACAAATATTGGAATACTCTTTTTCAAGGGACAGCTAAGAAAGCTACTGCTATCCGCCGAACAGAGGAGCTCTATAGGTATATGCTTTCTTAAGGATGATTTAGCATGGCATTTCAATGTTTGTCGGAACTTACTGAAAAAATCGCCGAAACTGACCGCGTTGCTCGACTAGCCAATAATTTGCTGGAAGGAAATGAGCTTATTTCTATTTCAGGAGAGTTAAGCGAGGCAGGACATAGGCGTACAACAGCAAATGCAATGACTAAAGCGGCACTGGTACTTCTCAGCGGATATTTTGAGGGCTACTTAAAAAAATTGATTGAAGAGTTTGTTGGCGAGTTGAACGATTTAAAATTGCCACTTAAGAGTGCTGGTGATGAGTTACTGCTGTCTATATTGCAGCACTCCATTACGGACAATCGAACTAAGTCTCTCCCGAAGGCGCTTACTATAAAAAATTGTATTTCTGGGGGGGTGCACTTTCCACTTGTGCAAGACGCAATAGGTGGCACAAAGGGAAACCCCACTGTAGACACTGTCGAATCGATGTTTCAAAGGCTCGGAATCCCCGCGATTATAGATCAGCTAAGCTTGCGAGACTATGCACTTGAGAGTACATATACGACTGTTAGTCAAAGCCAGCAACTTCATAAAAGTATCGAATTAGCTGTCGATGGGGACGTTGCTCATTATCAAAAAATTGTCGAGCTAATTGATGGTAAATGGGCGCCTAAAAAACAGAGGCGCGACGTAGGGTACGTAGGCAGAATTCAGGAGCTTTTAAAGAAGCGCAATCGGATTGCTCATGGCGAAAATTGGGGTGAGCAAGTAACACCAACAGAATTATTGGACTTTAATCGTGATATCTTGCGACTCTGTTTGGGCATTGGCGAATATTTATCAGTAGAGCTCGAAAAGTACAAGGGGCTCAAATCGGTAAGTGGAAATCTATAACCTTCATGGTGGCGCATGCGAAAAGAAAATATTGACTCCGACCTCTCTGGTCTCGCGTTTGATTTCTTCTACTGGTTCTCTCGTTTCGAGTTCGCGCTCAAAGAGAATCAGTACCTGAAATCCCATAAACCTGGTTCAAACGCAGATCCAGGTTGGGGGGAATATGTCATGAAGTGGCAACTAAACTACAATCCTTCTGCAGAAGCTAGCGAGATACTTAAACTGCTCCCGCAGAGGCAAATTGTACTTGCGGAAGACGCATTGGATTGGAAGCCTCTTGATCTCGCTGGATGCAAATCGTCACTTGACGCAGTAGTCCTCTGTCTGAAGACTATACGTAACAATCTGTTCCATGGAGGGAAGCATAGTTGCAAGGGATGGGATGATCCGATGCGAAATCACGCACTTCTTACTAGCGGAAAGGCGGTACTTTCTCAACTAGCCGCGCTAGGTGGCATTGAGGCCGACTACTTGCGGCTCTACTAGAGCGCTGTTCATGCAGCTGGCTAACGCTTCAATCGAAAGGGCTCGTCCCGCCAGACCTGGCCGAGCCTATCTCACTTGCTATGAGGAGTGGCAGATTTCATCAACCGAATTGAGCATTGAGATCAGAAACAAGGCCCTAGTATTTCAGCCGCCAATTTTGCGGGTGATGTTTTCTTTTATCATGGTTCTAATGGGCGCGTTAGCTTTCAATTCCTCTATCTGAACCGTGTTCCATTTCTTGGTATTCATGTATTCCATCCAGTGAGCAGCTCCGCACTGCGCAGTTCTTATCCGGTCTTTGTAATTGAATTGCTCAAGAAACTCTGGAACCGGCTTGTGTATAGGATCAACGATTACCAATTTGAGACTATCGTTAAGCACCATAGCATTAACCAACCGATTGTTTACGTGCTTATCTCCGAAGCCATAGCCAATAATTGTAAGCTCATCTAGATTTCTGAGGGTGTTAGAAAAGACTTGAAGCTTCTCTTCGCCAGGTTTTTCATTTGTTGTTAAGCTGTATTTGCTGCCACCAGTTAGCATTGACTGGCAAATAATATCTAAATTGCCGTTTAGATCCGTTATAACCCTATCTCTGCTTGATGGAACTTGCTCGCCATTATGAAAATACCCCATTCTCAAAATATTCGAAAAATCAGACAATAATAAATCTGAAGTCTTATGCTGCAAGGTCTGATTGCAAAGTTTGCTTCCATCTTGATAATGAAGTTCTGATAAGCCTCCGTGGAGTTTTAATAGATTAATACCATAAGAACCTTGAAAAAAGTCGGATTCAAATTTTTTGAGGTCATGGCGAGTCGAGTAAGTTAGGTTGATCAGATTGTCCATTTGTAAGTTGCTCAATGGAAAACTGATATTGTATTTATCGCCAAAAGTAATAGGGATATTCAAGTCAATGGCTAAACATTCGACGAAAAGGTCATGATTTAGGCTATATACCCAAGTTTCTTCATCGGATAGAAGGGCGCCAAAGCTTCCGAACCATTGAAGGTTCTTTGGGTATAGGCTTTTGTGAGCTTCGAATTGGTAGTCGCACAAAATTTTATAGAGTATGCTATAAAATACTCCAAACAAATAATGGAAAGTGTCTTTGTCTGTTTGAGGGTATTTATAGTCTGCTGCCGCAGATTGAATGTTTGATAATAGTTCTTCGTAGTTTTTTCCACCCCCAACTTTATAGCTTAGTAATAGATCCATACCTCGCTTCAATGCAATCCTACTTATTGGGCGGTCATCTCCATAGGGCGAGTTTTGAGCGAGCATATCCACAAAGCGCTCAGTTGATTTCGTAGTGAATAATCCTAAGAACACTTCGGTAAGCTCTATTGCTAGAGGCATTCCAAAGTCGTAAGAAAAACCGGCTCCTAGCAATAATCCTTTTTTTACTATGACATTATCCAAGCGCATACCTTCAGTCATTTAAAAGACCATTTTAGCCATAGTGTATTGAAGCGATTATGGGAATGGAAGCCGAACGCGGAGTCGGCCACGATCTGCCCATGCGTAAAAAATTTGGCTCCCCACAGTGATGCCCGAATCATCAAAAAATGGCTCAAATAGCTTGTCCTAGATCCTTCTGGCATCTTAGCGTTTGATTCTGATTAGGAGCGAGCCGAAGTGTAGTTTTCGCTATCGCAGTTTGCAGTTCTAGGCGAATGTCGGCTGTTGGCCGCTAGCTGCCCTTGGTGAAGGGCAGCTATGGGGCGTTTTTCAGTCCTTTGCGACGGGCAGTAATAGACCATAGTGGCCGCTCTCGGGTGAGCTAAACTGGCCCATCGCTGCCGCTAAGTGTTAGTTGTAGATAACTGAGCAGCAGTTGAGTCATCCGATAGATAATCGAAAGGCTTTGGGATCCGAGCGAGGAGGAACCATGGAAGAACAGGTGTGCTGGAAGTGCATTGGCGACTCGATTCTCGTTCGTGAGATCAAGGATAAGGGTACAACTGGTGAATGCTCATATTGCGCGGGAAAGCGAAAGTGCCTTAGCACTGATTGGCTGACGCAAAGGGCCCGAAGCGTTCTGCGCTGGCTGATCAGGCAGGGCGATATGGATCCAGAGTTTGACGGTGAGGGAGACATTAGCCATTACGAGCAGAGCGGCGACTCATTGTCGTTCTGGATTGCAGATGTCTTGGGTGTCGATGACGAAGATAGTTCGATCATTGAGGCCGTCTGTGAAGGGCTACAGCCCAGCTTTCGAGACATTAAGCATGGGGAAGAAAGTGAGTTTCCTACGGATGTATTTTACGTCCGGCTTAAGCATCGGCCTGTTCGGGCGGAGGTGCGCTGGCAGAACTTCAAGACAGACATTTTGCATGGGCGTCGCTTCTTCAATGAGACAGCAAAGCCTTTCCTTGATTGGTTATTCTCGGATGCAGAGACTCTAAGTTCATATACGCCACGCCAAGGAAATCAGAAAGTCGTCCGGGCCCTGGATACGGGAGCCTTCTTCTATCGAGCTCGCCGTTGCGACAGCTGGCCTGCCGTGCAGAAGGTTCTCAAGGACGCAGCATCTCAACTTGGCCCGCCACCGCATGAAGTTGCTACAGCTGGAAGGATGAATCCTGCTGGTGTTCCTTTCTTCTATGGTGCCTTTGATCGCTCTACCTGCGTGGCAGAACTACGTCCTCCGGTTGGTGGAAAGGTCGTCAGTGGGAAATTCGTGCTGAATCGACCGTTACGCGTCTTGGATTTCATCAGTTTGGACAAAATCTACACGGGAGGTGCTGCTAGCTATTTTGCTGAGAACTATCTCGATGACAGTCACCGAAAAGTATTTCTGCGGAAATTCCATTCAACAATCAGCTATCCAGTACTCCCAGATGATGAAAACGAGTACATAGTGACTCAGGTCATCGCTGAGTATCTAGCTTCGCAGTTCCCCTCCGCGCTCGATGGAGTGATTTTCCACTCGGCCCAACGTCGAGATGAGAATGCCCGCAACATTGTTCTTTTCACCGGGGCATTGTCGGCAATCGATTTTCAGTCGAATTCTGTGCAAGTCCATGAGATGGAGGCCGTGGAGTATCGCGATAAGGTTCGGGATGTCCATAATGGGCAGATGATGTTGGACGCTGAAGACTACGAGTCTGAATGGGACTTTGAGCCAATTATGGATTTCGATGACAACGATGTTTGAATCGCCCTGGCTTCGTAGTCACTCGATGACCGCTTTTGGCCGAAAGCCGCCTCCTGCGCAATTTCCTATCACTCCGAGTACTGCAAGATCAGCGAATCCACACATGGCCTCATCCAGCAACAATATCAAACGCAGAACTACCCAACACCTCCCCATTAACCATAACCCGTACCCCATGCCGTCCCTCAAAATGCTTCCGCGTCGTAAAGTCCCTAATCACCTGCCGCCTCCCCAAAACCACACTCTCAAACCCCGCCAAAACCACCGTCTTCAACTTAAAAACCTTCCCCGAAACCCCGCCATTCGCCTTCACATAGTCAATCGCATAATCAATCACCAACCGCTGCTCATGCGCCACCGTCGACTTCACTACAAACGACAACGTAATCGCTTCCCCCAACCGCACCACCGCCGGTTCAACCCGCACATCCAACAACTCAACCTCAGCCTTCGCCCCCGCACCAATCACCGTCAGCGCCCGCAAATCCCCCTGCTTGATCAAACTCCTCAAAGCATGCTTCGCAATCCAACCCGTGTGCTTGTTCTCCAACGACCAACCTTCAATCGTGTCCAGCACCCACTCCGGATGCACCTTCGTCACATCATTCAAATGATTCGCCACGGACTTGCGCACGTACAAACTCTCATCGGCCTTCAACCGATCGAGTATCCCGGCGGCCAGCTGCGGATCGGCCTGCACCGCGTCCAACCGAAACGACCAAGGCAGGCGAGGGCGGCTGCCTTCGCTGGCGAGTCGGCGAACGTGGTGGTTTTCGTCTCGGGTCCAGTCGTGCATCCGTTCCAGCGAGCGCTCCAGGTCGCTGCGCAAAAAGTGGCGGATGGCGAATTCGGAGGAGCCGAAGGTGGTGAAGTACTTCAGGGCATCCATGGAGGTATCGAACGCGTGGCCACCGTAGCTCGCGACGTAGTGCGGCAAACACATGCTGACGAATCCGCTGTTCAGCCTTGGGGCGAGTTCGAAAAGCACTTCTAGGGAATCTTGGTAATCCAGCGGCAACACGGCATGCAGGCTTTCGCTGACACGGGCCATGCGTTGCATCACTGATAATTCAGCGAGTCCGTCCTGGGCGTGTTTGAGAAACGCCTTGGCCTTGAACGCCGGGTACACGGTGCTCATTTCGCGGGCGATGTGCTGCAGGCGCTCGGCGTTGAAGATTTCCTTTAACGCCGGGGCGGCGGTGTCGGTGGTGCTCATGGTCAGGTCATCGGGGTGCTGACGAATGCTTCGAGGGTTTCGGCGTAGGCGGTGTATTGGGCGATGTGGGGGTAGCGGCGGGTGTCGATCTGGTCGGGGACGACGAGGTCGGTGAAGCTCCAGGCGACGGCGAGGCTGATGCCGGCCTGGGTGAGGGTGCCGTCGGTGGGCAGGCCGGTTTTTTCCAGTTCTTGCTCGAGGGCGGTGAACGCGGCGGCGAGTTGGCCTTCGACGCGTTCGACCCACGGCTGGTATTGAATGTCGGCTGGGCGCAGGTTGCGTTCGTAATAAAGTTGCACGGCTTTTTCGCAGGCGGCGAGGCTGAGGCCGATCAGGCGCAGGGCGTGGGCGCGTTGTTTCAGGTCGGTTGGCAGCAGGCTTTTGCCGGAGCTGGCTTCGAGGTAGTCGAGGATGAGGGTCGAGTCCATCAGGACCACGCCGTCGTCGAGGATCAGTGTTGGGGCTTTGACCACCGGGTTGATCTGCTGGAATTGCTCGAAGTGGCGGAACACCGAGACCGACTCGTGTTCGAGGTCGATGCCAAGGCGTTTGGCGGAGATCGCCACGCGGCGCACGTAAGGGGAGTCCAGCATGCCGATCAGTTTCATGACGCGTTCCTTCAAGTCAAACCGGTGGGAAGGCATAACCTAGCCGACGCAGAGGCAATTGTCAGTCGTCGAAGCCGGGTTGTTCGTGAATCTCATCAACATTCAGTTCCAGCCGATACGCCACTGCCACAAACAGCGCCTGACACAAACACAACGTCGCACTCAGCGAACGAAAGGCGAGGGCGCTGCCTTCGTTGACCAGCAATACGCTGTTGGCGAGTTTCGCCAGCGGCGAGAGCTGGCTGTCGGTGAGGATCAGGGTGTTGGCCTGTTGCTGGCGGGCGAAGCGCAGGCAATGTTGGGTTTCCTTGGCGTAGGGCACGAAGCTGATGCCGATGACCAGATCGTTCGCGCGCACGCTGCGCATTTGCTCGCGATAACTACCGCCTAGCCCCGAAACCAGGTGAATGCGCTTCTGAGTGTGTTGCAAGTTGTAAACGAGGTAGTCGGCGACGGCGAAGGAGCGGCGCACGCCGACGACATAAATGTTGTCGGCGTTGACGATCAGGTCGACGGCTTTTTCGAAGGCGGCGTCGTCGAGTTCGCGGCCCAGGCGTTCGATGCCGGAGCGGGTGGCGTCGATGCATTCGCGGGCGAGGTCGCCGGCGCTGGCTTGCTGCGACTGGTCGGCGATCATGCTGCGGATGCGTTGCTGGTAGTTTTGCACTGGCGAGGCTTTATGCGTGTAGGCGCTGCGGAACAGCGCCTGCATTTCGCTGAAGCCGCTAAAACCGAAGCGTTGCGAGAAGCGCACGATGGCGGACGGGTGCACTTCGCACTCGCGGGCGATGTCGCTGATGCGGTCGACCATGATCCGGTCGCTCTGTTGGCTGATGTAGCTGGCGATGCGTTTGAGCTGGCGCGGCAGGGCGTCGTATTCGTCGGTGATCAGTTGCAGCAGACGCTCGGCATTGATCGGGGGGCTGGCGAGTGAAACCTCGTCGATGGCCGGCAGATCGGGGCGGGGCATAGGTCATCCTTCAGGCTGATTGATCACACGGTGGGCCTGATATTAGGGGGGCTTTTGCGGTTCTGCTTTGCTGAAACGATGCAGTGCGTGGTAAAAAATTGCGTCTGAGCGCTGTGTGGTTAGCCGTTTGTCTTCTATATACAGCCGCTCGACTGAATTTCTTGCTATAAACGCACTCCGATGGCCGTGTGAACCCTGTGTCAGAGCAGTTTCCGGGCGTTGTCGGACAAATTCCCTGTATTTACAGTTGCTGAGGCCTCGATCGGGCCTTAGACTGCCGCCCCTCGTAAATTGAGTGCCGGGTGGCATTTGCAATAAACGATGCCTTTTCGCCGACCGCACGCGGTTCGCCGAAACGCTCCCTAATTCGCCTTAATGCACGTTTTTTTATAGAGATATCAATGACAAAGGACAAGTTGCTGGCCATGCCGGCAGATGACTACATGAATGCAGAGCAGCACGCTTTCTTCACTGAGCTGCTGCAGAACATGAAAGTCGAAACCCACGAGCGCATTGAGCAAAACCGTATCGCCATCGAAAGCCTGGACACCCCGGCTGACCCGGCGGACGCGGCTTCGGTTGAAGAAGAGCGCACTTGGCTGGTGAACGCGATCGATCGCGACCAGCGCATGCTGCCGCAACTGGAACAAGCCCTTGAGCGCATCAAGGAAGACAGTTTTGGCTGGTGCGATGACAGCGGCGAGGCCATTGGCCTGAAGCGCCTGCTGATCAGCCCGACCACCAAGTACTGCATCGAAGCTCAAGAGCGTCACGAGCAGATCGACAAGCACCAGCGTCAGGCCTGATTCTGTGGG
>Ga0157373_10003513_pt1 | contig 11853 bp, 5 predicted proteins | sample C65metaG_FD_113460 | JGI IMG/M metagenome (GOLD analysis project Ga0157373, IMG submission 113460) | Corn rhizosphere microbial communities from Kellogg Biological Station, Michigan, USA - C6-5 metaG | ecosystem: Host-associated > Plants > Roots > Rhizosphere > Soil | place: USA: Michigan...
AAAGTAACCGCTTCTGGCAATTGATACCAGCAGCGGGAATACATTCCTGACAAATCATCCCATCCCGGTTTTTCCTGAATCTGGAAGGTTTGAGAAGCATCTGTAAGAAGGCTGCCTTTAGCGGCATCTTCGAATTCAGTTTGGGCTTTTGAAGGATCTACTTCAGACAATCGCATTGCAAGACGCATGCGAAGAGAATTGCCATAAGCCTCCCATTTGGAAAAATCAAAACCATAAGCAGGATCTTCATTAGCTACTGCAGAAGGTACTGCAGCAATGCTCGGATCCAATTTTGATGTTGCGTCCTTTAGCTCATCTAAAATGTAATAGTATACGGTTTTTACATCGTTGAACTCAGGATTAGTTCCCTGGAATGCCAAAGTCGGCATCGGACCAAAGTTGTCGCTCATTTCACTGATCAGGTAAGCTCGCCATATTCTGGCAATCTGCATCAAATTATTAGTATATTCTTTATTGCTTCCTTTTTCTATTTGTTGTTTAGCAACGTCAATGGCACTATTAATAGAATTTAATGCACCAGATTGGTTATCGTAATATTCCCCGATCCATTCGTCATTATAATCCGCAACTGAAAAAGTAGCACCATCAGCATCTGCTATTTGACGGCCACCTGGGGCCCAATAAAGCACGAAGGCTCTTTCTGAAACACCTGGATTCATTTGAGCATGAATAATTGAATTATCAATAAAATACTCTACCTGCACCTGATCGGTACTTGCGGCTGTTGGGTTTTTATTGATGTCGGTAATCTTCTTACAGCCTGCAAATACCAGCCCTGCAAGAATAATTGAGCTTGTTTGTTTTATTATATGTCTCATTGTATTAAATTAAAAGGTTAATGATTAGAACCCTAAGGCAAGATTTATATAGAAAGTACGTGTAGTTGGAGCACTACCGTTTTCGAAACCTACTGCCGGAGTTCCGGTTGCATAAACCGATTCAGGATCCAAACCGTGAAGGTGACTGCTGATCAGCCATACATTATTACAGGAAACTGAAACAATTGCTTTCTGCAAAAATGATCCTTCCAGCATCTTCTTTGGGAAATTATAACTCAACTGTACATTTCTCAAACGAACATTGGTAGCGTCATACAAATTTGTTTCTGTAATACCTGTATTTCCTCTGCCTGCGGTTGCTGCCCAATATTGCTCAGTTGAGATTCTGGTAGTGTTTGGGACATATTGGTTGGTATTTGCGTCCATTACCACTCCCTGAACCAGAAGTGAATCACGATTTCCATTTGAAACTGTGATAGCAGCGGTACCATTTCTTTCCATATTATCTAAAGTTTGGGAGAATATTTTACCTCCTATTCTTGCATCAACCTGGAATGAAAGGCCAAATCCTTTATAAGAGAAAGAGTTTGACCAACCGATCAGAGCATCCGCTTGTTGATTTCCTAAACGGGTTATGTCAGTAGTTGCCTGAGGCAAACCGTCTGCTGTAAGGATGGCTTTACCGTAGTTTGGATCTTTTGGATCTGTCACTCTCAATACTTTAGTTCCATAAATTTCTCCGTATGGCTGTCCTGCCACTGCAAGAATTTGAATCTGATCTATTCCTCCTCCAGGCAACAAGTATCTACTAACTCCAGGATAGATTTCCGGAACGGTATTTTTGTTATGGGAGTAATTTAAGGTCATATCCCAATTCAAAGCATTTGGTCTATTCAATATCCTTGCATTTGCTGTTACCTCTACACCCGTATTTTGAACATTTCCGGCATTGATCTTCATAGCACTGTAGCCACTTAAAGGATCCATTGGTAAATCAATGAGTTGACGGGTTGCATTTGATTTATAAACTGAAACATCAATGCCCAGTCTGTTTTGAAAAAACCTTAATTCAGCACCAGCCTCATAAGATTTGATAAGCTGACTACGAACAGTGGAATCATATAGAACAGAATTTCTTCCAGCCGTTGTATTGTTGTTTGGATCAGTTCCTATATAATAAGTATTGTAAAGCTCATATGGGTCTAGATCACTACCAGCGGCTGCGTACGATGCTCTCAACTTACCATAGCTCAACCATGAAGGAAGATTTCCACCGTTATTACTTATCATGTCAGTAAATACATAGGAAAGACTAACAGAAGGATAGAAATAAGAATAGTTTTGCGGATAAAGCAAAGCGGAAGACCAGTCATTACGGAAAGTACCATCGAGGAATAAATACCCACCGTAATTAAATTCAACTGAGCCATATACGGAATTAATTTTCTTTTGGAAATATTGCTGGTCCACACCTGGTTTGTTTACTGAATTCGTTACGGAAAATAAATCAGGTACTCGTAAAGGATTTGCACTGATATTGATTGCGCTGTTTACCCAATGCATAAGGTTTCCACCGACCATCACCGAGCCTCCAAATTTTCCGAACAAGTTATCCTTCTTCGCAGTAATCATTGCACTATAGTTGGTTTGCTGATACGTCTGTTTTCCCAATGAATAACTGTTGCTGGACGGACTTCCTGCATATGTTTTAGCTTCAGTATTTGTATTGTATAAATCAGCGCCAGCAGTTGCTTCAGCTGTAAGCCATGAAGTGAACTGATGTCTCAAAGTTGCATACAAAAGGTAACGATTGCGCGTATCACTGTTTAGATTATACTTTGCAGACCAATAAGGATTCATCCCTGTTCCTTTTTGCCACCAGAACATATTGCCGCTTGTATCCAATGGATTCTCAAAGTTCTGAATATTCAGAGTTCTTGGCAGATTGTAAATTGTTGCGAAAATACTTCCATTTTGTCCTTCCAACGAACGGTTGTTAGCAGTTGCATTGATAAATTGAAATTTTGTATCAAGAGTCCAGTGATCTTCATTACCAAATTTGCTTACAGTTCTTGCGGTAAGATTATTTCTTGAAAGCTTTGCCCCCGGTATAATGCTTTTATCATCGAAACGATTATATGAGGCATATACAGAAGTGCCATTGAATTGCTGCTGAAAAGAGATATTCTGATTAGAGACAACCCCATTTCTGAAAAAGTTGGAAACATTATCGTATGGCTGTAAAGTCACAGTTTTTCCATTCCAATCTGTTACCTGCTGGCCATTTATTTTCGGTCCCCAGCTCGAGGTTGAAGAAGAATCGTAACCTCCATTAGTTCCCTGAGCAAAAGAATTTTGCATTTTCGGATTGGCAAAAATGCTTTCAAAACCCACGGAAGAAGAAACAGTTATTCCCAATCCAGGTTGTTTTTTTCCTGATTTTGTCGTAATCAGGATAACCCCGTTACCTCCTAAAGACCCGTAAAGTGCAGCGGCAGCGGGGCCTTTCAATACGCTTATGGAAGCAATATCATCTGCATTAATATCGCTCAACCCATTTCCCATATCAAGAGAAGGATTCCAGAAGTCATTAGTTGCTCCGATGCCTACACGACCAGTTGAATTATCCATGGGCACTCCATCAACAACGATAAGCGGCTGAGATGCGCCGGTTAGAGAGTTGTTACCACGAAGAAGGATCTGAGAAGATCCGCCAGGTCCATTGCCTGAGCGAACTACTTGCAAACCGGAAACTTTACCAGTAAGGTCATTTACGAGGTTTGGTTCTCTTACCTCTGAGAGGGTTTGTCCGCTCACCTGCTGTATAGAATACCCTAACGATTTCTTATTTCTTTGAATTCCAAGAGCGGTAACTACTACCTCTTGTAAAGCAGCATTACCTTTTTCAAGTGAAATCTCTACGTGAGTTTGCTTGCCAACCGCAACTTCACTCGTTTTAAAATTTACAGAACTGATTTCCAATACAGGATTGACTCCGGTAACTTCAATACTAAAATTACCATTGGCATCCGAAGCGGCACCATTGTTCGTTCCTTTTACAATCACAGAGGCGTTGGCAACCGGCGCTCCGTTGTTGTCTTTTATTGTTCCTGTAATCGTTCTTTGCTGGGCAAACGACATCAAAGCGCAACAGCAAAAAAACGAAAAGAGCAATAGTTTTTTACTAACCTTTTTCATTGCATTTGTTTTTTTCATTAAAAAATTAGGGTTGTTTATTTTCATGTTCTTCGTCGATTAAGCAGTTTTTATTTTTTTTAATTCCTGTATTTTCAATCCGCTTTCTGTTACAGAAGGAGCATCAAAATTTTCCATAACTAATGCCGCCGCTCCGAGTAAATTGACTTTTTGTCCGAAATTTGAGATTTTGATTTCTGTATCCTCAGCAATCTTTGGAATGCAGTGTTCGTTGATCGCCTGTTGAATGGGTGCCAGCCAAAGTTTTCCTGCGGCCGCTCCTCTTCCACTTAAAACAATCAATTCCGGATTCATCAATGTGATCAAAATTGAAATTCCCAAACCGAGATTATATCCCGCTTCTGAAAAAAGTTCCACAGCAAATGTGTCTCCTTTCGAAGCCGCATCAATAATCGCATTGCACGATTCTTCTACATTTTCAAAAGAGAAATTATTAAGTACCGACATCCTTCCTTTCTTCAATCCTTCAATGGCTTTTTGAACAATGACTAACAAAGAAGTTTCCGTTTCGAGACAGCCTGTTTTGCCACAGCTGCATATTTTATTATTTTTAAAAACAGGAATATGGCTGAATTCGCCGGCAAAACCGTTGTGGCCACGAAACAATTCACCATTTAAGATCATTCCCAAACCAACGCCCCAGCCAATATTTATCACCATTACATTTTTGTGATTCCTGGCAGTTCCTAATCTCAATTCAGCCAGGCCGATCAGGCTGGAATCATTATCGATCAAAACAGGAATTTCAATTTCTTTGCGGATAAAACTTACAATGCTTTCATCGCCGGATGGGAAAAAAGAATGATTGATACCTTTCTTTACATCCACAAAGCCCGGCATGCTAATGCCAATTCCTGCAATTTTTTCTTTAGGAATTGTTGCATTCTCAACAAATTCCACCAAAGCATTTCTTAATTGTTCAAGTGCATTAGCATTGTTTTGCAATGGGAGGTCCACTTTTACCAGCTCGCCAATGATATTATTTTGCATATCCATCAGGCAAATGGTGGTGATCAACTGGTCTACCGCAACTGAAACAATGTAATGCAGGTCAGGTTTTAAAGAATACATCTGCGGTCGACGGCCTCCGGTAGAAAGAGCATATCCTGTTTCAACAACGCTTCCGTCAGCAATTAATTCGTTCAGGAATTTTGTGGTAAACGGAACGCTTTTATTTGTCAAAACGCTGAGATCAGCACAAGACAACATCTTTGAGAAATACAGATGCTTTTTTAATTCCCTTTTATAAATATTTAATTTTTCTGACACTTAATTTGCAATTAGTTCGAAAACTTTTTAAATAATTACACAAAGTAATTGTACTTCTTAAATAAACACTACAACGATTTTATCATTTTCTTGTTGAAAATAAACATCTTTCAAAAATTTAGGAAGAAAATAAGACAATTAAAAGATGATTTTAGTAAAGAAGGGAAGTTTCATTTCGTCCAGCGAACAAACATTTAAAGTGATTTTTTATTTAGGAAATAAAAAAACCTTTACCATTTTTTAGATGATAAAGGTTCGTTAGAGAAAAATTTATTTGTTTAAACCAAAGCCAGATCCAAGACCTGCTGCATCGTTTTTACATAATTTACTTTCAGTCCTTTGATATAACTTGGATTGATTTCAGTAACATCTTTTTCATTTTGAGCGCTCATAATGATTTCACGGATTCCCGATCTTTTTGCGGCCAAAATTTTTTCTTTAATTCCTCCAACAGGAAGCACCTGGCCACGCAAAGTAATTTCACCGGTCATTGCCATGTAGGGTTTTACCCTCCTTCCGGTAAATGAGGATGCCAGCGCTGTCATCATTGTTACACCGGCGCTTGGACCGTCTTTTGGAACTGCTCCTTCCGGAACATGAATGTGAACATTTTTCTTATAAAACATTTCCGGATCAATTCCATATTTTTTGGCATTGGATTGTAAATAACTCAATGCAGTGGAAGCACTTTCCTTCATCACATTTCCGAGATTTCCGGTAAGTTTCAGGTCGCCTTTTCCATTATCGCTTGTTGTGGATTCTATAAACAAAATATCGCCGCCAACATACGTCCATGCAAGACCAACAGCTACTCCGGCCATGTTGGCTGTCTTATACACTTCATTGCTGTACCTCGATTTTCCCATGATCTTTTCTACATCACTGATACTTACCGTCGGTTTCAGTTTTCCTTTTTCCGCATATTCCCTCGCCAGTTTGCGCATCACAGCAGCGAGTTGCCTGTCAAGTTCGCGTACGCCACTTTCCCTTGTAAAATCAGCAATTATTTTTTCCAAAACAGCATCGCTAATTTTAAAAGAAACATCTTTCAAGCCATGTGCCTCTTTTTGTTTAGGAATCAAATGTCTTTTCGCAATTTGAATTTTTTCTTCGATCGCATATCCACTTAGATCAATGATTTCCAAACGATCACGCAAAGCAGGCTGAATATTTTGCAAATTATTGGCCGTGGCAATAAAAAGTACTTTGCTCAAATCATATTCAAGCTCCAAATAATTGTCGTAAAAATTATTGTTTTGCTCCGGATCCAACACTTCCAGCAAAGCGGAAGATGGATCGCCACGAAAATCAGTTCCTACTTTATCAATTTCATCCAGGATCATCACAGGATTGGAAGATTTTACCTTACGGATAGATTGTAAAATTCGTCCCGGCATCGCACCAATATACGTTTTACGATGACCGCGAATCTCACTTTCATCATGCAAACCACCAAGACTTACTCTTACATATTTTCTGTTGATCGCATTGGCAATACTTTTTCCCAACGAAGTTTTTCCGATTCCCGGAGGACCAACAAAGCAAAGGATCGGGCTTTTCATATCGCCTTTCAATTTTAAAACCGCCAGGTATTCCAGAATTCTTTCCTTGATCTTTTCCATTCCGTAATGATCGTGATCAAGAATTTTTTTAGCCTTTTTAAAATCGTACTGGTCTTTCGTATATTCTTCCCACGGCAAATCCAGCATCAGGTCCAAATGATTATAAATCACAGAATAATCAGGCGTTGAAGGATGCATGCGCTCCAGTTTTTCAACACCTTTGGCAAACATTTCTTTTGCAGCAGCAGGCCACTTTTTAGTCTCTGCTTTTTTCTGCATCTCTTTTACCTCCGCCACATTATCGCCACCTAATTCTTCTTTAATAGCTTTCAGTTGTTGCTGCAAAAAATAATCTTTCTGCTGCTTGTCAAGCTCAGCGCGGGTTTTGTTGGTCACTTTATTTTTCAACTCTGCGTATTGCAATTCCGTCTGCAATAAATTCAATAAAACTTCCGCTCTTGATTTAATGCTTTGGATCTCCAGCAATTTTTGTTTTTCCAGCACATTACTATTCAGATTGCTGCTTACAAAATGAATCAGAAACGCGGGGTTTTCAATATTTTTTAAAATGATAGTAGCCTCTGACGGCATGTTGGGCGAAAGTTGTATGATCTGGGTCGCCAGTTCTTTAATTGAAGAAACCATTGCGTCAAAATCGTTATCATCTTTCAATTCATCGTCAACAAGAACCGTAACTTTCGCTTTGAAATACGGTTCTTCTGATGTGACTTCATCTATTTGAAATCTTTTTTTGCCCTGGATAATAACGGTTGTTCCGCCATCGGGCATTTTGATCAATTTAAGAATTTTGGCGATGGTACCAATTTTTACCAAATCGCTCACATTTGGCTCTTCCACCAGACTGTCTTTTTGTGACACAACACCAACCAATCTGTCAGTCTTGTATGCATCATTTACAGCCTTAATGCTTTTGTCGCGGCCAACAGTAATCGGAATTACCACACCGGGAAAAAGCACTGTATTTCTCAGCGGAAGTAGCGGTAATTCAGCAGGGATCGGTTGTTCATCGGTTTGGTCATTGTCTTCATGTATAGGAATCATGGGCATAAATTCCATCTCATCTTCGGGCCCATTCAGGAAATAATTTTTACTCATATAAATTTTTCACTTGTCAATCTGTCAAAAATAGTATCAAAGAAACGAAGTTTTTGAGGGATAAGTATAATGTTCAAGTTTAATGCCATGTTAAAGAAATAAAACGAATTTTTTTGAAGAAAATTTGAAATTGACAGATGCTTTTTCTGTTGGGGAAATTGAATCGTTTTTTTCTTCTCATTTAGTAAATCAACTAATAAATCGATTTTTTCTTCTGATAAAAAAATTTTTCTTCAGTTTTGAACACAAAAAGTTTCAAAAGAGAATATAACAATCACGCACAAACGAAAATATTGGTTTACTTCTGATGCATATTTTTGATCAGCCAATAAACACGACTGGAAAGCTCTTTAAAAGCAGGCCTTACTTTTTCTTCGGTTATTGGCGTAAATAAAGCGATGATATATTTTATTTGTCCGTCATCTACAATTCCAACATCGTTGGTAAAATAACTCCACCAGCCGGATTTATGATAAAACATTGCATCGTGAGGAAGACCCGTAGAAAGTTTGGTGGTATCCAATTGTCTTCCTAATAAAACTTTCAATTGCTGGCTTACCCACGGATTCACTAACTCATTTTTATAAATTTTATACATGAAGTCAGCAGCATGTAACGCACTGGTAACGGTACTTCTGACAGTATCATAACCCGGATCCTCAAATTTTCTTGACAAAAATTTTCGCGTTACTTCGCTTCCACTCCATCGGTTTTCATCAATGGTTTCATTAATGTTTTTTCTTCCTGCAATATCAATCATGCAATTGGCAGCAGAATTATCACTTCGCGTGATCATCAGATCCAAAAGATAATTGACAGTAACCGTGTCACCATCTTTTAATAACGGCCTTGGATCCCATGCGATCTCAGAAGTATGATCCACGTCGTTAGGAGATTTGACTATATAAGATTTGTATAAAGAATATTTTTCTTCACTCACCTGTTTCAGAACTTCCATTGCTACATACATTTTATAAACTGAAGCAGGATAAATGAAATGATCCATGTGAACGCCGCCGAGCAAAGGTTTGCGCCCATTTAAATCAATTACTGCAAACGAAATGGTTTGCATTCCGTCTTCGCCCGCATCATAAGTTCCATCAAGATTTACATCGCGAACAATTTGCAAAAGAGAATCATTGAAACTTTTTTTGGTGGTATAGTAACCTGGAATTTTGCTTTCAGATTTTGTTTGAGCGATACTGAAAGATGAAATTGAAATAAAAATAATGAATGAGAATAAATGTTTCAAGAGATTTTTTTTGAATAAAAATAAGCAGAATCAATCATCGGATGAAAATAAAAAATCCGGTTATTTGTTGCTTCACTACAATTTCCATCATCTTACATCTTCTCTTTCTTCCACAATTTTTATTCGTGAATTTTGCAATGCATAGTTGATCATTATCTGGCATGACAATCGGAGATTTGCTTTCTGCACTGCACATTTCGCCAAAGTACTTTTTTCATTTCTTTCCATCACAGAGGCAACTTCTCCTAAGCCTTCCACTTCAACCAAACACGTGCCACATCTGCCTATTCCTTTGCATTCTCCAAAATCATTCACGTAAATTTTTTCATTGATCAGAGTCATCAGGTTTCGGAATTCGCCTTCGTAAGTTTCCACTTTTATTTCTTCATCAAAATAAATTAGTGTGAAACAAATATCCTTTTCGTGTGAGAACATTTAGTTTTAAAGTCTTTGAAAAATAAACGAGAGAATGTTGTTGAAACTATTTCAACTGCTTTTACAAAACTATTGCACAAAAAATAATTGCAACTTCAATTGAAGTTAAAAACTGATTAAGCAAAAAGCTTTTTCCGAAATAGAAAATTGCTTTTTTGTTTGTTTACTGAAAAACGGCATCCAATAAATTTACGTTTGTACATGACCGTTATGTCAGCACTATTTTCCAAATTTCTTTCGCAACAAATTCATCGCGTCTTCCATTGTTGCACTTTCCTTTTCCTGCTTCTTACAATTATTTTGTGAATAACTGTTCCCCTGCTTCTGTTGACTGTAGCGGTTTTCAGAGCGCTTAGGCGCTTCCTGTGTTTGTTTGATAGATAAAGCAATTCGTTTTCTGGGAAGGTCCACCTCAGTTACTTTGACCATTACTTTATCATTCAGTTTCAAAACTTCCCCGGGGTCAGAAATATATTTATGCGCTATTTCAGAAACGTGAACAAGACCATCCTGTTTTACGCCAATATCTACAAAAGCGCCAAAGCGTGTCAGATTCGTAATCTGCCCGGGAACGATCATTCCTACGTGTACATCTTCAATTGAATAAATGTTGGCAAACTCAAAAGCATGTGCTTCATTGCGCGGATCAAGCCCGGGTTTTTTCAATTCTTTTAAAATATCCTGTAAGGTATGAAGGCCTGTATTCTCATTTAGATATTTCTGTGGAGCGATTTTATTAATCACACTTTCATTGCCGATCATTTCCTTTACATTAATTCCTGCGTCTTTTGCAATTTGCTCTACAATCGCATATGATTCAGGGTGTACGCCACTTTCATCCAGTGGATTATCGCCGTTTTTTATTCTCAAAAATCCGGCGCATTGTTCATACGCTTTATCACCTAGTCGTGCAACTTCTTTCAATTGTTTACGATTCGTAAACCTTCCTTTTTCTTTCCGGTAGTTCACAATATTTTCCGCAATCGAAGGACCAATGCCACTTACATAACTCAACAAATATTTGCCTGCTGTATTTAAATTTACGCCAACCGCATTCACACAACTAACAACCGTTTGATCCAGTTTTTCTTTAAGCCTCGATTGATTTACATCATGCTGATATTGGCCAACACCAATGCTTTTCGGATCGATCTTTACCAGCTCTGCCAGTGGATCCATCAATCTTCTTCCAATGCTCACTGCGCCACGAACGGTGATATCCTGATCCGGAAATTCTTCCCGAGCAATTTCTGAAGCAGAATAAATTGAAGCCCCATCTTCATTCACTAAAAAAACCGGCAATCCTGTTTGCAATCCTTTGATGAATTGTTCCGTTTCGCGACCTGCAGTTCCATCTCCAATAGCAAAAGCTTCAATACCAAATTGCTTTATATAAGACCTTATTTTTTCTTCTGCTTCATTGATCTTAAAATTTTTTTCATGAACAAAAATCAAGTCTGTTTTTTGCAATTCTCCTTTTTCATCTAACACCACCACTTTGCAACCGGTGCGATAACCAGGATCGATTGCTAATATTTTTTTACTTCCCAAAGGTGATGAAAGCAATAGCTGGCGCAGGTTTTCAGCAAATACACTTATCGCTTCTTCATCTGCTTTTGTTTTTAACGCCATCCGAAATTCACTTTCCAAACTTGGTTGCAGCAATCTTCTGTAAGCGTCTTTGATCGCTTTTTTCACTTCATCTGATGATTCATTATTTGCTTTGATAAACTGATCTTCAATTTTCAATAAAGCCGTTTCTTCGTCCGGAGAAATTGTCATTCTTAAAAAGCCTTCCATAAACCCACGCATGATCGCAAGCATTCTGTGCGAAGGAATTTTCGAAACAGGTTCTGCAAATTCAAAATAATCTTTGTACTTAATTCCCGCTTCTTCTTTTCCTGTTAATATTTTACTTTGCACAGTTGCTGATTGTTCAAATAATTTTCGCATTTTAGCACGAACATCAGCATCTTCATTTACCAGTTCAGCAATGATATCACGCGCTCCCTGCAAAGCCATATCAGCATCCACAATTTTTTTATTGATGAATTTTTCCGCCTCATTTTTTGGTGAGATATTTTTTTGCTCCAACAGCAGCAAAGCCAATGGTTCCACGCCATTTTCACGCGCAGTTTGCGCTTTAGTTTTTCGTTTTGGTTTATAAGGCAAATAAATATCTTCAAGCTCATTGATCGTTGTT